>Ga0256404_1009100_pt1 | contig 14434 bp, 14 predicted proteins | sample RumenRJG_01DNA_FD_185990 | JGI IMG/M metagenome (GOLD analysis project Ga0256404, IMG submission 185990) | Bovine rumen microbial communities from Lethbridge, Alberta, Canada - RJG_01 | ecosystem: Host-associated > Mammals > Digestive system > Stomach > Rumen | place: Canada: Alberta | collected...
AATGATAATACCATCATCTTTTTCATACGCTTCTTCTTTTTGTTTTTCGTTGCAAATATACAATAAAATTGTCAGTTGCGGTTTTTTACGACCGATTTTTTCGGTATGAACCACGATGCAAATGTAGTTGGTTTTCGCAAAGCGGCAAAGGGGATTTCCCCAAAGCGACATAGGGGAAACCCTAAATTTCCGCCTTTTTCTTGTCGTTTCCGAAAACAATTGCTATTTTTGCAAATGACGGAGGCGGCGCCGGGATGTGAAGCGCATGCCAATCGGTCTCCTATATATATAATAATGTGTAACGTGAATCGTAAAAGAAAGGAGTATTTATGATGAAGAAAATATTGTTTGTGGCGGTGATGGCAGCTATATGCGTCAGTTGCGCCACGTCGGAGGCTGCCAGACAGGCACGTGCCGAGCGGCAGGTGAAGGAAGCTGAGGCAGTGAAGAAAGGTATAGAGGCGAAGGATTTCAAAATCAACGTGAACTATGTTTATCCGGTGGGAGCCAGTCCCATGCAGTTGTCAACGCCCTACTACCTGAAGGTAAAGGGCGATTCGGTGACGTCCTATCTGCCTTTTTTCGGACGTGCCTACAGCGTGCCCTATGGCGGTGGGAAGGCTTTGAACTTCGATGGGCGGATATTGCGTTATGCTGCCGAGCAGGTGAAGTCCGACCGCATGGTCGTCCGCATGGATATTGTCAACGATGAGACGGAATATGTCTATACGGTAGATATCTTCGATAATGGCTCGTCAACGATAGACGTAGTGTCGCACAGCCGCGAGACAATCCGTTTCTCGGGAAATATGGAGATGCCAGACTAAGCGTATGGGAAGACGTATCTGCTTCTTGGTATGCTGTTGCATGGTCTTCTGTTTGGCAGATTTGTTCGGACAAAGTGCGGGCAAATCCTGGAAAGACGGCTTTCGGGTCAGCTATGTGCAAGACCGGCAACTGAGAAAGCATGGCAATCACCTCAATTTTGTCCGATTAGACCTTGAATGGCCCGAGCAGTTGAACGGTTCCTCCCTTCAGCCCTTGCAGTCGCATCTTTGCAGTCGTCTTTTCCAAACGGAAGGAGCTTCTCTACATTCTGCCTGCCAGCAGTTCCTCGAGGATATGGGTACCCCTTTGGAGACCGTTCCGGAAGATGGGAGCCTGAAAACCTATTATGTCACCTGCGATTTGAAGGAAGTGGCTTATGACGAGCGCGGATATGTCTCATTGCGGGCATTCCGCTACGTTGAACCCAAAGACACTTCGGAGCGAGCAACCCTCTATCAGCAACTGATTACTTATGATTTGCTCAACGAGCGGATACTGACAGTGGCAGACATCCTGAGTATGCGCATGTTGAATGACATGGAGCTGCGGGTTGCTTTGATGGAGCGGCTCCTCTATGAGGCAGGTATTTCAGAGATTAGCATGGAGAATCAGACCTTTTCGCTTGATGCTTGTTTGGTGAACGGTGGTGTCATGTTCGGCTTTACTTCGGGAGGGGAGGAAGGACAGCACCAAGAGCTGGTGATCTTGCCTTTGGAAGAGATAAGCCCGTTTCTTACAAAAGATGCCAAGCGGTTGTTGCGCGGCGAGATGAAAGCTCAGAAGAAAAAGGGTGTGAAGGGATTGGAATCTTCCGTTTCGGAGGAGAGTATAGCGTCATTGCCCGATTCGATGAAAATCCATACGGCGGTGGACGAGATGCCGGTGTTCAGCTTTGACGGGCAGGGGATTGCCCCGTATATCTCCACTCGCATGCGTCTTCCTGAGGGGATGCAACCGTCGGGTAGGGTGATAACGACTTTCGTGGTAGAGAAAGATGGCACATTATCGGACTTTTCCATTCTGAAACCTATCTCACCGGTGGTTGACCGTGAGCTGGTGCGTGTCTTGCGCAACATGCCGGCATGGCAACCAGGTAAGCTCGACGGGCAGCCCGTGCGTGTGCGGTTGGTCGTTCCCGTCTCTCTGCAAGCCGGGTGAACAAAGGGTGAACCCCGTGGACTGATTGGTGAAAAAAGAAAAGGGCAGGAATTCCTGCCCTTTGTTTCTGTTTTTAAGAAGTCTCTGTTTATAGACCTTCTGGCATACCCAGTGCTTCTTGGAATTTCATTTTGAACTCGTCGTCAGCTTCCAGTTCTTTCATTGCAGGAATTTCTTCAGCAATCTTCTCAAATTCGTTCATAAGGGGCTCAATCTCTTTGAGACCTTCCAGTTTTTGCATCATTTCTTCTGCTTTAGAAGGATCTTTTTCTACTTCCTTCATCATATCAGCAATCTTTGTCATCTCTGGTTTCAGGGCTTCTGCGAATTCCATCATTTTAGCCTTCAGACCTTCTTTGTCCAGTTTAGCACCGTCAGCTTTCAGCTCGTTGATAATTTCTTTTGCTTTCTCGATGCCGCCACCGTTAGAGCAAGATACCATGAACACGCCCATCAGAGCGATGAACATACCAACTAATACTTTTTTCATAATAAATTTGTTTTTGATGATTAATGATAGTTAATGAACTCTATATGGATGCAAATATAAATATATTTTTTCAAATTATCAAACAAATTTGCGTTTTTCTTATATCGAGTCCGCATTGATTCTTATATCGAACTGTCGTTCAATATAATTTCCACCGGACAGTGGTCGGAACCCATGATGTCGGTATGGATGTTTGCCTCTTCCACGTTGTCCATCAGTCTGTTGGACACCACGAAATAGTCAATGCGCCACCCCGCATTCTTTGCCCGTGCCTGGAAGCGGTACGACCACCAGGAGTAGGTGATTTGGGTGGGGTGGAGTGAACGGAACGTATCGGCAAATCCGCTGTCGAGCAACGTGGTGAATTTCCCGCGCTCTTCATCGGTAAAGCCGGCGTTGCGCCGGTTGGACTTTGGGTTTTTCAGGTCAATTTCCTCGTGTGCCACGTTGAGGTCTCCGCAGACGATGACGGGCTTTCGCCTGTCCAGTTCCATGAGATACGCCCGGAAGTCGTCTTCCCATTTCATGCGATAGTCGAGTCGTCGCAGTTCGTCCTGCGAGTTGGGGGTATAGACCGTCACGAGGAAGAATCGTTCCATTTCCAGTGTGATGACTCGTCCTTCGTGGTCGTGCTTGTCAATACCGATGCCGTAGCTCACGCTGAGGGGCTGATGCTTGGTGAAGACAGCCGTCCCCGAATAGCCTTTCTTCTCGGCAGAGTTCCAGTAGGAGCGATAGCCGTCGAAATGGATGTCGAGCTGTCCTTCCTGCATCTTGGTTTCCTGCAGGCAGAAGAAATCGGCATCGAGCGTCCGGAAGATGTCTTCAAATCCTTTCCCGACGCATGCCCGCAGTCCGTTGACGTTCCATGAAATGAACTTCATATTCAGATGCGTGTTTTATTTAGTTCCGCTGAAGGTGAATGTCTTTATCTTCTGCGAGTTGATGATGTCGTAAGTGAATCCGTCAATCACGATAGAGCTGACATAAAGTCTCAGCATGAATTTGTTCAACCAGTAGTCGGCATACGGGAAATAGGTACGCGGAATGTTGTTGGAGTCATAGAAGGTGATGATGTTCGCAAAGGTGACAGTCACCGAGTGTGGCACTCCCTCGTGTTGAATGGTGGTTGCCAGGGAGTTGTCGTCCTTCAACGAGAACAGGTAATAGACCTTGTCGCTTGTCCGCTCGATGTTGTTCGGATGCACGGTGGTTTGGAATGTCACGTTCCCGCCCGCTTGTAGGATGTTCTTGTGGTTCATGTCATCCACATAGTTGGCAAAGATGGAAACGGGAATGTTGTTGGTCTGGAACAATGAGTCGGTCTCAGTGACGGTCCAGTTCACCTCGGCGGAGTCTATCTCCGCTGTGGTTGTTGCGTAAGGATTGTAAAAGAACACCTTGCCCGAATACGTTCCCTTAATAGCCTGAATGGCTGTTTTCTTCTCAGCAGGTGTCAGGTTTTCGTATGGGATGTCGTTTTCGTCGTCATTGCCGAGGCAGGCAGTCATGGAGACTATCACTGCCATGCAGGTTAGGATGAAAAGGCTGGACTTGATTTTTTTCATGATTCTATGGTATTAAGTGATGTGTTAAATTCTCTTTGATTCTCCGCGTAACAGGTTCATGAACTCCTCGCGTGTTTTGGCTTGGTTGAACGCTCCGCAGAAATCGCTCGTCGTCGTGATGGCGTTTTGCTTCTCCACGCCGCGCATCTGCATGCACATGTGTTTTGCTTCCACGACAACCATCACGCCCATGGGGTGGAGTGTCTGTTCGATGCACTCCCTGATCTCCTGCGTCATCCGTTCCTGCACTTGCAGGCGGTGGCTGAAGATATCCACCACGCGGGCAATCTTGCTGAGCCCTGTGATGTAACCGTTGGGGATATATGCCACATGCACCTTCCCGTAGAAGGGAATCATGTGGTGCTCGCACATGGAGAAGAAGTCGATGTCCTTAACGATAACCATCTGGTTGTATTTCTCCTCGAAGAGTGCATCGGTGAGCACTTTGTTCGGGTCTTGCAGGTAGCCGCGTGTGAGAATCTGCATGGCTTTTGCCACACGCATAGGCGTTTTTTGAAGTCCTTCTCTCTCGGTGTCTTCCCCCAGCAGGGTGATAATCTTTTTATAGTGTTCCGCCAGTTCTTCGAGTCCTGGGCGGAATTCAATTTCTGGATTCATATATATAATAATGTATAAAGATAATCAATGGACGGAAATCTTGCTCTTGACGATAATCGCCTGCTTGAATCCGAGTGCTTTCATCTGCCTCAGCACTTTCTCGGCTTCCTTGTATTCGATGAAGTTACCCACCAGACATTTCCAGTGAGGCGAGAAAAAGTGCGTGTAAACGGGCAGACTTGGATAGTTCTGTTTTGCCCGGTTCATGGCTTGATGTGCCTTTTCCCTGTCCGCACGGGTGTTGCCTCCGGAGAAGACCTGCACGCGATAGCCGTTGACTTTATGTGTGCCACGCATGATTTTCTTTCGGTTATCGACTTTCATCGTTTCCGTGCTTTCATCGTTCGGTTCCCGTTCTTTTCTGACGAGTCTTCTATGGGGCTTCTCGGTGACTGTAGAGTCTTTGACAACCTCTTTCTGGACGGTGTCCTTTTTCAGTGAATCCTTGTCCACTTTTGGCTTAGGCACTCCGTTGATGAGATAATCCAAGTCTTTGCTCTGTGTGACGGTCACCGTCCCTTGCCCCTGCTGCTTTTTCTGCAGATGCTCCAGGAATGTCTGTGCATGGGCGGTTGCCATGCAGGAGAAGGTCAGCAATAGCGTTACGACTATTTTATTCATAATTCATTGTTTTATAGATTGAAGCGGTGTGGCAGCGATTTGCATGCCTCCGCTTGCCGGCATGTTATTTCCAAGCGTCGATGATGCCTTTGAAGTCGGCTGCTTTCAGCGATGCGCCTCCAATCAGTCCGCCATCGATGTCGGGTTTTGCAAAGAGTTCCGGTGCATTGCTTGCCTTGCAACTGCCTCCATAGAGGATGGACGTTTGTTCAGCCACTTCGTTTCCGTATCTCTCTGCAACCGTCGAACGGATGTAGGCGTGAATCTCCTCCGCTTGCTCTGCGGTGGCAGTCTTGCCTGTTCCGATTGCCCAGATGGGTTCGTATGCGATGACGATGTTCCGAAACTCCTCTGCCGTCAGGTTGAAAACACTTCCTTCGAGCTCAGCCTTCACCACTTCGTTCTGTTTTCCAGCCTCGCGTTCTGCCAGCGATTCGCCGATGCAGAAGATGACCTTCAGTCCCTTTTGCAGGGCGAGCAGCACCTTTTCTTTCAGAATCTCCGGTGTCTCGTGGTAGTATTCACGGCGTTCGGAGTGTCCCAAGATGACAAATCGTGCACCTGTGCTTTTCACCATTTCTGCCGATACCTCACCCGTATAGGCTCCTTTGTCTTTGTCGGCGCAGTTCTCTGCTCCAAGTCCGATGAGGTCTTGGTTGAGGAATTGTGCGATGGAAGCCAGGTGGATGAACGGTGTACAGATGACCACGTCACAGTTGGGCTTCTCTGCTGTCAGCATTTCTTGAAGTTCTTTTGCCAAGTCGATACCTTCTTGCAGGTTCATGTTCATTTTCCAGTTTCCTGCAACGATTTTCTTTCTCATGATGTTTCTTTTTTTATAGTTGTTTTTATTTCATTCTCTTTCTTCTTCACCCATTGTGTCCATGCCCACAGCCGGTCGGCAATAGCCAGAAGCAGGAGCGGCAGGACGAACCACAGCAGGATTCGGATGATTTTTCCCGAAACGCTTTCTGCCGGCAGGCTGCCGTATTCCGATGTGGCAAGCGGCGCTTTCAGCTCCGGCAGTCTGTTGTGGCTCCACTTGCGGATAATCTGTCCGTCTTTCAGCAGCAGCAGTCCAGGGTTGCTCCGTATGATGGTTTTCAACGTCGTCTCGTCGGTCGTGCAGAACGGGTATTCGGCTCCCGTGCGCTCCGTCCATTCCCTGACCGCATCGTCGCTGCTGGCAGTCAGGCAGTAGAAGGGATATTGGTGCTCCAGACAATATTCATATATCTGGTCGATGTCGCCGAAGTTCGAGTCGTCTGCCTTGTCGAGCTGTGGTGCAATCAGCAGGAATGTGTATCCCTTGTCGCTGACGACTTCCTCCGTGATGTCTTCATCGTTGTCGCGTCTCACGATGCTGAAGTCGTGTATCGGAGGAACATATCCTTCTGCCGTCTGCACGGTCTTGCTGTCGATGAACGTCCAGGTCGAGTCTGGGTATTCGTCGAGCGTGAACGTTTTCTGCACGCCGTCTTTCTCCAGGATGAACGTCGTCTCAAACTGCGGTCCTTGTTCTCCTTCCGGAATCTCCATTCCTTCGCGGATGTTCGCTCCGATATGGTAGGGACGGAAGTCGAATATCGGTCGGTCATACAGACACCATACGCTGACCACGAGGATGAACACCACCGTATAGTTGATGACAATCCATTGGTTGGTCTTCGAGATGAACCGCATCATGTCCAGCGGATATTTCCAGACGACGATGGCTGCTGCAAGCAGCAACAGGTTCTTTAGCAGCGTCTGTCCGTTGGTCAGTGTGACTGCATCGCCGAAGCATCCGCAGTCCTTCACGGGATTCCATATCGCCAGCCACAGCGAGATGAGCGTCATGACAGCCATGAGCACCAGCACCATCTTCGACACTACGCGGCGGTGGATGGCAAAGAGCAGGAAAATGCCGAGGCAAAACTCCAATGCTGCCAGTCCGACGGATGTGCATAATGTCAGCCAGTCGGGCAAGACGTCGTGCAACGAGAGTGCCCCCAGATAGTCCTGTATCTTGTATTGCGTGCCCAGTGGGTCAACAGCCTTCACGAATCCCGAGAAGATAAAGGTCATCGCAAGGATGATGCGGCATACGTTGACGGCTATTCGTCTGACATTCATCATTCGTAATCCTTATTCTTCCGACAGTTTGATGACACCGAACACGGCATAGTTGATAATGTCCATGTAGTTGGCGTCAACCCCTTCCGAGACGAGTGCCGCACCCTTCAGGTCTTCCAGTTCCTTGATGCGCTGTATCTTTGTCAGGATGAAATCCGTGTAACTGCTGATACGCATAGAGCGCCATGCCTCGTCGTAGTCGTGGTTCTTTTTCAGCATCAGTTCGAGCGCCTCACTGGCGAAGTGGTCATAGAGGGTGATTGCCTCTTCGTTCGACAGGTCCACCTTGTCCACGTAGCCACGTTCCAGCTGAATCAGTCCTACGATACCATAGTTAATCAGCGCAATAAACTCAGGTCTGATGCCCTCGTCCACCTTCGCTTCCTTTTTGATTTCGAGCGAGCGGATGCGCTTGGCTTTAATGAAGAGCTGGTCGGTCAGCGACTCCGGACGCAGGATGCGCCACGACGCCCCATAGTCGTGCAGTTTTTTCTCAAAGAGCGAGCGGCATTCAGCCAATGCACTTCGGAATTGTTCTCCTGTGCTCATATCTTTCATCTTATTTTCGTGCAAAGTTACGAATAAGCGAGCGAAAAACCAAATTTATTTGAGTTTTTCCGAGTGGGAGTAACTTATTTAAAGTTACGAAAAAATCGGATAAGTGAGCAAAAAAGGAATAAGTTTCTTTTTTCGAGCGGGAGATTTTTCTTTAATAAGCGAGCGAAAAACCAAATTTATTTGAGTTTTTCCGAGCGGGAGAGACTTATGGGCGCTTCGCTAAATGATAATGGATAAATAAATATCATGACTTTCGGTAATGTTGCATTCCGAAAATACCCTAAAACGACGAAAGAGGCAAAAATCTTTATTTTCGGACGCGTTCGATGTTTTCGGACATTTTCGGGATAAAAACTAGGGTAGCATAATTAAGTAATTTCGGAAGTCAAAGAGCCCCCGGTCAGGCGGATTTGCAATCCGACAGAAAATAAAAAGTCCTTTTAACCAAATTCAGTGAATTTGGTCACCAATTTCACTGAATTTGATGAGTAAATTCACTGAATTTGGTTTCCGCAAGTTGAACTTTACAGGGAAAAATGAGATAAAGTTTGCGTATGTCGTATATGTTATATATATTTGTAGGCAAATTACAAAAATATCAAGGAAATGGAAACGACGGTAAAGTCCACAGGTTCGAAACGGGTCATGAAACAGATATTGATTTCTTTTGCGATATTGACCGTCATGATGGTGTCCTGTCGTCCGTCGGCAGAAGAGCGGGGCGAGAAGATGCTCCGCCAGATAGAAAGTGCCTACGAGCAAGGGCAGTACGACGAGGCGCTGGTGCTCATTAACTCACTGCGACGAGACTATCCTAAAGCATTCAATGCGCGGAAGAAGGCGCTGAGGATATATCAGAACGCAGTCCTGAAAAAAGCACAGAAAGACCTTGCACACACCGACACCTTTTTGGAGCGAATCAATAAGGAGTATGAACAGGCACGCATACAGGCAGAAGCCGCTAAACAGGTGGGGACAGCCACCGCGCAACAACTCTCTGACGTCACACGGCTGCGCATACTCAGAGACTCCCTGCAAGTGCGGTTCGACACCCAGGTAGCACGGATACGCTTCATTCATAAAAAGCAAAAGGAGAACTGATTGTTCTCTCCCGTAGGGGGCGGATCGGTATATCCGCCCGAATCTTATTGACCGCAGATTTCGCTGATTACACAGATTGCTCCGTTCGTCTGGATTTGCAATCCAGGCGTGTTTGTCATAAGGATTTGTAATCCGACAAGAAATGTATTAGGCGGATTGTAAATCCTGATATTTTCTACTGTCGGATTGCAAATCCGCCAGAACGGAGGCGGATCGGTATATCCGCCCGAATCTTATTAACCGCAGATTCCGCAGATTTTTCCGTTCGTCTGGATTTGCAATCCAGGCGTGTTTGTCATAAGGATTTGTAATCCGACAAGGAATGTATTAAGCGGATTGTAAATCCTGATATTTTCTACTGTCGGATTGCAAATCCGCCAGAACGGAGGTTGTTTTACCACCCCACCCCTGCCCCTCCCCTCGGCGATGGGAGGGGAGTGGAGTTAGTGGCTTCCCCCGTCAGGCGTTCCCCTCCCTTCTCAGGGGAAGGGCAGGGGTGGGGTCTCTCCTCCCGTCAGGCGTTCCCTTCCTTCTTAGGGGAGGGTTAGGGAGGGACCATAACGCCTGCGTATCACGTCATTAACCGCAATAATACGTTAAAAATTACGTTAATTACGTTAAAAAACCAAAACTGGGGGGTAATTTTTCTATAAAATAGATTAAGGTATTAAACTTTTATTTTATCTTTGCATCCCGAAAAGTGAGTGTTTTTCAAAATTGTCAATATTCTTTATCGGATGTTTGGTGGTTGGATTGTGCACTCTGACTGCGGCTGAGCAGTGTCCTCACGGCTTTGAAACGAGCATGGGGCGGAACAATAAACTAAGGACAAAAAATAGAAAATTAAAAACATAAACTTATGAAAAAGAAAATAATGTATGTAAAACCTTTTGCAGAAAAAGTTTACATGGAAAATGTCTTGCCATTGGCAAATGGTTCAAAAGCCTCTGGTAATGCAGGACAATCTGATGACGATGGCGACTTTGGTTCACCTGCTAAAGGCTTTTCTTGGGACGATGAAGACGACGACCAGGAATCTGGTAAGCTGTTTTCGAATAAATCACCATGGGATGGTTTTAAGAATTAAGATAAGTGGATTCTATCCAGTTTTTGTGAAATTTAATCAAACAAATAAATAATGAAAAGTTCAATGACTAAAAAGAAGTATAGCGTCCTTTCGGCGTTATTGCTGTTTACAGCATTGTTTGTTACAGCTTGTTCAGACGATAATCTGGACGAGAATAATCATGGTCTGAATTCATCAGTGGAAGAATATACTATTTTTAGCGATAGAAATGGAACTCGTACATCGATGGATAATACGGGAAAACACCACTGGATGTCTGGCGATAAGATTTGGATCAAGGTGGGCAATGACCTCGTTGCTTCAGATTCAACGGAAATCAAAGACGATACCAGCTGGGCAGATTTTATGTTTAAGAGTGCTTATCATGACGATGAATATCCCGTCATTTACTCGGGTTCAAATGCTACAAAGGTAGGTAATGAATTTGAAGTGACGATTCCCTCAAAGCAAGTACAGAAGACAGCAAACAATTCTGAGCATTATGCCGTGAGTGGTGACTGTGCCATTGCTACAGCTAAGAAGCAAGATGACGGAAACTATAAGTTTACGTTGCGTCATCAGATGTCATATCTTATTTTTGAGCCACGCTCGAATGTTGATTTTGATGCTAAACTGAAAAGAATTACAATCACAGAATTGGATGGTAAAAACATCGCTGGAACGTTTACACTAGATAAAGATACCTGTAATGTGGGTAATCTTAAAGATGGTACGGGAAGCAATGTGATTGAGGTGATTTGTGGTGAAGATGTTGAAAAAGCAGAAGCAGACTCAAAATATGCTGGTTCAAAGAACAACGGTTTTACCATTAAAAAGACAGCTGATCCAGAAAACAACCGCATCTTCGTAGTTCTCCGTCCGAACAATGACGGTGAATCTTACAGATTGAAAGTTGATTTCGAAATGATTTACTACATGGAGCAGAGGACAGTACATGACAGTAGCGCGGAAAATTGGGATTATGAATATACTATGCATGAAGCAACAGAAACCAGAGAAATAACGGCAAGTTTCAAACCGAATACCTTTAAAACAGGACGACAAATTCTTCCGTTGCCTGCTCCACCAACTCCAGAGTTCACATATCAATTTGAAGATTATTATATGTGGGGTGCACAGGATTGGTTCTGGAAAGGTGCTGCCAAATATCCATATTATAATGATGAGTCACAAAAGGAATATCAGCCAGAAGCAGGCGATTCTCGTTGGTATGATGATGATTATCAACTAGGAGATACTTATTTGTTCTCATGGGGAACTAGTTATAATGGACAATTTAGTGCTGACCGCAATGTAGAAGATGAAAGCGGAAATACTGTAAAAGCGTCAGAATATACATACAGACACAGACAAGCTCAATGGAATAATGTGTTGACGGCTAACGAACTGTCTTTCTATGTACGTTATGGAGACCCACATTATGACAATGTTACCCCATGGGTCATCAAAACTTATAATGGAACGTACACCATTTGTTATGGTGGTGTGTGGTTGAAGACAAAAGCAGCTATCATCAGAGATAATAGTTCGGCAGCCACAGCATGGACAAATGCTGCTAACGATGCTTCTCGCAATAATAGTAAGGAGGCTTGGGGGGCTTGGAATTTACGCTATTGCGCACCAATGGAGAATTTTAGAACATCTTATACAAACGCTGGCAATTTTGACAAGAAGCCTTGGGAATTGAATCCATCAAAGAGTGAGGCTGACTATTTCTTCCTGCCATGTCTTGGTCGAATAGAGTATAATGGCAAGGGAACTGCTGAGATGTATGGAGGTAAGATTGTGCCAGGCACAAGTGACCCGACCATGACATTGGTAGGTTCGCAAGGTTTCTATTGGTCAAAGACACCAGTACAGAATAATCTTGGAGATACAAGGTGGGCAAAATATGCTTATGGATTTAAACCTTTAAAATGGGACCAAGTTGTTGTTAGCGAACAGAGTGAATTAGAAAAATCTGAAGAAGGAACTATGGAATGGTATCGTTGGACAAAGGGCGACTATAACGACAACGCTTTCTACTTCAACATCCATTACAACTATATCGCTGTGAGTTGGCAGCAGCCAGGTATCTATGTGAAGACGGGTATGCGTAAAGCTACGACAAGCATCTTTAAGTAAATCATTGATTGAAATTTACTGATAAATAGACCACCGAGCCCGGACATTTTCGTTCGGGCTCGGTGGTGTTTTGTTTTTCTATGGATTATCATGAAGTTTGTCGTGGTAAAAGCATTTCTTTCTCTCAATAGGTCTTTAATATCAAAAAAATATCTAACTTTGCATGGCTTTAATTCAATATGCCGATGAAACTGTATTCCGATAACGAACTGGCGCAATTGTTGGACCAACCCATTTTCCGCATGATTTCATCCGTTGCCGATGAAATGGGAGTGGAGTGTTATGTCGTGGGCGGTTACGTGCGCGACATCTTCCTCGAACGCCCATCGAAAGATATCGATGTGGTGGTTGTAGGAAGCGGCATCGCCATTGCTCAGGCACTCAAACAGCGTTTTGGAAAAAGCGCACATCTTTCTGTGTTCAAAAACTTCGGAACGGCACAATTGAAGATAAAGGGAGGAGGTGAGATAGAATTTGTGGGTGCTCGGCGGGAGAGCTATAGCCACGACTCGCGGAAGCCGATTGTGGAGGACGGAACGCTCGAGGACGACCAGAACCGTCGCGACTTCACCATCAACGCAATGGCGATTTGCCTGAACAAAAAGCACTTCGGCGAACTCGTCGATCCGTTCGGAGGTCTCGACGACCTGGAAGACGGCATCATACGCACACCGCTCGACCCTGATGTCACTTTCTCCGACGACCCGTTGCGCATGCTCCGCTGCATACGCTTCGCCGCCCAGCTAAACTTCATGATTGAAGAAGAGACGTTCGACGCACTCGAAAGGAATGCCGAACGGCTGCACATCATCAGTGGGGAGCGCATCGCCGACGAACAGAACAAAATCATGATGACCGCCACACCGAGCAAAGGCCTGTACGACCTCTATCGCTGTGGGCTGCTCCAAATCATCCTGCCCGAACTCTGTCAGCTCGACCTCGTGGAGACACGCAACGGACGTGCCCACAAAAACAATTTCTATCATACCCTCGAAGTGTTGGACAATGTGGCAAAAGCACCCTCCAACCAGGCTACCTCCCCCCTCTACCTTCGCTGGGCGGCTCTGCTCCATGACATCGGGAAACCAAAGAGCAAACGGTGGGACAACCTTGTGGGATGGACGTTCCATAACCATAACTTCATCGGGGCAAAGATGGTGCCGGGCATCTTCCGCAGACTGAAACTGCCGATGGATGCAAAGATGAAATATGTGCAGAAACTGGTCGACCTGCACATGCGTCCCATCGCCATTGCCGACGATGGCGTGACCGACAGTGCCGTACGACGCTTGCTGAACGATGCGGGCGACGACATCGACGACCTCATGACGCTTTGCGAAGCCGACATCACCAGTAAGAACAGTCAGCGAAAGGCACAGTTCCGGGAGAATTTCCGCATCGTGCGCGAGAAGCTGGCTGACCTGAAAGAGAAAGACTATAAACGGCTCCTGCAGCCGTGCATCAACGGCAACGAAATCATGGAAATGTTCCATCTGAGCCCCGGCATTGAGGTTGGTGCTCTGAAACAATGCCTCAAGGATGCCGTGCTCGATAACCGCGTGCCCAACGAGCGGGAAGCACTCATGGAACTGCTGAAGAAAAAGGCTAAACAAATGGGACTCGACGCTAAATGAGGGCCCCTCCCTAGCCCTCCCCCAATGGGGCGGGAGCGCCTGACGGAAGGAGAGACCCCACCCCTGCCCCTCCCCTGAGAAGGGAGGGGAGCGCCTGACGGGGGAAGCCACTAACTTCACTCCCCTCCCATCGCCGAGGGGAGGGGCAGGGGTGGGGTGGTAAAACAACCTCCAATCATCATTCTTCATTCATTTGTGATGTAGGGGCGGACCAATGTATCCGCCCGCAAAGAAACAATCTGCGGTCAATAAGATTCGGGCAGATGGGTGCTTTTGCATATTTATGCAGTGGGGTGCGAGTTGGGGTACGGTTTGTAACATGTTGATTGTTAAGATGTTAAGAGGTGCTTTCCAAAAGTTCAACTTTCGCATTGCAAAAGTTGAACTTTTAGCGTGCAAAAGTTCAACTTTCAGGAGCCAAAAGTTCAACTTTTAGAAAACGAAAGTTCAGGTGTTATATTTATACGGCGAAACTGTATAAATATGCGTGTGGATTTTTGGTGTTTTCATTCGTGTTCTGCCGTCATTTTTT
>Ga0256404_1009101_pt1 | contig 14433 bp, 14 predicted proteins | sample RumenRJG_01DNA_FD_185990 | JGI IMG/M metagenome (GOLD analysis project Ga0256404, IMG submission 185990) | Bovine rumen microbial communities from Lethbridge, Alberta, Canada - RJG_01 | ecosystem: Host-associated > Mammals > Digestive system > Stomach > Rumen | place: Canada: Alberta | collected...
GATTTAATTGGTAAATACGCGTTAACATAATATTTTCCCTTTCTGTTTTCAGCAGAGATTATTCATTTAAAATCACAAGTACAACTTTGGATTTTCATTTAAAATCACAAGTATAACTTTGGATTTTCATTTAAAATCGTGCACAAAAATACAATTATATTTGGAAACGACAATAAAAAATCGCTCTTTTTTCAAACCTCTGCCACCAGTTGGCGGAGGTCTGAGTTATCTTTGCACTTGATATTACGATTATTCACCTTTTAATTATTGGTATTATGGCAACAAAAACATTAAGTAACGAATTTATGCAGAAGATTATGGCCGAAGAGGCTTGGAAACAATTGTCGGAAGAATTCAAATGGTCCGAACTCCTATTGGAAAAGTATCAGGACAAGGTGGATTGGAATGGTATTTCAGAAAACACAAACATTCAATGGACAGTTCCCATGATTCAGAAATTTAAGAACCGAATTGATTGGGACAAGTTTTCCAGGCATGCAGAGGCGGAAACCTTAACGGAGAATGTTATTGACACATTCAAAGACAAGTGGAATTGGAATGAATTGTCAGAGAATAACAATCTGGAACTGACATTTGATTTTTTGGACAAGTATGCAGACAGATTGGATTGGGAGGAAATAATCAATCGTTGGCATTGCAGTCTTTATACTGAGAAAGGTATTGAATTTTATGAGCGGTACAAAGACTTCATACCAGCCTCCAAACTTCGGGATACAAGTCTGTGGAACGAGATTGTCAACGAGTGGAAGAAACAGTTAATGGCAGAAATTACCGCATAATATAAGCTCCGGGAACTATGGTAAAAAAAATAAAAGCATTTGAATGCGATTTTTGTGAAAGGATTTTTCTTACTGAAAGGGGCGCGAAACAGCATGAACGAAGGTGTCGCAAGAATCCGTACATTGCAAGAGCTTGCTATACGTGTGTCCATTATGAAAATGTGCAAACAACATCCGACATGGACAAATTTCAGTTCACGGTCAATGGCTTAAATATGCATCTCGATAAGAATCGCTGCAGAGCCCTCTCGACATTTCTTTTTAATCCGCATCGTTGGAAAGATGATTGGGTTATATTTCTCAACAAGCAGAATAGCCCTAAATGGAAAGCTATGCCTTCAGCTGGATGTGGTTGTGAGAAATATGAGCAGATAGATTATGGTAAAACACCGAGCTATCCCACGAGTCATCAAAGCAAGACAATAACCACAAACAATTTGGAAGGTGTATTACGCCTGACACCATATTTACCCTTAATAACAAAACATTGCAATTGTGCGAATGAATATAAAAAGATAGTGGCTCTACTTCTAAAGTTAGTAGAGGTTAAAGGAATTTTAGACTTAGATGCTACGGACATTGTAAATCTATGTCAAAAAGGTGGAGAAATATATGCCACAGAGATGTCTGCTGACCTCACTAAAGAAAACTGGGGGGAACTGCTAAAGAAAGAATTCAATGATAAGAAAAACAATTTAAAACGATGTAATCATGCGCTTGTTTACCTTCTTTTTCCAGAAAACCATCCTCCCACAATGGAAGATCTCGCATTGTTCAAAAAGTGCTTGGATTTACTGCCAGATAAGTTGGAAGTAAAATTTGGAGTAGCAGTTGAAGAGAATGCAGAGAATTCCTTGCTACAAATATTGTTTTTGGGGCATTACTTTAAAATCAAGAAAACAAAGTTCATGGACTAATATTTTGTCAATTGGAAGAAATTGACTATCTTTAGGGGCAGAAATATTGGTAAGCATTACAAACCAAATTCAATCATGAAAAAAATGAATATGTTATAATTTCTACAATTTTTCCAAAGACTTTGCCACAGATTGGCATACCTTTAATGTACTTTTGCAAAAAAATAGCAATATGATTAATAACGAAAAGGGACAAACCCTCATTTCCAAATATGTCTGGGTGATTGAAACTATCTACAAGGCAGGGAAGATTTCATTCAAGGAACTGAATAAACGATGGCTTCGCGATGAGATAAGTCGAGGTGTGGATATACCCAAGCGCACTTTTGACAACTGGCGTTATGTCATCTGGGATATGTTCGGTATCGACATCGTGAATGAGAACTGTGGTGAGTACCGCTACTTCATTGATAACGAAGAGGACATCAGCAAGAATGGACTCCGTTCCTGGTTATACAACACTTTCTGTGTGAGCAATGCCTTAGCAAACAGCCAAAGCATTAAAGACCGCATTATTTTGGAATACGTGCCGTCAGGACAGAACTATCTTCAGCCCATTATCGAAGCCATGAAGGAAAACCGTGTTCTGAATATAACCTATCACAGTTATTGGAAAGACGAAGAGAACAACTTCGATGTGCAGCCATACTGTGTGAAGTTGTTCCGACAGCGTTGGTACATGGTCGCTCGAAGTACCTATTCATATTATTACGAGAAAGGGCCACGCATCTATTCTCTTGACAGAATTCAATACCTTCGAACTACAGAAGAGAAATTTGAAATGCCAAAAGACTGGACAGCTAAGGACTATTTTGACGGCTGTTTTGGCATCATTGCCGAACAGTCTGTCAAAATTCAACCTGTTAAGTTAAAGGTGTCAGCAGGACAGGCCAATTATATCCGTGACTTGAAGATGCACGAGTCGCAGGAAGAGATAGAGCGTAACGAAGAATACAGCATCTTCACCCTCAACCTCCGTCCCTCCTTCGACTTCATACAGGAAATCCTCTGGAACGGTGAGGATATTGAAGTTCTCGAACCCGAATGGCTCCGTAAGGAGATTGCTAGTAAAATAAAGAGAATGTGGAACAAGTATAACAGGTAAAATATAAATATTATGAGTATGACAATCAGTGACGTAACCCTAAAGTACCTTTGTCAAAAGTATAGTCACGACATTGCTACAGGTACTAACAAATTCCTGCCGGGCATAAAAGTCCGCTATGTAGCAACCAACAAGAAGTTCGGCTATGCCTATTTCGGCAATTTTTTCTTCTTTGGTGATGACTTTTATGTTTGGGAGAAAGAAGACAAATATGCAGAAGATCACAATCAGGATGTAGTGGACGCTGTGTTCGACAATCCATGTATGGGGCGTGGTTATGCCAGAAGAGTCATTTTTGCTGGCGTTCTGACACCTTTTAATGACAGCAACGGTGAGAATATCTATACAGGCGACGTTATTATGATAGAGAAAGACCAAGAACAGACGAAATATTGGGCAGTTGGAGCCTGGAGCCGAGAAGACGGGAACGGAGAGTATTGTTTCATCCTTGATAACCACAACTGGTCGTTGGAAGAATGTCAGCACCAAAATTATCACATGACACGTGTGGGGACAGTGTTCTTCCAATTGGATGCAAGTGATTTCGTTGGTGTCAATCAGCGTGTCATGAGTTTCAACGGATGGAGAGATACTGAAGAAGACATCCAGAAGAAAGTATTAATGGCAAAATATACGCCCAACTTCGACCAACAATTCTGGAGATATCAAGGTCTTGAGATATTGGGAGCAGAATATGATTGGAGATAAATTATTTTAGCTATGAAGAAAAAGGATATTATTAACGGACAAATTGGCGAAACTGCCGTTGTCTTGGAACTGCTCAAGAAGGGCTTTGACGTTATCAACATTAACAACTCCTACCAGAATTACAAGAATGCAGATTTAATTTGCATGAATCATGATACAGGAAAGAGTGTGATGATACAAGTCAAGACAGGAACTACCCATAATATCTTGGCAGGTTTTACATCTGAGTTAGACGGCTCAGTTCCACAATTAGAAGAAAAAGTAATAGGACCATGGGTGTTTGTTTCTATGAATGAGCAAGATTACAGTATGAAGTTTTATGTTCTGACAAAAGATGAAACAATAGAGCTAATAAAAAAAAGCTGCGATTGGTATGCAAATGGATGGAACCGCAAATTGAAAAACAAGCCATTAGTTGGTGTTGAGGTGGATTGGTTGGAAGGTAATTCATCTGCCGCATCAAAGCCGAATGCCAAGAAACAACATCCGGAGTATAAGAGTACGTTGTCAGAAACCTCACGGGACAAATGGGAAAAGATAACAGATTTATTGTATTGATGTTATTGAAGATATGCGAGATTTTGCAGCTATAGATTTTGAGACGGCGAACAATGAGCGCAGCAGTGTATGCTCTGTAGGTATCGTCATTGTTCGTAACGGTGAGATTGTAGATTCGTTCTACTCCCTTATCCAGCCAGAACCGAACTATTATAACTATTGGTGCAGTCAGGTTCATGGCCTTTGTTGTCAAGATACGGATGATGCCCCTATATTCCCAAAGGTGTGGGAGCAGATAGAACCATTGATAGAAGGTCTTCCACTGGTAGCCCACAATAAGCCTTTCGACGAGGGTTGTCTGAAAGCCGTGTTCCGCGTCTATCAGATGGACTACCCTGACTATGAGTTTTACGATACGCTTCGTGTTTCACGGCGGGTACTTCCTGATTTGGAAAACCATCAGCTCCAGACAGTCGCTGCAGCCTGTGGTTTTAACATGAAAAATCATCACCACGCCCTTGCCGATGCGGAAGCTTGTGCATGGATTGCAAGAGAGATACTATAACACTAAATAAGAAGACTATGTATTACGAACCATATGATGTTCCTCTCGTTGACTACGAGGGATATATAGGAAGACGTGAGTATTGGGACGACTTGGGAACAGAATGGAGTTGGAGCCCACTAGAACAGAAAATCATCCGTTTGGCAGGTTTCGTTCAGCAAGGAGGGAACCTGAAGAAGGTCATTAACCATTATGCGAAAGGACGCGATGAGGAGTATCGAGGACGTATTCAGTATTGCATTATGGATTACATACTGAAACTGATGACTGGTGATCGAGTCCACATACATTCAAAAGTGCCCTTTGTTGACCGCATCAAACGCCTCACCAAGGAGGAACTGGTAAAGCTCCTTTCCGACCAGTTGAAAGAAAGTGTCCGTAAAACATATTATATGGAGCAGGGTACCATTAAAGAAGGATGGGAGATTAAGTACGACAATCCTAAAACTCCGGATGAATTGCTCGACAAGATAGACCGTCAGCATCGTCGCAAGTACCCCGATGAGACATATTATGAATGGAGTCACAGACCAGAAAAGTGGTGGGGATACAAACAGTATTTGTGGTAAAAGAAAATTACTTTGCAAATGATTTGCTATCATGTGTAACTAGTTTATAAGTCAATATGAACAACATAGAACCAAGACCAATCAGCAGACTTATTCGTAACGAAGAAACGCCTAACAGGTCTGTCAGAGTAGAGCATTACAGCATACCATCGTACCAACGTGGTTATCGTTGGACGAAGATGCATGTGGAAGCTTTATTGGAAGACATTGACAACTTCATCGAGAAACAGAACAAGCCTGGCGCCGTCAATGAATCGTACTGTCTGCAACCAGTTGTCGTTGTCGCTCAGAAAGATACTGATGGACTTCGCATGTGGGAATTAGTAGACGGCCAGCAGCGTCTGACAACACTGTACTTGATCCTAAAGCGTCTAAACAGACCAGTATTTGAAATAAAATTCGACAAACGCTCTGCAAGCGACAATTTTTTATCATCCCTTTCATTTGACACGCTCTCTCATGAAACTCCCGATTTTCACTTTATGAGTGAGGCTTTTTTGTGTATTGATGAGTGGTTCACAAAAAAGGAGGAAGATATCGGATATGCTGATGACTTTGCAAACAAATTACTGAACAAAGTTCAGGTTATATGGTATGAAGTAGAATTGAAGTCGAAGAGCCCGAAAGATCAGGAATCTGAGAAGATAGACATTTTCAACCGTCTGAACATTGGCAAAATTCGATTGGAAGATGCTGAGTTGGTCAGAGCTTTACTGATGAGTCGCGTTGAAGGAAATACTGAACGTGAGAAGTTAATGAGGCAAGGAGAAATCTCCAACGAATGGTATGAAATAGAGCAATGGCTTCGGCAACCAGAGGTGTGGAGATTCTTAACCGATAAGACAATGGCTAATCACATTCAGCTATTATTTGAATTGCAGGCGCATAACAAGAACTCAGAGAATTATAACACATATAAATGGTTTGAGCAGGAAATACATCACAGTGAATGCCCAGAATTACGAGCTATAGAATTATGGAGAGAAACGAAAGAATTTTTCGGTAGATTGCGTTATTGGTACAAGGAGAGAACGCTATATCATTATGTTGGCTTCTTGCTTGCATGTGGAGCAATCAACTTGAACGAGTTAATACAACTTTCTGAAAAAGACAAGAAAGCTTTTAAGCTTGGGCTATTTCTGCGTATTAAGTCCTATTTGGAACAAATAGATCTTAACCAATTATCTTACGATAGCAACAAAGAAGAATTGCAGAAGGTATTATTACTCTTTAATGTACTTTCTGTAGAAAACATGAAAGGCAATGTTCAGGAGCGTTTTCCGTTCAATCTGTATAATGCTATTAAGAAAAACGAAAGGTGGAGTTTAGAACATATTCATGCCCAGCAGTCTGAAGACCCAATGCAGACTGACAAAGCTATTAGAGAATGGATAAATGACACATTGGCTTCTATCGGCCATATTAGCGAGATTGACAAGGGAGTTAATGAAGACGGAGAAATCCAACGTGTGGATATTCGGCCTCTCATTGATGAATTAAAAACGATGTCTGTTTCTGATAGCATTGACAAAGAGGCTTTCAATAATTTGCGGGCAAGAATCGTGAGAGATTTCGAATCTGAAGGCACTAAACATGAGCTTGAAAATATGGCTCTTTTGTCACGTCCTGATAATTCCCGCCTGAATAATGCCATCTTCCCCGTTAAGCGTGACCGTATCATACAGATGGAACGTGAAGGAAGTTTTGTTCCCCCATGTACCAGAAACGTATTTCTGAAACTTTATAGTAAAGCAGACAATCAACCTTATTTCTGGAGTAAACGGGATAAAGAAGATTACGTAGCGGAAATAAAGAAAGTATTTGAAGAATTTAAAGGAAAACCAACCCATGAATAATAAATATACATTAAAGTCCCTTTGTGAACAGTATGATAAGATTGAAATTCCAATCATCCAGCGGGACTATGCGCAAGGTCGTGAGAACGAGACGAAGGTGCGCAGTAAGTTCGTAGAATTCATAACTAACTCCTTTTCAACGCACAAAGCAGAGGAATTGGATTTTGTCTATGGTAATGTCAGGGAAGAGAACAACAAATCCACTCACACGTTTATTCCTGTTGATGGACAACAACGACTCACTACTTTGTGGTTACTTCATTGGTTCCTTGCAGTCAGAGAAGGAAGACTGAAAGAAATTTCTGGTTGGATACAAAGATTCACCTATGAGACTAGGCCATCATCACATTCTTTCTGTTCAAGAATGCTGAATGAATCATTCCCGTCAGAGTGCTTAGAAAAAGTAGATGAATTTATAATAAATGAGAAGTGGTTTGACACAGAATGGAAAAATGATGGCACTGTAAATGGTATGTTGAGGATGTTGCACGACTTCGCTCAACAGGATGTTTTGCTTTGCGGCGAAGCCACATTGGATGAATTAGTGGGTGGATTATTCTCTTTTTACCTCGTGCCTTTGGAACTGTTTGGGCTCTCCGATGAACTGTATATAAGGATGAATGCACGCGGGAAAGTCTTGACTGACTTTGAAAACTTTAAATCTGAGTTTTATAAGATACTGAAAGACTATCCGCGTTTAGATGAAGTTAAAGATAAAATGGAAATGCAGTGGGTGGAAAACCTATGGCCATACAAAAAGAAAAATACGTATGTCATAGACCAATGTTTCATGAACCTACTTAAATTTATAACTCGATGCTTATATTTCCGTCAGGCTAAGCCAAGAGCAAACAAATATGAAGAAGACTTCCTTGATATGAAGCTTCTGAACATAGTTTACTCCCAGGAAGAAAATACTGATTTTCTCATTTTTGCTCTTGACATTATACCCATCATAGCAAATTACAATAATGAGAATCTATTATGGTTCAAGGACAAACCATCCACTTTATCAGACATTCTTGCCACTTCCATCCAAGGTGGTAAGATGGAGATAGATATGATGGTTATCCTCTATGCCTCATTGAGATATCTGTCCAATCATGGTAATAGACCAGAAATAAAAGGATTCATCAGAGTGGTTCGCAACTTGATATGCAACACAAATGATAAATCAGAACGTGACCAACCTCGTATCTTAGGAAGTATAGACAAGTTAAGTACAAATATTGATGTGTATGAAGTTGTAGCAGTTGACGGATTTAACTTAGAAGGCTTGCGAGATTCCCAATGTCATGAGGAACATTTCAAAGCAAAGATTCGACATGAATACAATAAGGTAGAAGAGTTATTAGAAAAGATTGAAGACACCCCATGGTTTAAGGGTAATATTTCGAATCTCATTGCTGGTACTTATGTCTCAAAAGCAAAAGATATTAAGGACTTTGATTGGGCAGAAGAGAAGATAAAGGCATTTGATACTCAGCGATTAGAATGTCTTTATAATCATTATGATGAAATGAGTCAGGATGATTTCTCATCTGTTTGGGGAGATTTATTAGATTCAATGCTCTATACACATCATAAGAGTTCTGCCCGTCTGATGTATGATGATGAAACCCTTTACAGCAAGAATCCTGCGATTATTTCCTTAGCAGTATCCTACATGGATTCAAAGGAAAAAGATTTGGAGGCGTTTCTTATAAAAAATGAAAAGAGGAAAATTCGTAAATTGGCTCAGAACTATCAAGACTTTGGCGAAATACGGAACGTCAAAAAACAACTCTTCCTTTACTATGTGATTACGCGAAGATTGATGGGACTCAATGTTGCAGATTTCTTTAGTAATGGATGGAGAATTGGTTGGTTGGCGAAAGAAAAAGGATTTTCTTCACTCTTCAATCTGGGAATTGATGGCGACCCATGGTTTAGCGAACCTGGTCACAATCCAATTTTCCAGACTTATGGTTCGCAGTTCCGCTATAGTTGGGGACTTAATGCAGAACATGCATTACCTCCTGAAATTGTCGGGAATGGCCGTCCACATAATACTTTTGAAAAGCTTTTGGATTGGGCAAATTCTTAAAAAATATACAAGAATGATAACTTACATCTCCAACACCGCCCATTACAAAGAGGTGCTTGAACGGATAAAGTCCGTGAAGCACATGCTTTGGATTGGTACCGCTGACATAAAAGATCTTTATATTGAGGTGGGCAAAGAAAAGAAGCCATTTCTGGCACTCATTGCCCAACTCATTCGTCGTGGTGTGGAGGTTAGGCTCATTCATGCAAAAGAACCTGGTCCAAACTTCAGAGAGGACTTCGACAAGTACCCTGTTCTCTATGACCGCTTGGAGCGAGTGCTTTGTCCGCGCGTTCATTTCAAGATGCTTGTCTTCGATGACAAAGAGGTGTATATCGGAAGCGCGAACCTCACGGGTGCGGGAATTGGCATGAAGGCTGAAACTACTCGCAACTTTGAGGCAGGCATATTAACAGATGACCCAGAAATCGTAGAAAAGGCCATGAACCAGTTTGATGAAGTGTGGATAGGAAAACATTGCAAGAAATGCAAACGAAGAGAGTTCTGTCCTGACCCGATAGTATGTTGACACACTTTCACAAGAAAGACTGAAAAACCATTATCATCATTATGAAAGTATATTTTGCAGGTTCAATTCGAGGCGGGCGCATTGATGCTAACTTATATGAACGCCTGATTAAATACATTAAGAAGACTGACATTGTACTGACAGAACATGTCGGCAACCTCAATTTGTCAGAGGAGGGGCAAACTGTAACAGATATATACAACCAAGATACTAATTGGCTACGTGAAAGTGACGTGTTGATAGCAGAATGTACATGTCCGTCTTTGGGTGTAGGTTATGAGCTGGCATACGCTGAGCGTTTCCAGAAACCATGCCATATCTTCTACAACAAGAACAGAACAAGTCTCTCAGCAATGCTGGCTGGTAATAGTTTCTATAATATCCATCCCTATGAGGATGAAGCTGAAATATATTCTATCATAGACAGTATATTGCAAAAGAACTGAAATTCATGAAGAAGATGGTCTTTCTTGATTTTGACGATGTCTTGAACACTGAGCATTATTAGAATTACCTTATGTATCAGAAGAATGAATAACGCCCTCGCAGACGCAGAAGCATGTGCATGGATTGCAAGGGAGATATTGTGAAGAACTAACATGTTCATCCTATTTGTGAGGCGCTATAATTCCCAGATTACAGGTCTTCCCCACATGACCAGTTAAACCCGAATCGGTCATTAGAATGCTATCAGATATTTTTGTGGTTATTTTCTGCTCTTCGTGTCATAACATTATTTGCTTCGGCATCTGCCTCCAACCTTTCTCTCACCGTAGCCCGCTACGCCGTCGAGAAAGGTTGAATACATCTGCACAAAGCAAACAACATTCTGAACACAAAGTCTAATGACCGATTTGGGTCAAACAGGCATCCTCACGGAATCTTCGGATATTGTTCGAAGTCGGGCTTGCGCTTTTCGAGGAATGCCTTGCCACCCTCCTGCGCTTCGTCGAGGAAGTAGTAGAGCATGGTGGCGTCACCGGCAAGTTGCTGGATGCCAGCCTGTCCGTCGAGTTCGGCGTTGAGACCTGCCTTAATCATGCGCAGCGCTATGGGCGAACGCTCCATCATCTCCTCTGCCCAAGCCACGCACTCGTCTTCCAATTTGTCTTGCGGAACCACCTTGTTGACGAGTCCCATGCGCTCGGCTTCGCGTGCGTCGTACTGCCGACAGAGGAACCATATCTCGCGTGTCTTCTTCTGTCCGATGCAGCGTGCCATGTAACTTGCGCCGAATCCGGCATCGAACGACCCCACTTTCGGTCCTGTCTGTCCGAAGATGGCATTCTCGGAAGCGATGGAGAGGTCGCAGACGAGGTGCAGCACATGTCCGCCACCGATGGCATATCCGTTGACCATGGCGATGACTGGCTTCGGCAGTCGGCGTATCTGCATCTGCACATCGAGCACCGAGAGGCGTGGCACGCCGTCATCGTCGATATATCCGCCCCGTCCTTTCACGTGCATGTCTCCGCCCGAACAGAAGGCTTTGTCGCCCGCTCCCGTAAGGATAACCACTCGGATGCGTGCCAGTTCCCGACAGATGGCGAACGCCTGCGACAGTTCGAGTGTCGTCTTTGGTGTGAAAGCGTTGCGATAACGTTCACGGTTGATGGTGATTTTGGCGATGCCGTTATACTCTTCGAACAGGATTTCCTCAAAATCCCTGATTGTTTTCCATTGTCTCATATCTTCATTGTTTTATAATATTCTTTATAGATGCGGTCGTCCTCGCTGCTGTCGGTAAACACTTCGAGCAGCATCGGGCGATCGCTGTTTTCACACGACAGCCATTCAATGCCGTCTGCCAACTCTGAGAGATTGTTCACACTGCGATAGTAAACGTCGTTTTGCTGGCAGATTCCCGCTGCCGACGTCTGGTGCGAAGCCGCAATATAGCGGTCGCGGGCTTGACTCTGCTCCAATCCGCGCAACTGTCGGAAGATTCCGCCGCCACCGTTGTTGAGCAGCAGGATGCGGAAATTGCCACGCAGATTCTGGTTCCACAGCGCATTCTGGTCGTAGAAGAAACTCAGGTCTCCGATGACACAAAACGTTTTTCTCTCCGAAACGACCGAGAAACCGGCTGCGGTAGAGAGCGAGCCGTCGATGCCGTTCACACCGCGGTTGCAACAGACCGGCTCTGCGGCATAGATGTTCGCCAGGCGGATGGCTGAGGAGTTGGCGTAATGAACAACCGCTTCCGCTCCGCATATACGTTCTTCAAACAGCTTCACTGCTGCCATCTGCGAATATTCGGGCACGAAAGTCGTTTTTTTCGTCGCGACTTGGCGGAGCAATGCTTGCCATTTCTCATAAAAAGCCTGCTTCCTATCGGCTTTCGGTGTACTTACCTGTCTCCCTTTTTCCATATTAAAATAGTCGCAAGAGATGACCCATTCCGTCAGGAAACGCTCTAAAGAGGACATCTCTATCACCCCTGCCAGCCGCTTGAACACGTCGTTCACCGCGCCGTCGGCATTCACATGCCACACTTCGGCTTCCGAATTGCGGATGAACTGCTTCACCCGCTTGCTCACGAGCTCGCCTCCCAGATACACCAACAAGTCGGGCTCGTAACTTCTGTCGTCGCCTATCACATACAGCGCCTCATCCATTCCCATTGCACCGATGCTCAATGCTTCGTGAAGAACGGGCACACATGCGCTGACGGTATTCAGGTTGCTGGTCTCGTGCAGGAGCAAGCCGTCATCGCTTTGTCCCAAAATGACCATCGGACGCTCTGCCTGTTCGAAGTCGTAAACGAATTCTTCGAACGCCATCTCGGCGGGCACATCGTCTTTCTCTATCAGACTGATGCTGCGCTCGTCGGGCAATTTTCCGGTCTCGAACTCGAACAGCGGTTCCGAGATTGGCACATTGATATGTACCGGACCGCCTCCGTGCCGCTTTGTTGCCAGCAACGCCTCGTTTACCAGGCGGTTGCAGTACCACCGTTCATCATCGTTGTGCGGCTCGGGAAGCGTGACGCCACGTTTCACGAAACGTCCGAGGGCATCCGCCTGTGGCAGCGTCTGTCCGTCGAGCTGGTCAATCCACTGCGGCGGACGGTCGGCAGAAACGACTATCAGCGGCTGTTTCCGATAGAATGCCTCTGCCACGGCAGGCAAAAGATTGAGCAGTGCCGTGCCCGAAGTGACACAAACGGCAACAGGTGAGCACGTCGCCTCTGCCATTCCCAGTGCATAAAAACCCGCCGACCGCTCGTCGGTGACCGGATAACACGCCACATCAGGGCATGCGTTCAGATTGTGAACGATGGGCGCATTGCGACTGCCGGGACACACAACAGCGTGACTGACACCGTGTTTTGCCAGCAATGCCGTGAGTATATTTACATTTTCTTTGTTCGAATACATCGCAAGTTCTTCTTAAAAACACTTGATTTTCTATCAATCAGCAAAGGAATTGAAACAACATCGGAAACAAGACTGGCGACATCGGCTTCCCCTCCATTTGCTTTCACCTGCAAAAATAGCAAATAATTCCCACACTTTCACCATTCAAAACAAAAATTTCTGCAACCCGTTTCTTGATGTATCAAAAAACAAATTCAGTGAATTTGAAGACCAAATTCAGTGAAATTGGTGAGCAAATTCAGTGAAATTGGTTTTCTGAAGTTGAACTTTTATCTCTCAAAAAGCTGCCGCATTGCCTCCATTTTGGCTTCCGTCTCCAGCCATTCGCTCTCCATCACGCTCTCACGGAGCAGTCCGCCACCGGCATATAGGCGAATCTTGTTGCCAAGCATCTGCATGCAGCGCAGGGAAACATAAAGAGAGGTCTGGCTGTTGGCATCGAAAAGCCCACAGAAACCACTGTAATAAAGGCGCGGAGAATGTTCGTTGGCAAGAATAAACTGCCGCGCTTCGGCTTTCGGAATACCGCAGACGGCGGGCGTCGGATGCAGTTGTTCCAGCAACTCCGCCACTTCCATCCGCTCGTTCATGGTGAAACGGAAGTCGGTCTGCAGGTGCATGACGTTGGCAGCGCGGACGGTTTGTGGCTCGCCGATACTTGTCTTTTCGGAAAAAGGAGCAATCGTCCGTGCGATATAATCGCCTACAATTCGCTGTTCCTCCCTATTCTTATCCGTCCACACGGGTTGTTTCGTAGCCAGAATCGTTCCTGCCAGCGCCATCGTATAGCCATCTTTCCCCTCCATGCGCAACAACACTTCGGGTGTGGACATAAGCCAAGTGCCATGTTTGGGTGTTTTTACAAGTGCGACAAAGGCATTCGGATAGGCATGACAAGCGCGGAAGAACAGGCATTCCGGCGCCACCTCGCCTGCCACAATCCACTCACTGCTGCGTGAGAGCACCAGTTTCTGGAAATCATTTGTCAGCAAACGCCCGTGAAAACGCTCAAAATCAACAGCATACGATGCCCGTTCCTCGTCAATGGAGAGTATTCTTTGCAAATGGAACTCCTGCCGTTCCACCTCAGGCAACGCACAAGTTTCCGCATCATCGGCATTGAACATCAGAATCGGCGTGTCTTTATCCGACGCGAAAGGCGCAAAGACAAAGCCTCGCCTGCCACAGAGCGACACAAAGTCGGCAAACATTTCAGGACTATTGCCCGATGGACCAAGCCTGACATATCGACTGTCGCCCGGCAATCGGTATAGAACACTGTTAGCACTATTCATTTATTCTTCGGAGAGATGATATAGTTTGTCACGTGAACGGTGGAAATCAGGTCGCCCGCTGAGTCGGTGATATCTACCGTCCACACATGCAGCGAGCGTCCTTTCTGCACGAGGTGTGCCACGGC
>Ga0256404_1009102_pt1 | contig 14432 bp, 12 predicted proteins | sample RumenRJG_01DNA_FD_185990 | JGI IMG/M metagenome (GOLD analysis project Ga0256404, IMG submission 185990) | Bovine rumen microbial communities from Lethbridge, Alberta, Canada - RJG_01 | ecosystem: Host-associated > Mammals > Digestive system > Stomach > Rumen | place: Canada: Alberta | collected...
CGATGCCATAGTAGATGCCGGGGGAACGGACGAGCTGGGATACGATGACACGCTCGGCGCCGTTGATGACGAAGGTACCTGTATCCGTCATCAGGGGAAGGTCGCCCATGAAGATCTCGTGCTCGTTGATCTCGTCGGTTTCTTTATTGTAAAGGCGTACACGTACCTTGAGGGGAGCCGCATAGGTGGCATCCCTGGCCTTACACTCCGGGATAGAGTACTTGACCTCATCCCTGGCGAGGGTGAAATCCGTGAACTCCAGCGAGAGATGGCCGCTGTAATCGGTGATCGGGGAAATATCATCAAAGGCTTCCTTCAGACCTTCATCCAGAAACCATTGATAGGAACTCTTCTGAACATCGATGAAGTTCGGCATCTTCAGAACTTCACGCTGGCGGGCGTAGCTCATCCGAATTCCCTTTCCGGCTTTCACCGGACGTATTCTGTTTTTCTCCATGTGTACACTACCTTTCGCAACTGCTTTGCTTCAAAGCGCACTTCACCACGTCGGCTTGTAAACTCAGACTTCGCTTGCGCTCGTCTTCGTTAACGGCGCCGACAGGGCTACGGCTAGATTCGAGCTGCGCCTACCGGCTTGCTCTCATCAAGCTCTCTGCCACAAGAGTGCAAACTAGAATATACAACAAATGAAATCCCAAAGTCAAGCATAAATTTCCGAAGCAAACTCCAGGCCGCTTCGCAGCCTGTCGTTCGCGGCTGTCGCCGCGAACTCAAAAATAAAGAAGAGGCGTCTGCGGCACAAGTGCCACAGCGCCTCTCCTTTATTTTTTGTTTGCTTCTCGTAGCTAACGCGGAGATTACTTAAGAGTAACCTTTGCGCCAACCTCTTCGAGCTGCTTCTTGAGCTCTTCAGCGGCTGCCTTGTCAGCACCTTCCTTGACGATCTTGGGAGCGCCGTCAACGAGGTCCTTGGCTTCCTTGAGGCCGAGGCCGGTAGCTTCACGTACGACCTTGATGACCTTGACCTTCTGAGCGCCGACTTCGGTCAGCTCTACGTCAAACTCATCCTTCTCTTCAGCTGCTGCAGCGCCTGCGCCTGCACCTGCTGCTACAACAACGCCTGCTGCTGCAGATACACCGAACTCTTCCTCGCAAGCCTTTACGAGATCATTGAGCTCAAGTACGGAAAGTTCCTTGATTGCGGCGATAAATTCGTCGGTAGTCATCTTTGCCATTTCTTTTTCTCCTTATAATAATGAAAGAAATAAATGTTCCGGACACCATGCGGTTCCGGTGAAGTTCTTTGCTGAATATTCAGCGGAATCGCAGGGCTCAGGCCTCGGTGGATTCAGCGGGTGCTGCTTCCTCTGTAGGTGCAGCTTCTTCTGCAGGTGCTTCTGCTGCTGCAGGAGCCTCTGCGGATGCACCGCCCTTTTCTGCAATCTGATTGAGTACGCGTGCAAGGTTCGTAATCGGGGACTGCAGGGAACCAAGCAGGCGGGACAGCAGTTCTTCTCTGGAAGGAATGGAGGAAATCGCCTTCATACCCTCTGCGTCATAGAACTGTCCTTCAACGACACCGGCCTTGATCTCAAGGTTCGGAGCCTTCTTTGCGAATTCTGCAAGAATTCTTGCAGGAGCCGTAGCGTCGTCCTTCGATACGGCAATCGCATTCGGTCCTTCGAGAACATCGGAGAGCGCTTCGAACTCGGTGCCCTTGAAAGCAAAGTTCATCATGGTATTCTTGTATACCTTGTATGCAACATTGTTTTCACGGAGAGTCCGGCGGAGCTCAGTGTCCTCGGTGACCGTAAGTCCGCGGTAATCTACGACTACGACCGATGCCGCACCGTTGACCGCGTCTGAGATGGCCTGAACGACAGGCTTCTTCTCTTCGACTTTTGCCACTCTAGTGTACCTCCTGTAAAGATTTCAGGCAAAGCTGCCTGTGCACGAAGCCATAAAAGCCCGTGCGAATATATGTCCGGCACAGCAAAGCCATGCCCTACCAGTTGCATTGAAAAACCCCTTCAGCCGGATGGCCGAAGAGGCAGGAAAATCAAGAAAATTCTCGTATTCCCTCGGCTGGCGGTTTCCCTTTGAGCTTTATATTATTCATATGAATAATATAAAGCACCTGCTGTCTTCGGCAACGTTTGGTATCTTATAAAAAATGAAGCGATTTGTCAAGCGCTGACTTTTGCAGCGTTGATCTTGACGCCCGGGCCCATGGTGGGAGCCAGGGAAATGCTCTTCAGGTAAACGCCCTTCAGGCTTGAAGGACGGGCCTTGTTGATGGCGCCCATCAGAGCGTTGAAGTTCTCAGCCAGGTCTGTCTCGGAGAAGGAAGCCTTTCCGATCGGGCAGTGGATGATGTTTGCCTTGTCAAGACGGTACTCGACTTTACCGGCTTTGATATCGTTGATGGCCTTGGTGACATCCATCGTAACGGTTCCGGCCTTGGGGTTGGGCATGAGGCCCTTGGGTCCAAGGACACGGCCGAGGCGGCCGACAACGCCCATCATATCAGGGGTTGCGACTACGACGTCGAAATCAAACCAGCCTTCGTTCTGAATCTTGGGAATCAGCTCCTCGCCGCCGACGAAATCTGCACCGGCTGCTGTAGCTTCCTCTGCCTTCAGATCCTTTGCGAATACAAGGACGCGAACCGACTTGCCTGTACCGTGAGGCAGAACGACGGCTCCGCGGACCTGCTGCTCAGCGTGACGGCCGTCGCAGCCTGTACGGATGTGAACCTCGATTGTCTCATCGAACTTGGCCTTGGCATTCTGCTTGACGATCTTCATAGCCTCGTCAACGTCGTACTGCTGGCTCTTGTCAAATGCTTTCAGGGATTCGGCGTATTTCTTTCCTGCCATAATTTCCTCCTTGTGGTTGTACCGGGCCTCTCAGCCCTCCCACTTCAATAATCAGTCAACTACCTCAACGCCCATGGAACGAGCGGTGCCGGCAATCATGCTCATGGCTGCTTCAACGGATGCAGCATTCAGGTCCTTCATCTTGAACTCGGCAATTTCGCGCACCTGATCCTTGGTGATCTTCGCTACTTTCGTCTTGTTCGGAGTACCGGAAGCCTTGTCAATCTTGCAGGCCTTCTTGATCATGACAGCTGCAGGCGGGGTCTTTGTGATGAAAGAAAAAGACCGGTCTGCGTAAACCGTGATGACAGTGGGGATAATGGTATCGCCCATCTGAGCGGTCTTTGCGTTGAACTGCTTCGTGAATTCAACGATATTCACACCGTGCTGACCGAGGGCCGGGCCGACGGGGGGAGCCGGTGTTGCCTTGCCGGCAGGAATCTGAAGCTTGATGTAGCCTTCGATTTTCTTTGCCATTTGATAGTTCCTCCTATTATAGAAAAAAGAGTTCGCGGTTCATACGCCGGGTTGTCCGGCTCCCGCATCATATAAATACGCGCCGCATGGTGCGTCTTAAATGATCAGAATAATGTAAGGCCCATGCTTTTCAGCAGACCGGGCCGACACTGAAAATGTCCAGTCAATCAGCAAACTGTCACTGGTAATTCCCGGCAAATCAGTGGGCCAGACGGACATCGGCAAAGGAAATTTCCACCGGTGTCTCCCGTCCGAACAGTTCGACATTGATCGTGACGGTCTGCTTGGACATATTCATGGACTGGATGACGCCTACCGTATCCTTCCAGATGCCGCCGATGACGGTGACGGTATCGCCCTCACCGAAGTCGACCTCAATCTCGGAAGCATCGGCGGTGCTGCCGCCCATGCCCAGGTGGCGCATATCCGCCTCAGTCAGGGGAACAGGCTTGCTTCCGGGTCCGACGAATCCGGTAACGCCCCGGGTATTCCGGACGACGTACCAGGTGTCATCGTTCATGATCATCTTCACGAGGACATAGCCGGGGAAGAGCTTCTTCGAAACGGTCCGTTTCTTGCCGTTCTTCACCTCGGTGACATCCTGCATGGGAACGGAGACCTCGACAATCTGGTCCTCGAGGTGGCGGTTCTGAATGGCCTTCTCGATATTCGCCTTGACCTTGTTCTCGTAGCCGGAATAGGTATGGGCTACATACCACTGCGGTTCAGCTGCCATAAGCCTCAGCCTCCCAGTTTCACAAGCCAGTCAACGCCATACTGAATCAGCATATCGAAGATCGCAATGAGAAGGGCGATGATCACGGAAGAAATGACCGTCGCGGTCGTCTGCTTGGCAATGTCCTTGCCGCCGAGCCAGACAATCTTTCCGAATTCGCTCTTCAGGCCTTCCCACCGTTCAGCCATGGTAATCTTGTCTTTCGAATCCGACATGTCTACTCCTTAGAATTATCTCGTCTCTTTGTGCAGAGTATGCTTTCTGCAGAAGGGGCAGTACTTCTTCGTCTCCATCCGCTCGGGATGTTCCTTCTTTTCCTTCGTAAGATTATAATTTCTGTGCTTGCATTCCGTGCACTCAAGAGTAATCTTCGTACGCATGACTTTTTCTCACCTCTCTGGATTTAAAAATATATTCCGCTTCAGCGTGCGAATTCACAGCCTTTCGACTGCTTCCATTTGCAGCCTTTCCGGCCCTTCCGCCGCTGAATTTTGCGCAAAAAAATAAGCCCGCGCTCAATCAGGCTTTTCTACAATATCACGCACAGGGCATGCTGTCAAGATTTTTTTCTTTTTTCCGCTCCCCCGACCTTCGCAGGTCCCCGGTCTTCAGGAGCCCTTTGGGCGGATGAACCGGGCCGGACTTGTTTTTCTCTGTAGACATGCATGCGCCTTCCGACGTGCCGCAGCTTTGGATAGGCCGAATCTTTGACTATGTCGCGAAGTACGGCCGGGATCGGAGCCTCTGCTCAGGCCGCCCGGCCGTAGGCATTTTCTCTTTCCTCGATACTAATTCGCGAGCCTTCGGCATTGCGTCCGTTCGCAGAACTCCGCTCCCGGCCTTTCCTCGCATGTCCTTTGTCGCGACCGCCCTCCATTCCAATCCATTATCAACTCGGGCTTGCCGCGCCATCCATGGCGCGGCATCGCTCTTTTTCTCACCGTCCGTCCCTGCATCCGCCGTCGGGCTATTCAGCCCGGTGCCCTGCTCCGGCCGTGCTCGCATACGCCGAGAGGCGTACCGGCGGAACCGAAAGTATTGCGAAGCGGTACCCGACCCTCTATTGCACACGTAAAAGATGCCCTGTCTTCCTTAAGGGAAAACAGGGCGCTTTCATTTCTTGAAGCTTCTTTATTTCACTCCATACCACGCAACGCCTTCTGCTGTCCAACCGCTTGCTGCCAGCTGGTTGTGCTCGGCGAGGCTTGTCGTGTAGTTATGGTCGCCGGTCTTTTTGTTGTATTCACGGTAGACCGGAACGCCTTTGTTCGTATCCGAATAATAGGCAACGCCCTCTACTTTCCAACCTGCCTTTGTGAGATTGGCCATCTCGGTCTGGTTCATGGAGTAGAGGTGGTTATAAGTCTTCTTGTTCGGGTTGTAGAGACGGTATATTGGAGCGGAGGACTTTGTCGGGGCTTTCCATGCGCCGCCTGCGGGCGTTTCGTCAATCCAACCGGCCTTTTTTACATTGGCAGCTTCTTCTGCGGACGCGGTGTAAAGGTGCTCGCCAGTGGTGGGATGGCGGAAGCGGTACATGGAGAAAGAGCCCGTTGTTGAGCTTGTATTTGATGAAGTATTTGCAGATGCATTGGACATGTATGCAGCATCCCCACCGGCAGCCTGATAAGCTGCTTCGTCGGCAGCAGTGCGGGCAGGAGCAGCATAAGCAAAGTTCTCGCCGAAATGATTTTCCAAATGTATCCAGGCACTGAGTTCTCCAAAGTATGTGTTATTGATGCACATAGGCGCATACATCGTATATTCAAGTCCATTGTAGTTCTCAATATGTACCCGCAGTGTCATAGAATCAGCTGTTTCAGATGAGTATCCATACATGGGAATATCCGTTGGATTATAATATGATCCACCTGCAGCAAACCAAGGTTTATCTTTTAAATCCAGCTTGTAGCCATTATACTCTGTATAGGTCCAACTGATATCACCCGTATACCCCGGCTTTAGAATAATACTGCAAATATCATCTGCTTTATCAAAGCTTTGCGCAGGAGAATCTGTATTGGGATCAGCCGTTGCTGTAATATGCGCCTGATAAGTAATGCCCTTTTCCATTAACCAATTTTCATGATCATACTGAGCCCAATTCATCATATTTGGATAATTTTTATCATAATAGTCTTTCATCGAAGTATATGTTTCAGCTGCTTCCGCCACATCACTCGGCATCAGGGCTGTCCCCAGCACCATGGCCGCTGCCAGCAGGATCGCAGACAGTTTCTTGAGAATTGATTTGTTCACGAAATGCTCCCTCCTCAGAAAATTGCATTAATTGGTTTGCTTGCTTCTCGCCTGCTAATAATAATGGGGGGGGTGCTGCGCAAGAAATTTTTCAGCGGGAAGGAAATGGGTGGCATTTGCTCCACACTCCCGTTCCTGCGACTTGCTTTTTGCCTGGAGCCGCCAGACCTGGGCGGCATTTGTGCAAAAAGGCTTGATATGGAGCTTTCCCGCATGACATCTGCTGAACGCATGGGCGGTATTTGTGCCAAAAAGCTTGATATGGAACTTTCCCACATGACATCTGCTGAACGCATGGGCGGTATTTGCGCCAAAATGCCTGGCAGGAGACGCCAGCCCCGTTGGCAGGACGCCCCAGGGACGTATGCGAGCCCGGCCGGAGCAGGGCCCCGGGCTGAATAGCCCGACGGCGGATGCAGGGACGGACGGCGAGAAAAAGAGCGATGCCGCGCCACGGATGGCGCGGCAAGCCCGAGCTGATAATGGATTGGAATGGAGGGCGGTCGGGACAAAGGACATGCGAAGAAAGGCCGGGAGCGGAGCTCTGCGAGCGGTCGCGATGCCGAAGGCTCGCGAATTAGTAATGAGAAAGAAGGAAATGCCTTCGGCCGGGCGGCCGGAGCAGAGGCTCCGCTCCCGGCCGTACTTTGCAACATAGTCAAAGGCCAGCTCCGTCCAAAGAAGAGGCACGTCGGAACGCGCATGCATGTCTACTTCAAAAAACAAGTCCGGCCCGGTTCAGCCGCCCAAAGGGCTCCTGAAGGCCGGGGACCTGCGAAGGACGGGGGAGCGCTTTCCCCTCCGGCCAGGCATGGACCAAGAGGTTAGATTGTACATCATTTAGTGCAATCTTGGTCGGCAGGCACCCACATCTCGTAGATGACAGGTTGATTTCAGCGTGGTATATTATATATGAGTAAATGGGATTTTTGTATACGTCTCCCGTTTCTCAACAGGCAGGCTTCTGACGCGCCGGATGCGCGCAGAGAAGGGATATGGAAGGTCCGCCTGCCTGGGCTTTGTGCCGGAAATGAAAGGCCGGACTGTCAAGCCGGGCATGATTGCCTGAGCTTTATGCCGGACAGTATATTTTTCGGCAAAGACCGCGATTTACATTAGTCATATATACGCCTGACCCCCGGCGCAGGGATTGCGCGGTTTTTCACGGAAGAAAGGAGGGGTGTCCCATGGCAAAGATTGACAACGCCTATCAGTATTTTCTGACCACATACGGGAAGAATCTCGGCGCCAGCCGCTACGACAGCCACAAGACGGACGACCTGAAACGGGTCTACAGCCGCATTGTGCGGACGAACCGGGACGCCCCTGTCTACAAGATCAATTTCGACGGAGACGTCAAGAATTTCGCCATCGACCTGAAGGAACAGTCCCGGGCCGCCCAGAATGTCGTCTCCTCGCTTTCCTCCGATGACGGAAATATCGAATCCGTTTTTTATAAGAAGATTGCGACTTCTTCGAACGAAGATGCGGTCCAGATCCGCTATATCGGCGACGACGACGCGGACGGCTCCACTTCCTTCACGGTCGGGGTCTCAAAGCTCGCCCAGCCCCAGGTCAATACCGGGGCCTACCTGCCCGCTTCCGGCCACGACTTCGAGGAAGGCTCTTACTCGTTCGACCTGGATACGAATTCCAAGTCTTATGAGTTCCAGTTCAACGTAAATTACGGGGACTCCAACAGCGCGGTCCAGTCGAAGATTGCGCGGCTCGTCAATACGTCGAACGTGGGCCTCACGGCATCTGTCATAAGGAACCGGAAGAATGAAACGGCCCTGCAGCTCGTATCCAAGGCCACGGGGCTTTCGGAAAACGAGCAGAGCCTCTTCCGCATCCAGTCCGGAAGTGCGTGGAATGAGCTGAACACCCTGGGGATTGCAAATATCACATCCCCGGCCTCGAACTCTTCCTTTACATTGAATGGGGCCGAGCACTCGTCCCTGTCGAATACGTTCACGATCAACAGGGATTTCGAGATTACCCTCGCGGGGACGACACCGGAAGATGAGCCCGCCCGCATTGGCTTCAAGCCCAATACCGAGGCCATTGCCGATTCCGTGGAGGAGCTGCTCCAGAGCTACAACGGCTTCATCGCTGTGGGCCAGAAGTATTCGGGCTCCCACTCGAACACCCAGCTTCTGAACGAGGTCAGTGGAATCCAAAGGAACCGGTCGGACGACCTGTCGAAAATCGGCATCCGGGCCAATGACGACGGAACCCTGTATCTGGACCGGGAGGCCATCACGGAAGCTGTCCAGGGACCGGACGCGAAGAAGACTTTCTCGATTCTGAACCGCTTCAAGGATGAGCTTTCGAGAGAGGCGAACAAGACCTCGGTCGACCCCCTGAACTACGTCGACAAGATTACGGTCGAGTACAAGAACCCTTCGAATACCCTGGTTTCGCCCTACGCCTCCAGTATATATAGCGGGCTCCTGCTTGACTTGTCCTTATAAAAATCCCCTGCAGCTTACGTATAGCCGCAGGGGTTCTTTTTGTTTTACATTATTCTCGTCGGGGAAATCCTACCCGGGGCTTCCCCCGGGTCCTGTCCCATCGGCCGATCGTTCAATTCCCGTTGTTGCGAAAGGCGCTGATCAGGGCGTCCAATGCTGCGTTACCAGTCCCGGTGCTTCCGACCGTATTTGTGCCTTCCGTAGTCTGGCTGCCGGTCCCGGTCGAACCGCCGTCCGTACCAGTCGTGCCGCCTTCCGTGCCGGTCGCGCCGCCTTCCGTGCCAGTACCGCCGGTCGTGCCGCTTCCGCCTTCCGTACCGGTTCCGCCGGTCGTGCCGTTTCCGCCTTCACTGCCGGTTCCGCCGGTCGTACCGCTTCCGCCCTCCGTACCAGTGCCGCCCGTTCCGGGAAGGACGCTGCCTCCGGACGTAACCGCCGCCCCGGGTGTCGTATGAATGTTGCAGGTCCGGGCCAGGGTCTCGGGACTGATCACATACTGGCCCTCTCCGCCGGCCGGATCCGCCCCCACGATCATGACCTTGGAAACCCGATCCTCCGCAGGGCAGTACTCTCCGGCGGGCAGGCCGGATACCGAGCATATGTCCACCCGGGTATGGTGGTCACAGGTCTCCGTCGGGACAGTTCCCGTTGCAAAGTACTCCGTATAGAGCATGGAGCCTCTGGGGTCTGCGTCGCAGACGCCTTCAATGGGAAGCTTGCCGGACTTCCGGCAGACCGTCGCCGCCGTGATGCCTTCGGGCTTGGTGAAATCCTTGTACTCCAGGCCCTCATGGATGCGGCTCATGACCGCCTTCCAGACCTTCTTCGAGTATGAAGTCGTGGACTGAGGGGTATTGTCGTCATAGCCGCCCCAGATGACCGCCGTATAGTAGGGGGTGAAGCCGGCGAAGACCGTATCCCGGTCCTTTGTCGTCGTACCGGACTTTCCGGCCACGGCCTGACCGGAGAAATTCGCTGCGCCGCCGGTACCCTTCGTCATGACGTCTTCCATGGCTGAAGTCAAAAGCCAGGCGGTCGTCTCCTTCAGGACCTGCTTGGGCGTATTGTCCGTGGAGTCCAGGATGGTCTGCCCGGTCCGGGACTTGACCGTCGTGTAGAGGACGGGGCGGTTATATTTCCCCTGGTTGGCAATCGTGGCGTAGGCCCCGGTGAGCTCCAAGTTCGTAACCCCGTGGGTGATGCCGCCCAGAGCCAGGGCCTGGTTGTTGTCCCCGCTCTCGAGGGTCGTGATGCCGAAGTCCTTGACATACTCATAGCCCAGGCCCGTCCCGATCTGGGTCAGGGTCTTGACCGTGACGATATTCATGGACTTGGTAATAGCCATGCGCAGGTTCGTAAGGCCCTTGTAGGAGTGGTCGTAATTGTTCAGGGGAGTCCCGTTTGCATAGGACATGGGAGCATCGTCCTGGACCGTCGCCAGGGTGAGGCCCGCCGAATCCAGGGCCGGGGCGTAGGCCGCCAGGACCTTGAAGGTAGAGCCCGGCTGCCGCGTGATATCCGTGGCCCGGTTCAGGGTTCTTGATGCGGTCTTGTCTCCTCTTCCGCCCACCAGGGCTACGACGTGGCCGGTGGACTGGTCGATGACCGTCATGGCTGCCTGAGGCTGAACCGTATAAGTGACGAACTCGCCCCCATCCGGAATCTTGTCCGTGAGGCCGACGACCTCCGCCTTGTAGGCCGCATAGGCCGCGTCCGCTTCTTCCTTGGTGGAGAAATTGATGGTGTAATTCTTGTTCGCCGCCTGATAATAGGACAGCATGGTCTGGTCGCTGTAATTGTCGTAGGTCCCGTCCGCATGCTGGACCGTCAGGCGGAAGGAAACGGCAACCTTGGGGTCGTTCTGGTAGTTTTCGGTATTATTAATTTCCTCTTCAACAATGGCCTGAAGCTTGGGGTCTTCGGTGGAATTGATGGTAAGGCCGCCGCTGTAGAGCAGGCGGTAGGCCTCGGTCTCATCATACCCCTTCTGCTCCATCAGGTCGTTGATAACCTGGTCGGTCAGGGCATCCACGAAGTAATTCGTCGTATTGTCCGCGATTTCATTGTTCACGATGGAAATACGGGAGTAGACGTCGTCAGCAACGGCTGCGTCGTATTCGCTCTGGTCCGTAATAAAGCCCAGCTCCAGCATCTTCTTCAGGACCTGCTTGCGGCGGGTGTCATTGTTCTCGGGGTTCTTCAGGGGGTTGTACTTGGTCGGGTTCTGGGTGATGGCCGCGATACAGGCCGCCTCGGAAAGGGTGAGGTCACTGACCGGCTTATTGAAATAGCGCTCGCTCGCCGCCTGGACGCCAAGCGTATTCTGCCCCAGGTTGATGGTATTCAGGTAGTTTTCAAGGATGGTCTCCTTGCTGGTGACCTTTTCGAGCTGAATGGCCAGGTACTGCTCCTGGATCTTCCGGTCGATTTTCTCCTTGGTCGTGGATTCGGAGGTCCAGTCCGTGAAGTAGTTGTTCTTCAGGAGCTGCTGGGTAATGGTCGAGGCGCCTTGGGAAAAATGCCCGGTGGTCAGTCCCGTAAAGCCCGCCCGGAGGATGCCCCGGATATCGATGCCGTTGTGCTTGTAGAAGCGCTCGTCCTCGATGGCCACGAAAGCCTTCTGTACATAGTCGGGAATCTGGTCGATGGTCACGTACTCCCGATTGGCCCCGGAAGCCGCCAGGGTCTGGATTTCGCCCCCGTCCTTGTCGTAGATGGTCGAAAGATAGCCGGTGGGAGAAATATCAACCGTGGAAATGTCGGGCAGCTGGTCAATCAGGCGCTTGGCGTACAGGCCTCCGCCGACCACCGCCGCCGCCACGAAGACGACGAGGAGGACCAGAACCGTTCTCAGGAAGGTGAAAAGGAAGGTCTTTCCCGCCCGGCGCCGGGAGGAATGGGTTCTGGCTTTCCTCTTTTTTACATTCTGTTCACTGTAATTCATATGAAAAGATAATCTCCGATTTTCAAACCGCGGATTTTCTATTATTATAGTACATGACTAATGTAAGACCCCGCTCCCCTTCGATTTCAAGGAAGGGCGGCTTCTTTACAGAATCGCAAAGTCTATTGAATTATAACAGAAAATGCGCAGATTACAAATTCCGGGGAAGTCAGGGAACGCAAGTGGAAAAATTGCTGTGGCGTGCGCATATATACGTACGAATAGAAAACCATGAGTGACACTATATATGAAATCATAGAAGGCGGAACAGCCGAAGTCGTCCGGAAGAAGTCCCGCTTCATCGGAAAACTCGTCCGGGTGACCTCCGAAGAAGAGGCCCTCGCGGAAATCGAGGCCGCGCGAAAGGTCCACTACAACGCCCGGCACAACTGCTTCGCGTATATTATTGATGGAGAAAAAGCGGGCCTTCCGACGGACCTGACCCGGTCCTCCGACGACGGAGAGCCTTCTCAGACCGCCGGCAAGCAGATTGCGGACAGCCTTACAAACCGGGGGCTCACCAACGCCCTCTGCATCGTGACCCGCTACTTCGGCGGAGTTCTTCTGGGCACCGGCGGACTTTCCGCCGCCTATAGGGACGCCAGTCTCGCCGCCATCGACACTTCGGTTCTGGCCGAGAGGAAGACCGGAAGGAGTGTCACGATTTCCTCTGATTATAATGACTATGGGAAGATCGACTACCTCCTGAGGCAGAAGGAGATTCCGGTCACGGGAAGCGACTTCGGGGCCGGCGTCACGATTTCTGTAATCTGTCCGGAAGGCGTGCCGCTCGAGGCCCAAATCACGGACGCCGTCTCCGGCCGGGCCCGCTATACGGAAGGAGAGGCAGTCACCTATGCCTTTGCGGACAGGAAGCTCATCTTCCTGTAATCCATTCTTCCCAGACAGGCAAAACCGGCATGCGGCGGGCCGTTTCAAACATGCCTTCATTTTCTTCTGATTTTCATATAATTCAGTCTACAAAATTTTCCTCAAAAATGAAAATTTTTCCTTGCAATCTGGAAATCAGATGACTATAATAGCATTTGCTTGTCCGGAAAAAGACAGGCGAAAAGTTCATATTGGCCCATAGCCAAACGGTAAGGCAGCGGACTCTGACTCCGTCATTTTCGTGGTTCGAATCCACGTGGGCCAGCGACTTGAAAAGGCGCATCCGGTTTTCGGATGCGCCTTTTTGCTGTTTCTCCACCAGTTTTCTGCTGTACCTTTCTGCCGCGGCCCTGTGTGGCATCTGTGACAGGGGCTAAATGCAAGAAGAAGGCGGATGTTTCCAGATGTCGGCCTCCGCGGAGCTAGAAGTCTTTCCCCATAGGGGCTAAATGCAAAATTTCTGTCTATAGTTCCAGCCTTTACGCGCGGGCACACGCAGCGCGTATTATCTTGCTGCCTCAGGATTCTTCCAATAGGGGGTAAATGCAAAAACGCAGGCGGATAGTTCCAGTCTTCCCTCTCTGATTCTTCTCAAATAGGGGACAAATGCAAAATACTTGACTATAGTTCCAGCGTTCATGCGCGAGCATACGCAGCGCGTGTTATTTGCTTCCCCTTCGTTCTTCCCCATAGGGGCTAAATGCAAAATACAGGCAAATAGTTCCATGGCCCTCACATATGTACACGCAATGCGTGTCGATATTTCATTTTCGTAGTTGACTTACTTAAGTACCTATCTGTTCCGGTCACTTTTTTAAGTGTTTCCTTTCCATAGAATACGCTATAATAGTCCTGTTTCCGGTTCTGAGAGGAGTGCCGCTTCGGCGGTATTGCCGGTGTCCAGGTGCATACATAGAATGACTTTCCTGTGGAACACACGGCAGCCGGAGATATTTTTTGAGCATGTGTACGCGTTGCGTGCTAAAACTTCCTGGCCACTGGTGATAGGGAAAGCCAGACAGGCGTAATTATATGAGCACAAATGCAATAGGGGGTTCCAATGAAGCAAAATCAGGAAATCAAGGCCCGTCTGGACGAGTGGAAAAAGAATCTTCCGGATGGGAGCCCACTTGCAAAGGAACTTGCGGATATGGAGAGAGACGCGCCCTTGCTCACCGAGCGCTTCGGGGCGGAGCTTTCCTTCGGGACGGCGGGGCTTCGCGGCAAGCTCGGCCCCGGCACCAATGCCATGAACCTCGTCACCGTGTGGCGGGCGACGGAAGGGCTATCAAATTATATTGAGAAATATTTTGCGGAGATTTCCGGAAAAACAGGCGAGACAGGAAATGGAGCGAAAACAGCTGCAACAGACGCGTTCGAAAGAGCGGGTGAGGCGGACAGCGATACAGGCACAGTTCGGACAGTAGGATCAGTGGAGAGCCAATTTCTACCCGAAAAAGCTGTATGCATCGCCTTCGACCCCCGCCATATGAGCCGGGAATTTGCTGAACTGGCCGCAGCCGTCTTTGCAAACCACGGCATCCGGGTCTATACCTTCGACGGCATTCGGCCCACGCCGGAGCTCGCCTATCTGATTCGGGCCAAGCACACGGTGTCCGGTCTCAACCTCACGGCTTCCCACAATCCGAAGGACTACAACGGCTACAAGGTCTATTGGGCCGACGGCTGCCAGATTTCCGGGGAAGTGTCGAAGGGGATTGCAGCGGAGATTGATGCCCTGCCCTACTTCCCGGGAACACCTGCGCCTTCTTTTGAAGAAGCGAAGAAGACCGGCCTCATTACCATGTGCG
>Ga0256404_1009103_pt1 | contig 14431 bp, 15 predicted proteins | sample RumenRJG_01DNA_FD_185990 | JGI IMG/M metagenome (GOLD analysis project Ga0256404, IMG submission 185990) | Bovine rumen microbial communities from Lethbridge, Alberta, Canada - RJG_01 | ecosystem: Host-associated > Mammals > Digestive system > Stomach > Rumen | place: Canada: Alberta | collected...
CCTATTTATTATTGAATGGATCCCAGACGATACCGTCATTTTTCTGATACATTACTTTTTCAAACGTGTACTCTGCAGCCTGTTTTGCCGTTAGTTGGCGTGACCATTTCACCCTTTCCTTCTTGCTGGCAGCTCCTGGGCCAAAGTTCTCATACTCAGCATAATAGGAATTCTTCTTCGTGTCAGGCTTTCCCGGCTTCTCCCAATCGTGCCATCCTTCCGGGAGAATATGGTTACCGAGCTCACACTCTATAAAAACTGTCTTTGCATAAGCGCCCCAGGGACGACCGAGGTAGCATTTATCTATCCCTTCGGCTGCGGTAAGACGGCATTTTTTGAACACATAGCCATATTTTTCTCCTTTAAGAGTGGAAGCCGCTGTCACATAGCTGTTTTTCTTCGAATGGAGCGTGCAATTCTCAAAATAGGCGATGCTTGGGCCGAAAATGAAATCGGTCGTCCCCTCAATATAGCAGTCTAAGAAATAGTTGCGTTTTATGCCTCCATCCTTGCCGTAACGTCCATAAGTATAGAGGGTGTCCTGATTGCCTATGAGTCGGCAACGGTGGAAGAAAATAAAGTCGCCGTCAGTGAAAACCGCCACTGCCTGCCCTATTTCTTTTCCCTCTCCGGCGCTGTTTTCAATAGTCATATCCTCGATGGTGACATAGCTCGAATGCATGTAAATGGTTGCGCTTCCGGATGTACCCATCTTGAAATCCGAGTCGGGCCATAGCTTCTCTGCATACTTGTCGTAAGTCAAGACAGTCTTGTCAGCACCCTGACCTGAAATCTTGATTCTGAATTTGTTATGGGGAATCGTAACCATCTCCTTATAGACTCCTTCGCGAACGAGAATGGTCGTTATCTTCTCATGGCTATAGTCCGGGACAGCATTGATCGCCTCTTGGATGGTGAAGTAATCCCCGAATCCATTCTTATCGACCACAATGTCGTAATGAATAAGATGCTCCGCAATCTCGGGAAGAGACTTCCTTATCTCGGCGCAGGTCATCTCGGCAAGTTTTCTCGCTCCGCGTGCAACAGTATGAGTATTGTCGCTCTTCCCTGTAGAAATCATATAATAAGGCCTTGAGCCCTCGTCTCCAAGTCCTTCCAGCCAGTCAAGAGTCACACTCGTCATATCGAGAAGAGGGACATTGAGCTCCTCGGCGACCTTTTTCATTACAATGGGATAGTCTCCATGGCAATTGCGGTCGAGGCCACCCTCCTTGAACCATCTCCTGGCCACCGGGGTCAGAAGGACCGGCTTTCCCCCTTTCTCCCTTGTCTGAAGGACGAACTTCTCGAGATTGGCCTTATATGCGCCCCATGGAGCGGCATAACGAACTGAGTCCGACTGCTTTGAGTCATTGTGGCCAAACTGTATGAAGACATAGTCGCGTTCTTTGAGGTTACCCAGAACCTTGTCCCAGAGCCCCTCGTCGATAAAAGATTTGGTGCTTCGGCCGTTTTTTGCATAATTAATGACATCGACACCTTCGTCAAGGAAATTAGGGAACATCATACCCCAACCTCTCTCCGGATTGGTTCCGCCCTTTATGTCCTTGTCGGCCATAGTGGAATCCCCGGTAAGGTGGATTGTAAAAGAACTCAGGACAGTCGAAAGTGCAGCAAAAGCTGCTATTAAAGCTAACCTTCTCATTTACTCACTACATTTTCAGAATTAATCACCGTAAGCGGCTCTTCGCCTTCGGAAGGATGAACCTTGACGTTATCAAGAGTCACATTTTCGCTATAGGAAATCACTATACCCTTCTTTGACTTAATAACGCAGTCCGAGATGGTCACGTTACTTACGGGCTTTTCCGGCAGTCCGTTGAAATACATTGCACGGGCAGCTCCATTGCATACGACGTTGCTGATATGGATGTCCCTGAACTGAGGAGTCGTCTCGTCTACAGGCATCGCCTCGACAACGGCCTCTCCACCTTTTTCCATTGCCTCAAGAGCTGAAACGCCGCCGTAGAACAGATCGAAAAGGACGGTCTCCGTAGCAATGTCTGTCATGTATATATTATTGATATAGATATTCTTCACTACTCCGCCGCGGCCTCTTTTACTTTTGAAGCGAAGGCCGACGTCGGTCCCGAGGAATCGGCAATCTTCTACCTGCATATTCTCGACTCCGCCAGACATCTCACTACCTACAACGAAACCTCCGTGCCCATGAAAAACAGTACAGTTCTTTACGATCAGGTTCTTACAGGGAGCCGCCCTTCTCCTTCCGTCCTCGTCCTTTCCCGACTTTATGCATATTCCGTCATCTCCGCAGTCGAAAGAGGAATTCAGCAGAACCGTATTCTCGCAGGATTCGATATCAATCCCGTCTCCGTTTTGGGAATACTCCGGATTACGGACTGTTATATTATTGATAACTACATTCTTACACATAAGAGGATGGATATTCCAGCAAGGTGAGTTCTGGAAAGTGACGCCTTCCAAGTGGACATTCTTGCACTCGCGGAAACTGATCATCACAGGGCGAAGGAAGCTCTTGATCCTCTCCCACTGCTCCTCTGTTTCAATCCCGGTAGGGACATTCATATCAGCGTTCTTCTCCGCCTCGATAAACCCTTCGTCAGGATACCAGCGGTCCCCTTTTTCATTCAGTATCCCTCCGCTTGCAACCTTTGCCTTCCACTGCGCCTCATTCATCTTCGATTTCTTCACACTTCTCCAGTCGCCTCCATTGCCATCGATAACTCCTCCTCCTGTAATTGACACATTTTCAGCTCCTTCCGCATGTATCGGAGACTCGCACCTACGGCAATCCAAGCCTTCGAAAACAGTATTGATAATCGGATAAAGATTCCTGTCTGAAGAGAAAAGAATCACAGCATTCTCATCAAGGTGAAGATCGATGTTGCTCTTAAGCTCTATAGGGCCGGTAAACCAGATGCCGGGAGGAACCAAAAGATGTCCGCCTCCTTTGTCTGAAAGGGACTTTACAGCCTCCGCAAAAGCATCTGTGCAAAGGGTAATTCCATCTCCAATCGCACCGAAATCTTTGAGGTTGACCGTCCCGTCCGGAATGGACGGAAGAGTTACAGCTTCCATATCGAAAGGTGCCGCGGAGCAGAGCTTCGATAGATAAGCATTGTCTACAGTTGACGACTCTCCTTTGCATCCAGAAAGGGCAAAAACGGCCATACTCGCCCCCAGAAAGGCAATTATCAAGTCTTTAGAGATTCTTTTCATGTTATAGATATTATGTGTCAGTTTGCAAAGATATAAAAAAATAGGGAATTCCGTGCACGTACACGGAAATAATTGAAAAGAGAACGGAGCGGCGCTTACTTACACTGCTCCGATACGAAGTTAATCATAGTTCCTCTTTAAGACATCTTGGCCGGAGACGTCCGAGAGGCCTTTTGCAAGACACAAAGTTAGAGAACTCTCTAATGATAGAAAAATTAAAAGCGTAACAATTGCGATTTTAAAGCGTTGAAATGCCCTTTTTTACAGTTTCAAATCGTAACAATGTCCTTTTAACCAACCAAAATGCCAATTATCTCTTTATTTTGTCGTCCAAGGCATCGAGATAATCAGCAGAGTTTTCATTATCGAGATTTCTGAACTTCTGGTGATATCGGCTCTTTCTCATCCTGATTGCTTCCTTGCTAAGACCTGTATAATAAGAAATAAGTCTCGTATGAACACCGGCAAATACCATAGGGACAATGATAAAATCAAGCTCGTCCATATGTTCGCCAACATCGATATTTCCCGTGAAATCATCCTTGAATCTATCGATAATACCGCCACCCATTAAATTTAAAGCTGCTTCCAAATCTTCCAGCCAAGTCTTATCGCTTTTAACCTTGCGCATAAATCTTTTCATTGACTCAAACAGATCCTCCCTGGTCTGACCTTGCTTTTTCATCCTGCGATAATCAGATCCAGTTTCACAATAATCCAGTAAAAAGAAGATAGCCTTAGTGTAACGTTTCAATGAAGAGGCCATTAGTTTTTTCAATACCTGTACTTCTGAAGGGGTCATCTTAGTATTAAAAAAAGGGTCCGGCAATCCTTGTGGACTGCCAGACCCTATCCAGAATTCCTCCTGCACGGCGACCGGAATCACACAGAGAAGGAATCCCAGAATATGGGATCCTTCTGTTACCTGTGTGATGCAACGTTGAGTTCCGGTCGCCGTGCGTAACAGGATTTATTTCTCTTATCGGTAGGACAAAGATAATGAAAAAAAGGCAGCCAAACAAATTGGCTGCCCTTTTTCAGTATTCAGGACCAGATTACCTGCGCTCGCTACGCTCTGCGCGTTCTCCGCGTTCACGGCCACCACGGCCACCGCGGCCTCCGCGACGCTCGCCTCCGCGTCCACTACGGCCCTGTGAAGGAGCCTGTGATGAAGCGAAACCGGCGTTAGGAGAAAGATCCTGCTTGCCGTACTTTTCACCGTTGCAGATCCAAACCTTGATTCCGAGAGTTCCGACCTTGGTATTTGCTACTGCAAGTGCATAGTCGATGTCTGCACGGAAGGTATGGAGAGGGGTACGACCCTCTTTGAACATCTCACTGCGAGCCATTTCAGCTCCGCCGACGCGGCCGCTGATCTGAACCTTGATGCCCTCTGCACCTACCCTCATCGCAGTGGCGATTGCCATCTTGATGGCGCGTCTGTAGGAGACACGACCTTCAATCTGACGGGCGATGCTGTCAGCTACGATTGTAGCGTCGACCTCAGGCCTCTTGACCTCGAAGATATTGATCTGAACGTCCTTCTTAGTAACCTTCTTGAGCTCTTCCTTGAGTTTGTCGACCTCCTGGCCACCCTTTCCGATGATAACACCCGGACGGGCTGCATGAATAGTCACAGTGATGAGCTTAAGGGTTCTCTCGATGATAATCCTGGAGAGGCTGGCCTTGGCAAGGCGGTTCTGCAAATACTTGCGAATCTCGTAATCCTCAGCGATCTTCTCAGGATAATTGCCACCACACCAATTGGAGTCCCAACCACGGGTGATACCGATTCTGTTGCTTATAGGGTTAGTTTTCTGTCCCATAATATTATTCCTCCACTGTTGCTGGTTTCTTTACATCGAGAATGATAGTGACGTGATTCGAGCGCTTGCGGATACGTCCGGCGCGGCCCTGAGGGCAAGGACGGATGCGCTTGAGGGTGCGGCCTTCTCCGACCATGATGGTCTTAACGAAGACATTACCCTGCTCGAGCTCGGATGTCTGCTCGGGATTCTTGGCTTCCCATGCTGCTACCGCGCTGCGGAGAGCTTTCTCAAGACGGATTGAAGCTTCCCTCTTGGAGAACTTGAGAAGATCAAGTGCGTGATTTACTTCCTCTCCCCTTACGGTATCAGCGACAAGGCGCATCTTACGGGGGGATGTAGGAACATTATTGAGTTTGGTTATAGCGGTCTGCTTCTTAGCCTCTTTCTGCCTCTCGGCCATAAGTCTTTTTCTCTTTCCCATAATGTCAATTCTCTTTAAACATTACTTCTTATTATTGCCGGAGTGGCCTCTGAAGGTCCTGGTGGGAGCGAACTCGCCAAGCTTGTGACCGACCATGTTCTCAGTTACATAAACCGGAATGAACTTGTTTCCATTATGAACTGCGATCGTATGGCCGACGAAATCAGGGGAAATCATGCTGGCGCGGGACCAGGTCTTGACAACCTCTTTCTTCTTGCTGCCGTCATTCATTGCAAGAATCCTGTTTTCCAGGGCTTCCTGAATGTACGGTCCTTTTTTAAGTGAACGACTCATAATCTCTTAAGTTTTATTCCGTTTATTTCTTTCTTCTTTCAATGATGAACTTGTTGGAGACAGCCTTAGGATTGCGAGTCTTGTAACCCTTTGCAGGGAGACCCTTGCGAGACCTAGGATGTCCACCGGAAGCACGTCCTTCACCACCGCCCATCGGGTGATCGTGAGGGTTCATGACAACACCTCTGTTGTGAGGCCTGCGACCGAGCCAGCGGCTGCGGCCTGCCTTACCAAAGGACTCGAGGTTGTGATCAGGGTTGGAAACAGTTCCGACAGTTGCGCGGCAGGTAACGGGAACCATACGGGTCTCACCCGAAGGGAGACGAAGGATGGCGTACTTGCCTTCGCGGGCTGCGAGCTGTGCATATGTTCCGGCTGAGCGGGCCATTGCGGCGCCCTGACCGGGACGGAGCTCGATTGCATGAACAAGTGTTCCGACCGGAATATTGCCAAGAGGAAGGGTGTTACCGAGATCGGGAGCTACAGAATCGCCGGATTCGATAATCTGACCGACCTTGATTCCGTTAGGAGCGAGGATGTATCTCTTCTCACCGTCCTCATACTGGACGAGAGCGATACGAGCGCTGCGGTTCGGATCGTATTCGATAGTCTGTACGGTAGCCTTGACGCCGTCCTTATTGCGGAGGAAGTCAATGATACGGTACATCCTCTTGTGGCCGCCGCCACGATAGCGGACAGTCATCTGACCGGTGTTATTGCGACCGCCGGTAGATTTGAGAGGAGCAAGGAGTTTTTTATACGGCTTGTTAGTCGTAAGCTCTTCGAAGGAGCTGATGGCCTTATTGCGCTGGCCAGGGGTAACCGGTTTGTATTTCTTGATTGCCATGATTCAGTCCTCCTTAGATATTTGCATAGAAGTCAATCTTGTCGTCACCGGCAAGAGTAACATACGCTTTCTTGAAGTGGTTGGTACGGCCAGTGAGAAGTCCTGCCTTTGTATAGCGGGATTTCCTCTTTCCGTGGTAGTTGAGAGTATTGACGTCTGCGACGGTAACATTGTACATCTTCTCGACAGCGTCCTTTATCTGAAGTTTGTTGGCCTTGCGATCGACGATGAAGCCGTAACGATTGAGCTTCTCGCCCTGTGCGGTCACTTTTTCAGTAACGATTGGCTTGATTAAAATTCCCATTTCGCGTTCTCCTTTACTTTACCCTTGAAGAGAGGATGTCCTGTACACCGTCAACAAGCACGAGTGAATGTGCGTTCATGACGACATAAGTGTTGATTTCGTCAACAGTTATGACCTTCACCTCAGGAAGATTACGTGATGAAAGATAGATATTGTCCGAATTCGAAGGGAGAACGAAGAGGACCTTACGGTCGCCTGCCTTGATGGCAGAGAGGATGTTCTTGAATTCCTTCGTCTTGGGGGCCTCCATAGCGAACGGCTCCACAAGGGTGATCTTGCCTTCAGCTGCCTTGTAAGAGAGAGCTGACAGACGAGCAAGCTGCTTGACTTTCTTATTGAGCTTGGAGTTGTACTCGCGGGGCTTCGGTCCGTGGATCTTTCCACCACCTACGAAGATACCGGCCTTGAGCGATCCGTGACGTGCACCGCCACCGCCTTTCTGGCGACCGAGCTTCTTTGTTGAATAAGCGACTTCGCTTCTTTCCTTTGCCCTTGCAGTACCCTGACGCTGATTTGCGAGATACTGGACTACATCAAGATAAATAGCGTGATCGTTAGGTTCGATTCCGAACACTTTCTCATCGAGAACGACCTTCTTTCCGGATTCGGTTCCGTCAATTTTATATACTGACAATTCCATAATTAAGCCTCCAGAATTAAATAAGAACCTTTGGCTCCGGGAACGGAACCCTTTACAACGATAAGATTGTTCTCGGGGATGGTCTTGATAACCTCGAGGTTGAATACTTTCACCCTCTCGTTACCCATGTGACCTGCCATACGCATTCCGGGGAATACGCGTGAAGGCCATGAAGACGCACCCATGGAACCGGGGTGACGCAGACGGTTGTGCTGGCCGTGAGTGGTACCGCCTACACCGGCGAAACCGTGGCGCTTGACAACACCCTGGAAACCCTTACCTTTAGAAGTACCGACGACGTCTACGAACTTAACTGACTCTGTGAAGACATCAGCAACAGTGAGGACATCGCCCAGCTTAAGCTCTCCCGCAAAGTCCGCCTCAAACTCGACGAGCTTTTTCTTGGGAGTGGTTCCTGCCTTTTCGAAATGGCCCTTAAGAGCCGCGCTGGTGTGTTTCTCTTTCTTTTCGTCATAGGCAAGCTGAACGGCGGCATAACCATCTTTTTCTACCGTACGAACCTGCGTGACAACACATGGACCAGCCTCAACGACGGTGCATGGAATATTTTTTCCATCAGCACCGAAGACGGAAATCATTCCGACTTTCTTTCCAATTAATCCAGGCATTGGTTTGGTAACTAATTGTTAATTAATAATTTATCTATGTCCGCATAGTTTTTGCGGACCGCAAAGATACGATTATTTTTTTGATTTTCAAGGCCTTGCCGAAAACTTTTTATAGGAAATCGTTATTTCCTTGCCCCGAATTGCCATTTTTCAAGTAAGTGTCCGCAAAACGGATGTACTGAAGCCAGTCGTATCTTGTAATGGCATGCTTCCCGGTATGGATATGATAACCCAGGAGGCCGTCCATGACAGGCGTATCGGGAGGGGGCATCTGGCGCCCGTCCATTTCCGTAGGGCAGAAAAGCCTGTATACTGGAGCAGCAGCCTGAAGGGAGAGGAATTCTCCCTTAGGATCTGCATTGCGGTCTTCTGTAGCACTCGCCACATAGACCGGACGCGGAGCGCATAGGGCAATCAGCTCATGCTGGTCGAATGGAAGGTCATCCTCCCTGTCGTTATACTTTAAAAAGTTATCGCAAAACCACTGGGGACGGTACTCGTTTACCTTCCGGATGGTCTCCCCATATCGGCGACGTGAAAGGGCGGCTCCGCAGTTTCCTGAACAATTCGAAATCACCATGGCGAAACGTTCGTCCTGCGCTCCGGCCCAAAGGGCTGTCTTACCAAGCCTGGAATGACCTATGACCGCTACACTGGATGCATCCACGTCCGGATCGGTCTCCAAACAATCCAGTGCCCTGCTAAGGCCCCATGCCCATGCTGCAATTGTTCCCCACTCATCCGGCTCGGGATAGTCCTGGCCGGGTCGGAAAAAGAGTGGATGCACTCCGTTTTCAAAGACATCGTCATAATCCGGATCTATGTCTCCGCGATAAAAGGTCGCCACCCCATAGCCCGCCGAGAGAATGTCCTGAAGAGGCCATCTGGAGGCATCATCGCCCCTTTTCATTGTCTCCACCCTACCGTATGAGAGGAGTTCCTCTTCCGTAGGCATCAAGATACCGGGATCTTCCGACACGGCCCAGTTTCCGAGGAAATTGACTCCGAGAAAAGCCGGGACAGGACCGCCAGCCTTGAGTGGAGTATAGACCAGAAGGCGGAGATAGTGCTTACCACTGCCATCGAAATGGACCTTGTATTCTTTCCGTACAGCCAGTCCGTCCAAGGCTTCGCAATCGCGATATAGCAGTTCGAAATGAAGATCTTTCGGGCGAGAAGGCGCTCGGCCGAACATCTCTCTTTCAAACAGGGAAAGAAGTTCCGGCCTGCGACGGTGCAGCCACATACGACGGCCCCTCACCCTGCGTCCTGACTGCATCCTGAGAGGATCCGGCAACGTGTATGAAGGCAGTGTAGACTCGTTATAATTGACTTTGATATTCTTCCGGCCGACATCAGTCACCGTGCCGGGAGTCAGACAGGCGGCATGGGCGCAGAGTCTCGCAATCTCCATCCTTGCCGCATCATATTCCATGTGTTTAGGAATATAACCATCCCCAATAGGGGCAGCGCCGAAAAGAAGTTCATAGTATACGCACGCGGCTGTATATGCACCTATTGTCCGGTTGAGCCCGGGAGGCTCCGGGCCCATCCAGTTTTCTCCTATATATGTAAGGGCAAGATTGTCTAGAGCAGTCCGGAGTGCAGCCTCGTATCCGTCGGGATAGGCTTTCCATTCAGAAGGTAATTGTCTCCCATCTGCCGCGGCAAGACCCATAAGATGACTTTTCACATACTCGAAATCATCCCCTCTCCCCTCCGCACCAAGGCAGAAAAAAAGAGTCGCCAGAGAAAGGATAAGAATTCCAAGTTTCTTTAAGTTCATTTTCTTATAGTATATATTTGCCGCTGTCGGCATCAACGTAAAGGGTCGCTGCCGGATGAAGACGCATCACCGTTGCAGGAACTCTTTCAGAGACCGGGCCGAGTACAGTCGCCTTTACGGCGTCAGCTTTGGTCGAAGCAGGGACCATGCAGAAAAGTCGTCCTGCCTCAGCAAGTGCCGGAACAGTAAGGGTCAGAGCATATTCAGGCACCTCTTCCAAAGTAGGGAAACAGCCGTCATGAACCTGCTGCATCCGGCAGACTTGATCGAGATCCACGCGTTTAATCCTGAGAGGATCGTGGAAATCGGCTACATGAGGGTCGTTGAAGGCGATATGACCATTCTCGCCAATACCCATGAAGACCACATCTACCGGGTTCTCGGAGAGTATCCTGTCATAGCTGGCCATTGCCGCTTCAGGATCATCGACGGGTCCTATATAATCCACCTTCCCGAAGGGCACAAGGTCGAAAATGGCGCGGCGAAGGAAATTCCCAAAACTCTGGGGAGCATCCTCCGAAAGACCTACATATTCGTCCATATGAAGGGCATGGACACGGCCCCAGTCGATACCTGGTGAGGCCGCCAGCGAAGCGAGAAATTCATTTTGCGAAGGGGCCGCTGCAAACACGGCGCAGACCTCTTCTTTTTCATCCAACAATTCCCTTAGATACTCTGCCGCTTCAGCTGCAGCAGCTTCACCGAGGCTCTGCCTGGTATCGTACACCTTGACCTGCAAGGCATCCGCCTTGAATTCTTTTATTAGCATGAATAAACAGTTTTTCCTTTCACTATTGTCCGGCTGATCCGGATATCCTTGTCAAATATTACCACATCGGCGTCAAAGCCCTTCCGAAGCGCACCTTTTCTTCCTTCCAAGCCCATGATACGTGCCGGATTCGCCGTGGCCATTCCCACCGCCGTTTCGAGGGAAACTCCTCCCTCGCGAACCATTGTCCTCACAAGTCTGTCCGCAGTTGCTACACTCCCGGCAAAGGCCGAGCGGTCGGGCAGTTTCGCAACGCCGTCCTCGACAATCACCTTCTGCCCGTCCGAGAGGCCTCCGAGAATGCTCGGTCCCTCAGGCATACCAGCCGCCCTCATGGAATCTGTGACCAGAACAATATGTTCAGGACCTTTAATCTTGACCACCAGCTTGAGAAGGTCGGCACAGACATGAATACCGTCACCAATGATTTCAATGTCCATTCCATCCTGATAGTACCCGTACTCGACCGTCCCTGCAATCCGGAAGGCGTTCCGGCGTGTTATTGTGCTCATGCAAGAGTAGAAATGGGTCATCAGGCTGCAGCCCGCCTTAAAAGCCGCGTCGCAATCAGCGAATGTCGCATTTGTATGGGCAATAGACGGAACGATGCCGTGAGCGCGGAGCTCGGCAGCAAATGCCGGAGCACCCGGTCTCTCGGGAGCAAAGCTCCATCTGGCGATATGGGTCGTGCGTGAGATAATGTCAAGGTATTCCTCCGGCTTCGGGTCGCGAAGATAGCGGGGGTCCTGTGCTCCGGCCATTGAGGGAGAGAAATAAGGGCCTTCAAGATGCATTCCGCCAAAAGCCGCCCCGTCGCGTCCGCTGAGCGGAAGCGCCTCGGCATAAGTGTCAAAGCTCGCAAAGAGGAGCTCGTTAGTACTAGTAAGAGTCGTAGGGAAAAGAAGTGTTGTTCCGTGCCGGGCGTGCATACGGGCTGCCGTCAGATAGGCTTCAACCGTCCCATCCATAAAGTCCGCCCCGCCGGCCCCGTGGGTATGGAGATCAATGAATCCGGGAGCAACGTAAAGTCCCTTGGCATCAACTATTTCCGTCTCTTCCGGATCAAGGCCGAGCCCGTCCTCTGGCGGGACCGGAGAATCTGTGCCCATATCTAGGATTTGCCCCTCCCGGAGTAGAACCCAACCAGGTCGAATGCCCTCAGGAAGAACCAGCAAACCGTTTTGAATCAGTGTATTCATTATTTCCATTGATTGATTTTATACCCCATAAAAGCGTAGAATACCATATATAGTGCGGCGGGAATCAGAATCCTGTAGGCAGTATGAAGGGACGCACCCCCATCTGCGATAGAGGCATAGACAAGGGGGAAGATCGCGCTGCCGCAGAGAGCCATCACAAGAATGGCCGAACCGAGATTGGTCCATTTCCCGAGGTCATGAATGGCCAGAGGCCAAATGCTGGCATAGACCACCGAGTTGGGAATGCCCATCAGAACGAGGCACCATATGGCTACCCTCGGAGGCAGGATAAGGACCAATACAGAGAGGACAAGTATGATGGAAGTCACCACTTTGAGCATGTCCTGCTGGCTGATGTATCGCGGAATCAGGAAGACTCCTATGAAATATCCCATTAATGTACATGTAAGGGTCAGCGAGGGAAAAACGGCAGTAGAACTGAAGCCCGCCTCGCCTGCAAAGCCGATGATAGTATTGACGCTCAGGGCCTGTGTCCCGAGGTGGCAGAACAGGGCCACCACTCCGAGCACCAGATAGGGATAAGACAATATGGAAGAGCGGCCCTCTCCATCGGTCTTTACGTTCCTGGAAGGATTGATATCCTGGATTGAGGATCGATAGAAAATAACTCCAAAAATGACCAGCAGCACCCCAAGGACCGCATATGGGGCGATAACACCATGAAGAAGAGAGGAAAGAGCCTCATCGCGCGCGGCGCCGGAAAGAGCTCCGGATTGGATAGCGGCCATTCGCTCTTTCTGCGGTGCAATGACTATGGCGGAGAAGACCAATGGCGCAAGTATTCCGGCCAGTTTGTTGCAGATGCCGACAATACTTATTCGCTTCGCAGCGCTCTCTATCGGCCCTATAATAGTAACGAAAGGATTGGCGACGGTCTGAAGAATCGCAAGAGCCGTTCCCATAGTGAAAAGGGCCACGAGAAACATGTTGTAGACCCGAGTCAAGGCGGCAGGGATGAATAGAAAAGCACCGAGGGCAAGGATCCATAGTCCTATCAGGGCTCCTTTCTTATACCCGGTCCGGCTCAGCAGAGCCGAAGCCGGGATTGTCATCACGAGATATGCAATATAGAAGGCAAACTGGGCCAGGTAGCCCTGCACTTCGCTTTGGAGGTCGCAGGCCACCTTGAAATATGGGACTAAAATCGAATTGACCCAAGATACCAGGCCGAAAACGAAGAAGAGGGCTCCAAGGAGAACCATCCCGCTATTCGGGGTGGAAGGCCGGTGTTTCTCAATCATGATGGTCACATTTTATGCAAATATAGCAAAATAGAGGCAATTGGTAAATTTGTTTTCCTCAGCCGAAACATCTAACTTTGTCTTTATATGAAAAAAATCCTTTATCTGGCGGCTGTCCTGTTGCTTGCAGCAGCGTGTGTGGAGCCGATGTCCAAAGAGACTTTCCAAAAAGGGGAAGGTCCCTATCGGTTCGATGTGGACATGTCCGACAGTACCTCCGTCTACGATTTTACTTTCTATACCAGGATTGACGGAGGTTTCTTCGGGGTTGACGCTCCCGAAGAAATAAAGATGACAGTCCTATGGAAATCTCCCTCTGACAGTCTTTTCGGGGAAACGATATTCATGCCTCTCATCGATTCCTCCGGGACTTTCTATTCAAGTCAGATTACCGCTCCCTATCGAAAAGGGGTCGCACCTCTTGAATGGGGAAAATGGGAGATGGAAGTAGTTGTCCCCGAGCATGTTAAAGGCATGAGAGGGCTCGGACTCATAACAGGAAAAACAAGGGAGAATGGGACACGATAAGCTACGGAAATTTGCAGAGAACGAGACTTTCCGCTGCCTGTTGCAGCCGGATGCGAAGGAGATAATGTTCCATGGTGAGAATGATGAGCTGCTTCTTAAGGACCATCCCATCAAAGGCCGATGGGGAGAGAAGATGTTCGGAAATGGCCATCCTATCATTGTCGAGCTCGGCTGCGGGAAGGGAGAATATACCATCGCTCTTGCCGAGAGGCATCCCGAGAATAACTACATTGGCATCGATATCAAGGGCGCCCGTCTTTGGAAAGGGGCGAAATATGCTACTGTCAACTCGCTCCCGAACGTAGCTTTTCTCCGTACGAGAATCGAGTTCCTCCCAGCCCTTTTCGCTGCAGGCGAGGTTTCCGAGATATGGCTGACTTTCTCTGATCCGCAGATGAAAAGCGAGAATAGCCGTCTCTCCTCCCCTCTTTTTCTCGAGAGGTACCGCTCTATAATGGTTCCCGGCGGGATTGTCCATTTAAAGACAGACAGCAGGTTCCTCCATGAATATACCATGGCTGTAGTCGCCGCCAATTCGCTCCGACTGCTTGCTTCGACCAAGGACCTCTACGCGACTGCTCCTGAAGATATTGCTCTGGAGGCTGGTTCTGCTTTGGAGGCACATCCCTCTTCGGCGCTACGGGATATTGAAGCCTTGTATCAGGTGCAGACTTTCTATGAGTCCATGTTTCTCAAAATGG
>Ga0256404_1009104_pt1 | contig 14429 bp, 7 predicted proteins | sample RumenRJG_01DNA_FD_185990 | JGI IMG/M metagenome (GOLD analysis project Ga0256404, IMG submission 185990) | Bovine rumen microbial communities from Lethbridge, Alberta, Canada - RJG_01 | ecosystem: Host-associated > Mammals > Digestive system > Stomach > Rumen | place: Canada: Alberta | collected...
GGGCTGCGACGAGTCAATCTGCAATAGACTTGAACGTCAGTGAAAGCCGGGACTTAAGTCTCAGCTTGGGAACCGAGCCTTATAGGCTGTGTTCAAACCACCCGTTTGACGGGTGGTTTGTGATTTAGATTTTATTTTTTAGACTTTTTAGCCTTTGCTGTTTTTTCAGCTTTTTCGGATTTTGTCTTTGCCTTTGCTTTTGCCGTTTTTGGTGCAAATGGCTTAATCAGCAAGTCGCATTTGTATTCAGCCTTGTCTTTTGCTTTTACAAGAGCGTCAAAAGCTTTTAGCGTTGTTTCACATTCTTTTTCTTCAAGAAGTGCAAGCGCGAATCCGTGCGCCAATGTCCAGTCGCAAGTTTCTTTATTGAACCAAACTGTTCCGTCATAAAGATTTGCGCCTGTCAGCATTTTTGCCTTGTCACTTTCTGTTAAAAGTTTTGCAATGTTGTACAAAGCTGCTTTTTCATCTTTTGCAATTGCTTTTGCATCACAAACTGAAGCCAAAACGAACAGACGGTTTATGTTTCCTCTGGAATCTCCAAGGTCAATTCCATTTGAAGAAAGATAATCGCTGAATTTTCGTGCGAATCCCCATTTTTCAGCAAGCCCCTTTTCAGCATATTCTTTTACCATTGCAAAACAGATAAGCTGTTCCGCAAGATTTTTGTCCGTTGCGAACAAAGTTTCAAAGTATGCCTTGTCAGTTTTTGCTTTTTTAAGGGCGACAATGATGTCTGAAGCTGGTTTCGCCTTGTTGTTCACTGCAATGCTGATTACTTTTTCTGCCAGTTTTACAAATTCTTTAAGCTGCTTTTCTGGTTCTGCAAGTTTTGTGTCGCCTGCAAATTTATTTGCAACTGTGTAGAACTGGTTTGCTGCGGCACTTGCGGAAGAAACAATTCCTTTGAGCTGTTTTTTTGCCTCTGCGTCTGAGATTTTTCCAGAAACAGGATTTATGATTTCATGAACACCTAGCAAAACTGAATTTGCGTAATCTGCGAATGGCTGATAGAGTTCGCGGTAGCAGATTTCTTCCCATTCAGTTTCAAGGTCGTAGCAGCCGCGTCCTTGCAGAGTGTCGCACAAAATCTGATATTTATGGTCTGTGCCGTCAGAAACTTCGTGGATGTCCATGTAAACTTGATATTCAAATCCGTTCAAACCGATGTACATTCCGCGCTCGCAAATTTCCTTGCTGCGGCGAACGAACCAAAGTCCAGAGCGATGTTCACGGAAAATGCAGAATTTGTCGTCTTCCGCATGAAGATTAAGTCCTTCTGAAATTGATTTTGAGCGCATTTCAACGTGCTGCTCTTCGCCTTCGCCAATTTTTACCGCATATTCGCAAGACTGTTTTATCCAGCCCTGTGCGCGTTCGTATTTATTATTGTAGAAAACAACTGAATATTCGTTTCCGCAAGAGTTTGAGTATGCGAAAATATTTTCATTAACATTGCCGTTATCCCAAACATCATAGAACAAGAAATTTTCAACATTCGCAAAAATATATCGCTTTTTCATAAGCGGGAATATGTCGTGCCAGTGGCGGTTTACAAGATTCTGGTCTGGAGTTTCGTTTTTGTAGGCTTTTGTAAATTCCATACCGTATTTTTCTGTAAATCCTTCAATCTGACCGTGACCGAACATTGGAAGTCCAGGCATTGTAATCATCAATGTGCAGACACCAAAATATTTGTCATCTTTTCCGAACTGGGCAACAGCGGTGTCTTCGTCCGGGTTGTTCATAAAGTTTACATAGCGTTTAAGAATCTGCGGATCAAACTTGATTGTATTTTTTACAGAGTCGCGGTACTTTTGGTTTTCTTCCTTTTTAAGCATATTCATAAATGCTGAATTGTAAACGCGGTGCATTCCCAAAGTTCGTACAAAGTAGCCTTCCATCATCCAGAACGCTTCTGCAAGCAAAAGTGTATCTGGAACTTCTTTTGCAACACGGTCAACAACTTCGCGCCAGAATTCGTTTGGAATTTTTGCCTCAAATTCCTGGTCAGAAAGCGCATATTCGCTGCGTGAATAAATGTCTCCGCCTGAACCCGGTTTTGGATACCAAAGTCTGCGGATTGATTTTTTTGCAAGAACCATAGCTGCATCAAATCGGATGATAGGAAAGTTTCGGGCAACATGCAAAATATCCTGCATAACAGCTTCTCGTGCTTCTGGATTCAAGAAGTCAATCTGGGCAGTGTCGTTCCAAGGCATTCCAGTTCCATCGTTTCCGTGGTAAATGTATCGTGTGTCGCCATTGCGGAAGTCAACGCGCTTAAATACAACTGAACAGTCTGAATGATTGTAGTAATGGTCTTCAAGCCAAACTCCGACATTTGGATCCCAAGAAAGGTTTTCTCCGTTGAATGTATAAGTTGAAGAAGGCAAGTCGCGGCGCTGAACGAATAAATCCGGGCGGTTTACAACCCATTGAGAATCCATTCCCGTATGGTTTGGAACCATGTCTGAAGCAAGACGGATTCCCCGCTGCCACAATCTTGTTCTAAGATTTGAAAGTGCATCCCAGCCGCCAATATTTTCTGCAATGTTGTAGTCGTAAAGTGAATATGCGGAAGCGGCTGCCTCTGGATTTCCGCAAAGCTGTTTGATTCGTTTTGAGGCGTTTGAGCGCGTCCAAAGTCCAATCAGCCAAAGACCGGTAAAACCTTCATCGCGCAAAGCATCCAGTTCTTCATCTGGAATCTGGTCAAGTCGCGTGATTGGGCGGTTGTATTTTTTGGTAAGCTGGTCAAGCCATACAAGAACAGTTTTTGCCATAAGAATTACGCGTGGCATCCATTCGCGATCCGGGCTGAACCGTTCATATTCTTTCATAAGACCATCGTAATTGTAGGCTTCCATGTTCACTTCGCCACCGTTTATCGGATTGTAGTGCATGAACATTTTTTCTTCTTCTGTAAGTGTGTCCATTCCCGAAAGAAGTCGGCGCAAGAAATCGCCAAGCATATCTGACCAGTATTGACGGATGTAGTCAAGCTGACCTTTTAGGCTGTTCGGGCTAAAAACAACTGGCTCGCGAAGCATATTGATAAGGTCATTGTTGAACGGTCCGAATTTTGGAAGATTCTGGAATTCTTTTTGGATTGTTGCCCAAGCCTTGTTGTAAATCGGGTTTTTCTGAAGCTCTGAATCGCTAAAAAGAACGGCGAAAGGCTTGAACGCCGGGTTTTCGTTCGCAAGCCGAAGCAAAATCAATTCTTCAAGAGTTTGCTCGCGGTTTGAACGCATCTTTCCAGTTCCAGCGTCAATTGCATCGCGTTCAAGATATTCTTTTGCAGTTGTTTTTCCCTGATAAACTTCTACCGAAGGAAATTCATTTGTAAAATCAAGAAGAAGTTTGTCTACCGCGGCTTTTGTGTAAGCGGAATCCAGCTCTGCAAGAATATTCTTAAAAGCGTCAAGTTGCTTATCGCGGCGGTACATCATACAAACATAATGGAAAACTTCATCGATAAGTCCCATTGCGTTTACAGAACCGGCTGAAACTCTTTTTTCCTTTTGATTTTTCTTGTCAAAATAAGTGTTAAGTTTTTCGGCAAATTTTCTTACGGCCGGCAGATTTGCCAAAATCACATTGCCGCTTGATGAATAAAGTCGTTCGTCAAAATTGCAGATTTCCCTGATTTTTCTACCGATATGAAATTCGTTATAAGAAATTCCCATTTTTTCCTCCAAAGGTAGTAATTCTAAAAGCTGAAAAACTTCTGTGTTTTTTTTATTTGTGTAATGCAACAACGCTTTTTATTTTTTCAATCAAATCGTTGTCTTCTGCAAGAGTTTCCACGGAAACCGGCATTCTGTAAGTCCAGTTAAAATCGTTTACTGAACCTGGAACATTTATTCGTTCCGCATTTGAGTCCGCAAGCCAATATTTCTTTTCCATTGACATAAAATCCTGAAGAGGATTGATAATCCATGCGGAATTTGAAGTTGCGACTCCTTTTAAATAACTTTCTGCAAGTTCCGGGCTGAATGGAGAATTTGCAATCTCGTTGATTTTTGCCTGATCAAAACCGTCAACGCCAAAAGCCCAAGGATTTGTTCTTACAAAAAGACTTGAACCGTCTCGGTCTTCCTGCCACCATTGGCGGACAGTTGTGGAATCGTGAACGGAAGTTGTTGTTACAGAAAGATATGGCAATTCATTTAGCGGAATATAAGGTTTTACTGGTTCTGCCCATTTTCTGCACCATCGGTTTACGCGCAATGCAAGAATTCCGTTCTTTTCCATAATATGAGGAAGACACGGTAAATCTGCGCCTAAATCTTCTCCGCAAGGAATCATTTTTACGGATTTTGTTAAAGCTGAAAGAATTTCGTCTGACTGCGTTTCCCAAAGTCGGTTCTGTTCCCATTCTTTTGCGCTGATAAGATTTTTTAGCGCATTTTTTTCGCCATCGTTCAAAGATTTCCATGCGGAAGATTCATAATAAGTCCAAACCGGAACAAAATTGTTCTCTGTGATTTCAATAAGACATCGGTTTTGCCATGCCTTGCTCAAAGCGTCCTTGCAGCGTTGAGCCGCATCTCCATCGCAGAAAGCGTTCAAATCAGATTCATAAATATCTTTGTCGCCGGAAATAGTTTTCTTAAAGAGCCACAATTCCTCGTTTCCGATTCTATCCATAAATTTAGAAAGAATTGCAACAGCCTTTTCGTGGTTCCATGTTATATCTTCAATAAGACCAGTTGGAACATGAGGCTGGCTTAACCAGCGGATTCTTCCGTCATCAAAACCGATGTTGTGCAAATCGTTGCGGTTCATAGGAACGTACGGAACTGTGTGGCCAAGAACGGCTGTGGTGTCGCGTACAGGAATTGCCCAGATTCTAAAGAATCCAAGGATATGGTCAAGGCGGTAGGCGCCATAATATTGCTCAGCATTTTTAAGTCGGCTAATCCACCAGTCAAAATTGTGTTCCTTTAAATAATCCCAGTTGTAAGTAGGGAAGCCCCAGTTTTGACCTGTAGGATTTTCTCCATCAACAGGAGAACCTGCACGCAGATTATGATTGAAAATTCCTGGAAATGCCCATGCATCGCAAGAATCTTCGTTCATAAGAATCGGCATGTCTCCTTTGAGAGTAATTCCTTCTTTTTTTACCTTGTCTGTTGCCGTCTTGAACTGTTCGTTTGCCCGCATCTGAACCCATGCAAAGAACAAATGGTTTTTCAGAAGTTTCTTGTCATTCCAGCGGGCTTTTATTTCTTTTTCACTAGGAGTTCTGTCCTCGTTTGACCAGTCTTTCCAAGTTGCCTGATTATATTTTACCTTAAGATTTTTATAGACTGCGTAAGGCACAATCCACTGATTTTTCTTAATCCATTTTTCAAGTTCTTCGTTTGGAGCGGCATTTTTTGCAATTTCAGTTGAATCGTAAAGTTTGTTCAAAAGTGCTGTCTTTGTCTCGAGAATCCCTGCGTAATTGTAACGACCTTGACCATTATAAGGAAAATCCTTAATCATTTTGTCGTATGCGTTTTTAAATCCGCTGTCTGTCTTGTATAAAGAATCAAATTCTGGCAAAGCGCTTATGTCAATATAAATTGGATGAAGGGCAAATGCGCTCAAACCGCTGTATGGGCTGGATTGAGTTCCTGTGTCGTTTACCGGCAAAAGCTGAAGAAGTGTAAAGCCTGCTTTTTTGCAGAAACCCGCGAATGTCGGAAGATCTGTGTATTCACCGATAACGGTACCGTCTTTTCTATTTGTGTAAATTGCTCCTAAAGGAATAGAAGTTCCCATTGCCTTTGAAACAGAATTTCTTTCATTTTTATTGTTCATTTTAGTTCCTTGTTGATGAGCGATTTTTTAACGTCACCATTTAAAAATTATATCACGTGAATTCTAAGTTGTGAATTTTAATCGGCAAAACCGTAAACAAACGAATGAATAATCGTGTAAAGATTTTTTTCTGTTGCCACAAGTTCATTTGCCGTAACCTTTTTTGCTATCGAACAGATATTTGACAAAAAAAGCGTGCTGTAAAGTTCCTCCTTTCCTCTCATATTTCCAAATTCATTTGCAGAAAGCTTAAAAAAAGTCAGCATAAGATTTTCAAGTTTTTCCGCAAATGGAAAAAATATACTGAATGAGTCAGATTGTTTTGGTGAATTCAAAAGATTTGTTCTGAGTCTAAAGTAGTTTTCGTTTTTCAGGGCAAATTCAATTTCTGCATTCAAAATCTTAAGAAGAGAATTGAAGAAATCGTGCTCGTAAACAGCGGCATTTTCCAAAATAGAAATGTGTTCCGCCTCTTTTTTTTGGACAATTGATTCTAAAAGGCCATTTTTGCTTTTAAAATAATAGTACAGAGTCGGTTTTGTGATTCCTGATTTGTCAACAATCTCCTGAACACCAACCGAGTCAAAACCTTTTTCCGAAAAAAGCTCTAGCGAAATTTCAAAAATGTGATTTTTAGTAGAATCTGCCTGCAAACCGTCCGTTTCCATGTGAAAAATTATATACCGAATGGTAGAAAATGCAAGCGGAAAATATGAAAGAAGAGTTTGTTTTTGTTAGAATATATTTATAAGATGTGAAAGTGTAGGGGCTAAAATTTTACATTTCGGACAAATCCGCATGGCTTCCGATGTCAACAAGTTCAATCTCGCTTTTGCGTTTTGTCCGTTGCGGTTTGAACGGAAGTCCATTTTCTCTTACCGATTGTCGCAAAAACATATTGATTGCGCTCGAAAGTGAAAGCCCCAAATCGTTGTAAAGCTCCGTCGCCTGTTCCTTGAGATTTTTGTCAACTCTAACATTCATTGCTACTGTATTCATATTTACAATATATGTTAAAAGGTTGCATCTGTAAAGAAAATGCTTGCAGATTTGTATTTTTTGTGCGCCTTTTTGCAAAGAGTTTCTGTCAATATTCAGGATAAAGGAATCGGTGTTTTAATAGAATATTTGTTCTATTTGGGAATTTCGGAGGTTTCTATATTTGACAAATCATGATTTGTCAAATCACGATTTGTCAAAATGCAACTCATGTTTTTTATTAATGATGGAACAACCTGATTCCAGTGAACGCCATTGCCATTCCGTAGTTGTCTGCGGTCTGGATTACCTGGTCGTCGCGGACTGAGCCGCCTGGCTGGGCAACAACTGTTACGCCGGATTTTCTTGCGCGCTCAATGTTGTCTCCGAACGGGAAGAATGCGTCCGATCCGATTGCAACATCTGTGTTTTTGTCGAGCCATGCGCGTTTTTCTTCGCGTGTGAAAACAGCCGGTTTTGTCTTGAAGAATTTCTGCCATTTTCCTTCCGCAAGAACATCTTCGTATTCCTCGCCGATGTACACATCAATTGTGTTGTCGCGGTCTGCGCGTCTGATTCCGTCAACAAATTCAAGTCCAAGAACCTGTGGGCTTTGGCGCAACCACCAGTTGTCTGCTTTTTGTCCTGCAAGGCGAGTGCAGTGAACGCGACTCTGCTGACCGGCTCCAATTCCGATTGCCTGGCCGTCTTTTACGTAGCAGACTGAATTTGACTGAGTGTATTTTAAGATTATCAGCGAAATAACAAGATTCATTTTGTCTTCTTCGCTCATGTTCTTGTTTTTTGTAACGATATTTGAAAGGCAGCTTTCGTCGATTTTAAGGAAGTTGTGTCCCTGCTCAAATGTAACGCCAAAAACCTGCTTTTTTTCAAGTGCGGCAGGAACGTAGTTTGAATCAATCTGAATTATGCAGTAATTTCCGTTTTTCTTTGCCTTTAAGATTTCCAGGGCTTTTTCTGAATAGCCCGGCGCGATGATTCCGTCTGAAACTTCTTTCTTTATAAGAAGGGCTGTCGCCTCGTCACATTCGTCTGAAAGGGAGATAAAATCGCCAAAGCTTGACATTCTGTCCGCTCCACGTGCGCGCGCATAAGCACAAGCCAAAGGTGAAAGTTCAACGCCATCTGTAAAATAAATTTTCTTCAAAGTATCTGAAAGAGGTTTTCCAACAGCTGCTCCTGCCGGTGAAACGTGCTTAAAAGATGTTGCGGCAGGAAGTCCGGTTGCTTCCTTCAATTCCTTTACAAGCTGCCAGCCGTTCAAAGCGTCAAGCAAATTAATATATCCGGGTTTTCCGTTTAAAACTGTGATCGGCAAATCAGTTCCGTCTTCCATAAAAACCCTTGCCGGTTTCTGGTTCGGGTTGCATCCATATTTTAATTGTAGTTCGTTCATAAATGTAGAATACTTTAATATAGAAAGAATGTCGAGATTGTTGTTAAAAGCCGGGTATTTGTTGCTTTCTGAATAACAACGTGCTATTCTCGAAATATGATTGATTATACTTTTTTCAAGAAAAAATATATGGATAAAAATTTAAAACTTTTTGCTATGTTTGTGGTTGTTATATCATTATTTTTTGCGGTCGCAGCAGAGAGTTCGGATGTTCTTCAGTCTACACTTGTGCGTCCTGATTATGAGTTCAAGTGGGTTAGCACGCTGGAGCAAAACGTTACTTTGCGTGCTAACTATGATAAAGAGCTTGCGTGGGCGGGGGAGAATGTTTATGTTACTTATGAGAAAACTGATTGTAATACTGGTGTTACATATCTTATGGTAATATATAAAGGAAACTTTTGGTGGATTAAAAAAAAGGATGCTAAAGAAATTCTTCCGGTAAAAAGACCTCATTATGTAAATTTTGAAGGCAAATCATTTAAAAGTGCTGTAGCCGGGGATATTTTTAATGCAAAGGATTTTTTCTATATATATTCAGAGCCGGATGATTCTAAGCCCGAAAATACTTTTGCAATGCTTCTTTCTGGGGATGAAGTCGTTGTTGTTGATGAAAATTATAATTCCGAATGGAGCCAGATAAAGGTCGGGGAAAATTACGTATGTTATATAAGAAAGGAAATTGTAAACTATAAGGATTCATATCTTGCCGGTGCAGAACGTGTGTATCAGAAAAATATAAAGCTTGCAAAAAAATCAAATATCACTTATAGCGGAATTTTAAAGAATTATTCATCGACACTTACAAAAGAAGAATTTTCCAGGCTTGCAGATATTTGGCTTGACGCAATTGGTTCAGATAAAAACGCACAAGAAGTTTTTAAAAATGTTAAGGCTACGGATTATGAGCCAGAATACAGTAAAATGCAAGAGTTATGTGGAGATGTCTATGCTTCTTTCCTTGGTGAAAACGGATTGACTAAAGGTGATTTTAATGCGCTGATGAAATCGCTGGCCAGAACCGCTGGAAAATCTTTGAGCGTTTATGAAGCCTGTAAAATTTCTGAATATAAGATGTCGTTAGAACCGGTTCATAGGGATGAGGCGATAAATTCATTTTATAATGCTTATACAGCACCGGGGTTAAAGTCTAAAGGTTTTGTTGCTATGACTGATACTTCTAGCTTTGTAAAAGTTCAGGGGGCATGGTTTGGTGGAGTTTCAAATCTTACTCCAGAATCTGAACTATTTATAAAAGGTCGTAGTATAAAAATAAAAAGCTTATATGTATGTAATCATGAAACCACTCAGTCAGAGTTTAAAAAATACTGCAATTATGGAGCTTCAGTCGAACCTAATGACACATACGGAAAGGGCAATAACTATCCAGCATATTTTGTGTCTTATTATGACGCCATTGTTTACTGCAATCTTAGGAGTGTTGCAGAAGGATTTGCCCCGTGTTATTCAATGAAAATATCCGGTAGTGACGTCACTGATGTTTCAAAATGGCCTGATATTGTTTTGTCTGCTGGAAAATATCGTGGACCAGATTCTAGAAATGAAAAATGGGATTCAATTTCCTGCGACTTTAATGCAGGCGGCTACCGCCTTCCTACTGAGGCAGAATGGGAATGTTTGGCACGTAGTAATGGTGGTGATGGTTTAAGCAAATGTTTTTATTCAGGAAGCGATAGTATAGGCAATGTGGCGTGGTACAAAGATAACGGTTCGGGCAGGACACACGAGGTAAAGCAGAAAGCAGCAAATGCTCTTGGGCTTTATGATATGAGTGGAAATGTAAAGGAATGGTGCTACGACTGGTACGGAAAGGTATACATAACTACAACAGATTCTGGCGTGACAACAGGTGATAGCCGCGTAAACCGTGGTGGTTCTATAGGCAATGATGATTCAAAGTGCACTGTTGCTTATCGCAGTCGTACTGCTCCTAATTTACGCTATCCAAATATTGGTTTCCGGGTTGTTCGCAGTATAAAATAATATTTTTCGCAAAACCCATTGACTTAGTAGGTAATTAAGGTTATTATCTGAACATCTAATTGATTTATCTTTTTTTATAGGAGGAACGCAATGAAATTTTACTTTGAAAAGCTTGTGCGGGAAAATTTTAGAAACGGAGTCATGCGTTCCTGTTGCCTTCTTTAGTTTTTTTATAGAAATATTTTTTTTCACAATTTTTAAAGCGTGGTTTTAGGAGCGCGGCTCCTAGGAAAGAGGGTAGGCGAAAACGAATTGACGCTTTGCGGCGATTTGGTTGAGCCGAGGGGGACTTTTCCCCCGCTGAATTTAAAATAAAAAAAGAGGAATTTAATTATGGCAATTTTTGACAATACACATTTTGAGACAAAACAGCTTCATGTTGGACAGGAGTCGGCTGACCCGGCTTCGGATGCGCGCGCAGTTCCGATTTATCAGACAACTTCTTATGTTTTCCGCAATTCGCAGCACGCGGCTGACCGTTTTGGGCTTGCAGATGCTGGAAATATTTACGGTCGGCTTACAAATTCCACTCAGGATGTTTTTGAAAAAAGAATCGCGTCTTTGGAAGGTGGCTCGGCTGCTTTGGCGGTGGCTAGCGGTGCGGCTGCAATAACGTATGCGATTGAGGCTTTGGCGCAGGCTGGCGACCATGTTGTTGCGCAAAAAACAATTTACGGCGGAACTTATAATCTTTTGAAGCACACTTTAAAGCCTTTTGGTGTTGAAACAACTTTTGTTGACGCTCATAATTTAAAGGAAGTTGAAGGCTCGATAAAGGAAAACACAAAAGTTTTGTATCTTGAAACGCTTGGAAATCCTAACGCGGACATTCCTGACCTTGACGCGCTTATCGCGCTTGGCCACAAGCACGGGCTTGCAGTTGTTGTTGACAATACATTTGGAACTCCGTATCTTATCCGGCCGCTTGAACATGGCGCAGATGTTGTTGTTCATTCTGCTACAAAATTTATTGGCGGACACGGAACAACTTTGGGCGGAATTATTGTTGAGTCTGGAAAAACTGACTGGAAAACTGGAAAATTCCCGGCGATTTCAAAGCCGAACGAAAGCTACCACGGAGTTTCTTTTGCGGATGCGGTTCCGGGCGCGGCTTTTGTAACTTACATCCGTGCGATTCTTCTGCGCGACCAGGGCGCGGCGATTTCTCCGTTCAATGCGTGGGCGCTTATTCAGGGAACAGAAACTTTGTCGCTTAGAATTGAGCGCCATGTTGAAAACACAAAGAAGGTCGTTGAATATCTTGCGAAAAATCCAAAAGTTGAAAAGGTGAATCATCCTTCGCTTGCGAGCCATCCGGACCATGCGCTTTATGAAAAATATTTCCCGAACGGCGGAGCGTCGATTTTCACATTTGAAATAAAAGGCGGACGCGAAGCTGCCTGGAAATTTATTGACAATCTTAAAATTTTCAGCCTGCTTGCGAATGTTGCGGATGTAAAATCTCTTGTGATTCATCCGGCTTCAACAACACATTCCGAGCTGAACGAAACTGAGCTTGCCGAGCAGGGAATTACGCAGAGCACAATCCGTCTTTCAATCGGAACTGAGCATATTGACGATATAATTGCGGATTTGGATCAGGCTTTTGCAAAAATTTAATTCTTGAAGGAAATGGCTTTCTGGCTGCGCTGGTTTTGCCGGCGTGGAAAGCCTTTTCTGGTTGGGCGAGCCGCGTCCAGCAATCTCAAATCTTTGTTTTTTTTGCTGTTCTTTCTTTCCGTGGAAAAATCTTTTTCGTAATTTCTGTTTCTTTCTTCAATATTGAATAATCTTTAAAAAATTGTAGTATATTTTCCGATATTTACTGTGATTTCATTTAAATTTCCGGGGATTTCGTTGAAAAATCTTTCTGTTTTTTTTAATAGTTTTCATAAAATTTTGCATTTCTTGCTGTTTTTTTCGGCTTTTTTCTTTCCGTTGAATTTTGTTTTTGCGGAAGATGTTTATTACCGCTGGACTCCTTTTAATGATTCTGGAACAGAAATTTGGGATGGAAACTGGAGCGCAACTGTTGATGTGACAGAGACTGCGGGCGATGGCTCAACTTCTTCGCGTTCGGAAGGCAAATTCTGGTCGTTTTATAATGAAAGTTCGCAGAAATGGATGAAAACTTATAAAAAAGGCAGCGGCCAGACGGCGGATTTTCCGGGTTCAACTGAATCTAAAACGTCTTTTGTGTATTTTACAGGCGAACATTCTGTGGAGGCAGTTTTTGATTATCCGGCGGCAAGTGAGCTGGAAGCGCTTTATGTTGGCGACTGCTATAATAATTCAACATCTGCCGGAAGCGAGCCGGTGTCAATAAATCTTTATAAAAATGTCTTGAGAACGAAAAAAATAATTTTTGGGAATTCCAGTTTTTCTTCTGTCTCGTCTGTGAATTTTAAAATTTCCGGCGGTGGAACTTTAAAAGTTTCTGGAGAAATGAGTTTTGCGGCTGGCTGCACATATAATATTGAAATCGGTGAAGACACAATTCTTGATGTCGGTTCGGTTTCTGCAGTTTCTGCGAATGTTTCCGGCGCAAAAATTAATTTTACCGGCGGCGGAACCTTGAAATTTAACAATGCGGCTTTTTCAAACTGCGCTGTGAATTTTGAAGTGAAGAATCTTGAGTTTTCAGAAAAACTGGATTTTTCAGGCACTGCCGCCGCGACCTTTTCAGAAAAACTTGAAAATTCTGGAACGATTTCATTTTCTGGAAATTCCGCCGGAAGTTTTGAAGGCGCGGTGGAAAATCTTGAGGCTGGAACGATTTCATTTCTGGAAGAAACTTCCGGCGGAAATATTTCTTCGGCGGACTCGGCGGAGCTTGTTTTTTCCGGGGAATTTTCGAATTCGGGAAGTTTTTTTGCGGAAGGCTCGGCGAAAACCGTTTTTTCTGGAAAGTTCAGCAACTCGGATTCGGGAACTGTCAGTTTTTCCAGAGAAAATGCGAGCGCGGAGTTCAGTGAATTTTCAAATTCCGGGAAAATTTATACTTCGGGCGCAAGCTTGAAATTCAACGTTCAGGCTTCAGATTCGGGAACATGGTTTTATTCGGGCGGAACTGTCGTTTCAGAAAATATTTCGTACAACGTTTTGAATCTTTCCGGCTCGGTAAAAATCGATGGAACAGTAAACGCGCTTTCTGCAAAGGAAATTTCGGTCGGAACAGAAAAAATAGAAATTCAGGGAAAAATCAACGCGGATTCAGCAAAAATAAATGCTTCAGGTTCGCTGGAGTTCACTTCGGGCGCGGAGTTTTCCGTGGATTCCGTTCTTCTTCAAAATGATGTGTCGCTCAAAAACAACGGATATTCTGTTTTGTTTGGAAAAACAGACGGAATTATAGAAGGCAATGTGAATTTTTCAATCGCTGACGGTGCTTCGCCTGGAAAAGTTGAATTTTGTTCAGCGCTTGGAACGTCGGAAACTCCGCTGAAAGATTTTTCATCTGAAAGCGAGCTGGTTTTCAAAGCGGATGTTTTTGCGGCTTCAATAAGGGCGGGCAAAAAAGTTGAAATTCATTCAGAAAAAATAGTAACTTCCGGGGCGCAGAGTTATTCTTCAGAAGTTGCTGTTTCCGGCGCGGGAAAAACGGAATTTGTTTCAAAAAGCGGCTCGGTTCACTTTTCGGCGAATGTTTCAGGCGGAGAAAATGCTGAGATTTCAGTTCTTGCGGACGCAGTTTTTTCTGGCTCAGTGAAAGTTTCTGTTCCGTCGGGAATTTTTTCAGTTGGAAGCAGTTCCGGCGCAAAAAAAACAACAGTGAAAGCAAACGCATCTGTTTCATTTGATGTTGGTTCCGCAGCTTTTTCTGGAAATTTCACCAATTTGGGAAATCTTGAATTTCCAGGAACTGTCGCCGCGACTTTTTCAGAAGAACTTGAAAATTCTGGAATGATTTTGTTTTCTGGAAATTCTTCTGGAAAATTCTTAAACGCTGCGACAAACAGCGGAAAACTTTTATTCGGCGGAAATTCCGCCGGAAGTTTTGAAGGCGCGGTGGAAAATCTTGAGGCTGGAACGATTTCATTTCTGGAAGAAACTTCTGGCGATTTCAAAAATATTTTAGCAAACAGCGGCGAGCTTGTTTTTTCCGGGGAATTTTCGAATTCGGGAAGTTTTTTTGCGGAAGGCTCGGCGAAAACCGTTTTTTCTGGAAAGTTCAGCAACTCGGATTCGGGAACTGTCAGTTTTTCCAGAGAAAATG
>Ga0256404_1009105_pt1 | contig 14428 bp, 19 predicted proteins | sample RumenRJG_01DNA_FD_185990 | JGI IMG/M metagenome (GOLD analysis project Ga0256404, IMG submission 185990) | Bovine rumen microbial communities from Lethbridge, Alberta, Canada - RJG_01 | ecosystem: Host-associated > Mammals > Digestive system > Stomach > Rumen | place: Canada: Alberta | collected...
CCTCCAAATGGAGTTTTACGATCTTGTGTTTGAACTCGGGTTCATACTTTGATGACATATTGATTATCTCCTTGTCTTTATTATAATCTTTAGTCATCTCTGTCACAAATATAGTATATCACGTCAAACTAATCATATTATTCGTATTCTGCAACAAACTCTTCTGCTTCCTCTAACGTTGGTAAGGATATTCCGTAAGGGTCTCCTTGCAGTATGAGAAATCCCAGCCTATAGTCTCCAACACAATACCCTTGATGTTCGCTGTATTCGTATATGCTGCCATAATAGATTCTCCACTTGCGTTTTCTAATAAATAAACCTTTCTTATATGCCGCTCTTCTTAAGCGTGCTTCTCTATTTCTTAGTTCTTTAGCATTCATAGGGTTATCACCTTCCTTCAAGCACTTCCATCTTTACAAACTGGATTCGTAACACTTGCAGATAACCATCTTCAGTTTCTTCTTCAGAAGCCCCAGCGTTTTCCAGTGCAGTAAACATGATCCTCGTTGCTTCTGAGATCTTTTTTTCCACCTCATCGTAAATCTTTTTGATCTTATATCTCGAAAGATGCTGGTTATGGATATCATTGAGATATAACAATGTATTACGAAAAGTATTATAATATATAGCCATATTGGCTTTATATTCTGGTGTCCCATTCTGATCGATCAAAAAATCGTTGTCGTTCTCACCGAACGTCATCTCCCTTGTTCCATCCTCTAATACTCTAATGTTCATCATTTTAGTTTTCCTCGCTTTCTGTGTTGATAATTAATTTGTTAACTGCTTCAATAATTTGGTTACGGTGTTCCTCTGATAAAGGTTCTCTGAGTAGGGTAGAGAGATATCCTTCTGAGACCCCCATCGCCTTTGCTACTTCATATCTGAAGAGGCGATGTTTCTTTATTAAGTTTTTAATGTCTTCGTTTGCCATTTTTAAAGCTCCTTTCGTAAGATTTGGAAGAATTCTTCTTTACATTTTTGATTGTACTGCTATAATTGATTATGTTCACGAAAATGAATAACAATACACTTAATTTGTTATTCATTGCTTTTATGTATATGTTCGTGAACAAAGGAGGAATGCTATGGCTAAGAAGAGTAAAGGTTCCGTATACAAAGATAACAACAACCGTTTTAGGCTTCTTCGTTTCAAAAATGAGGATGATATTAAAGGCGTACCGTCATTGACTGTTGATGATATGGTCGAAAAGACAGGATTAAGCAAAGGTCTTATAAGTAAATTAGAACAACAACAATTAGACGCTGATCAGGCTCCTAATTGTAATGCTAGTACAGTTAAGGTACTTCATGATACCCTTGGTGTTTCATATGAATACATTATGGGAGAGACCACTTCAAAGACAAACAAAAATAAATATGGAAAAGATCCTCTTCTCTCTGCCTTTAATGATGATTTCTGGGATCACTTAAGGGATAGTCTAAAGGGAAACCGTAAACAACGCATTCTTTTATTACGTATGCTACTAAAAGACCCAGAAGAGTTTGGAAATGTATTGGATGCCATGTTTGAGTATCTCTGCCAGATACATCATCATAATAAGCTTGGTGTAGATAATTTTGTAATTGCTGACAGTCTGGGGCAATTCGAATACTCCTTTAATCGTTATCTAGATAGATTCTTGCAAGAAAAGATATATCCCGATATGACTGTAGCATTAGATGATCAAGAAGAAATGCGTGAGCGACTTCGTGAACATGAAGATGAAATATTTACTGATCTCATGAAGGGATTTGCTGAATATACGAATAAAACTGACTGACCCTTACACAATTTCAAAAACATCCATGTATATTATTTTAAGGCCATGGTATAACACCAAACATATTTAGATAAAAATCCCTCTGGAATTACTATAACAATAGGATAAGAGCGTTGCCTCAGATTACACTTTTTTCATAATAATATGATTTTTCATATTAGAACGTAGTACTCCCTCGGTGAAAATATATAGGGGCATATCCATAAAGGACACGCCCCAAATTTTCATTACATGCCTCACTTATTAGCTTCGCGTTTAAAACGCTCTATTAGCTGTGATGCCTGATAACTACTAATCTTTCTATAGTCATCAATACCATACTGCTGAGAGACATACTTATTCATTGCATCAACAGTAGTCCCATGCTGCCCCATAAGGGTCTCCAAGAAGTAGATCTGCTTTTGTGATGCTGGTCTCTCAGACTTAGGAGCAGAGGAGGAATTCTTATTGGATCGTAATTCCTCAACGCTCTTTCCTACAGAAGGCTGTTCTGGCTCAAGGTTCATATCCTCCACGTCCTGTGTGAAGCGTGCTGACAGGTTACCTACATTAAGGGCAGCATCTACCAAAGCTCTCTTCTTGGTCATTTTGAGGACAGTGTTCTGAACAGCGTAACCGTTCTGTTTTGCATACCGTCCTTCACGAGAATTACAGATACCTACTCCTTCGCCTTTAACAACGCCATTATAATCGATCAGGAAGACCTTACACTCATAGGAGAAGAATCCAGTATTATAATCCTCCACACGATTGACCACCTCTGTCCTGGCGATAAGACCAAGATAATTCATGATCTTCTCTGCACCAGACTTAAGGAGTGTCGGTTTATTGCAGTGCGGGATAACACCATAATCCACACCAGAAATAAGAACCGTATCGATAAAACGGTTCATATCATCGTCAAACTGCTTTGCCTCCTCAACAGTAAGCCCTCTTGCAGTAGTAGCCGTTACAGCCTTCGTCTCTGGCTTAAACTCAGTTGATTCCTCAGAAAACATCAGGTTACGTGGGATACTCCTCTCTACAGCATCAATAGACTGCTGTGCCTCTTCTATGGGCTGGATATTCCCCATCTTACTCTCTAACAACGCCTTAAGATCCATCTGTTTCGTCATAATGATCACCTATCCTTTCTCATTTTAAGGTAAAACGCCTACTGGTACTAGGCTTTGCATATTTCGCATAAATGTCTGGTTCCTTCTCCTTAAGAGCTTTGGTGTCCAGACGCTCTGATGTTACGGGCTTCCAGCTGATGCGGTGTCCAAGACAGATTGCTTTATCATAGTCACCCATGATCTCCTTCAAATGATTAGATGCTTCTTGCTTCTTAGCCTTAGCAGAATCTTCATCTGCTGATGCTTCAATATACGCATCCACCCACTCAACAGCTTCCTCTGGTAATATGATCTCCTCTTCAACACCACCACGATAAATCTGGTCAAGAAGATCCTTTGCAGCGTCAGAACCATCAATATCGGGTCTGATCATATTAGTGACCATGTTCCAGAAGTTCTTCTCCACAGCAATGAGCATCTGCTGTATCTCTGGATCAGCGTCCACCTCGTAAATACGGAAAGTATTGCCGCCAATAAGGACAGCCACATATGCTTTGGATACTCCTGTTACGGCTAAGTAGTGCTGTACCTGAGTCTGATAATATGTTGGTACTCCTTCCAGCCATTCATCACGCTTATATTCGCTGGCAGTCTTGATCTCCAAAATAGCAGGATTACCATTATCATCAGTAGTAACACCATCAACATCAGCCAGCATAAAAGGATGATCGGGATGCTGTAACATGGCTTTCACTTCCATGACAGTCTTACCCGTAACAGCAGCAAAATGGTCTCTAATGATGGGTTCAAGGATCGTTCCCCACTGCATAGCTTCATTCGCCTCTGCTGGCTTATTCTTCTGGTTAGTCTTGTCCAGCCAAAGGTCTATGGCAGAGACCCATTTGGATATTCCAAGAATGGCGGCAACATCGCTACCGCCAATACCCTTCTTACGCCAGCGTAACCATTCCTCATGAGATAAGCCTTCAGTTTCCACTAAGATATTTGAATTCATATTTATTCCTCGCTTTCTCTAAGATTAATAAAAGCGGAGTCATCAGACTCCGCTAACAGGTTTATTATTCGATATGAGATTTTCTGTACGGTATCTGCTATGATCTTGAGTTCATCCTTATCTTTCAACCACGACTGAATGTAACTCATACTATAGGAGCTGGTATCAAGTCCTAATCGCATCGAGACAACGAATGCCACGCTCTCAGCGATAAGCTCTCTACGATTTCTTGGTATATCCTCTTCGGGATTCATTTTAAAATCATATGCATGAGCAGTTTCATGTAATAATGTTTTGATACGCTGGAGATACCCCAGATCTGAACGGACTGTAATAATACCCGTTTCAAGATTATAACTGCCCTTACTTGCCGTACCAGTGATTTCTTGTACTACAAACTCTTTCGCAATGACCTTCATCAGCCGGATGAAGATTTCCCTCTCTGTCTCTGTATTTCCAGATAAACCCTTTACAAGAACAGGCAGCATTTCATCTGAACCATCAGTATCTGCGATATCATAAACATAGGCGATACGAAAACCCGATAGTACTTTCTTTGTCTCCTTCTCGCCCTCCTGATCATGATACTCAGCCTTATTCTCTGGTTCCTTAAAGATTTCAACCTTTTTAACACAAGGGGCCAGTATAGCCAGCCCCTTGCTTCCTTTTCTTACATACCTTCCCAGCTTATTCCACGCTTTGTAACCCATAACATAGGTTGCTTCGGGATTCTGTAAGAAAATCATGATTGTATTACCAAAGGAATACTGATAGAATAAAGATTGAAATCGCAGGAACGAAATCCAGTCCTCGTCAGTATTGATGGTTGCCAGACCTTGCTCAATACGTTCGAGGGCTGCTTTTATTTTATCAGCGTTGCTCATTGGCGTTTTCCTCCTTCGTAATACGGTTGTCAGTTACATACTGCACGAGCTGGATTGCTTTCTCAAAAAGCTCAACGATCCCAATAGGAGCAGTCGCAAGATATAATCTTCTCGCATCATACTCAGCCCTTACAGCTACAGTATTATTGGTACGCATAGGTCTTCACCTCCTCTCCATAAGTACCGCAGTCCTCATAGTAAGGACATTCACAGCAAAAATCGTTGTCACACTCACCAAAGAGAAACCCATGATCCACAACGGGCATACAGGTATTCAGATAGAGCGAACAACGATTACAAGTACCAGCGATCTCAGGACTAACACTCCTTCCCTGCATCAAGCACATCTACATCACCCCCTTTCTTCTCATGGTTGATAGAGAGAGTCCATCCACCAAGCTTTATGCTCTTGGCAAAGTTGCCGATACCTTCAAACTTCTTGCGATATACCGCAAACGAACCACCAGTAAGACTGTGGAAGAATATGGTCTCCATATCAGAAGCACCCTCAATCTCTACCAGAGAACCGTCCATCATAACCATGAAAACAGGCTCACCGTTCATCATGTACTCACCAACCTTATTCATTTTGATCTTCTTCATTTCTTTCTTATCAAACATAGCTATGTCTCCTTTTCTTGATTTAGATTTATTTGGTTTCAACAAGCTCCAGATGCTCTGGAGGTCTTTATCAAACCGTAGATAAAGACCAGTCCAGAGAAGCATCCTTATTACAAAAAACAAAATATTATCTGCCAGTAGGCATCACTCCCTTCTGAAGGTAAAAAAATAAGACCTATTACGGTCTTAGGGCTTCGGCAGTGAGAAACCAGCATTATTTATGCAAGGCTGATCTTATCGTCCTCTCTGCGATAGATATACACGTTATCAGAAAGTACTTCTTCGGGAGCGACCTGGGTAGCATTAACCTCACGCACCATGGATCTCAAGTACTCGATCTGCATCTCCTTGGATACAGGAACCAAAAGAGTTTCATGTACAGATGAAGGAAGAATATAAAAATCACTTCCTACTCTGTCAGCGAACTCCTTCAAGAGATCCTTATAGAGGAGAACACCAGCACCATTGATCTTCTGAGTATTGGTGCAAACGTACATCGGCACCATATCTTCGTCAGATACAACCATGTCATAAAACTCCTTGGTGTTCTCCTCGTCCATACGGTCAGAGAGAAGCTCCATCATAACAGAAGCCATACTCATGACACTGCCTCTGAAAAGCCTCTGGGTATTGATAAGAGCGATCTTAAAGAGATCATCTTCCGATACGCCCCAGAGTTCAGACATATGATTGCGAACGGTAATGGTTGCTGTGCCAGATTCATCATTGGATACCAAGATATAGAAAAGAACCGCCAGATCATCACACACGATGATATGAGGAGCATCGGCAAGCAGTTCCCTGTTGCGATCAGCGTTCACCAGCTTATAGCAGATCCTCTCCTTGCAGGCAGAGAAGTCTGTAACCAGTGAAGCGTCAAAAGACATCGTGGTCTTATGGCTCTCATATACGGACAGGATCTCCGATACGATAACAGGAACAGCTGCATCACCAGCCTTATATCTCTCGAAAGAGCCCTCCAAATAGATGGTCGGAGCGATATTGCTCTCCTCAGTTCTGATGGTCAGACCAGTGAGATGGGTATCATTGTTCTTCAATACCTCATGGATAGAAACCTCATATCCATCACCCAGGGATGCCTCTACTGCTTCCTTAACTACCTGTGCAAATACGTCCATAGTCTTAATTGTTGCGTTCATCATGATCATACCTCCGTTATTCTCTGAATTGTTATTAGCTGCTGCGTTAATGGAATCGAAATTGTTGTTCTTCATAATAATTTCCTTTCTGTGCATCTGTGCACGTAGATATACTTGATTGAAAAAATAAAAATAGTTACAGATAGTCGTGCACATTTGCACATTTTACACATGTGCGTGTTGTGCACGCTGTGCACGACATTTTAAAAGAATTATTCAGTTTTCCATGCATCATAATAAGCTGCACATGCACATACCATGCACTTGATCATCTTATAAATGCGATATCTCTGGCGGTAAAGCACCGTCAGAAGAAGTACGGTAAAGATAAACTTCATGATCAGCTTCCTCCTTTCCTTTGGATTTGATTGCTCTCCCAGCTCCTTTCTAATTCTGGACATAAAAAATAAGCCTTTTAACGTCTTGCTCAGGACGATAATTCTTAAAGATACTGACGGATCGTTTCCACATTGAATCGTAGGCCGTTAGGGGCAATGATATACATGGTCTTCGCTTTTGAATAACCAAGATCAGACAGTCTAACCATGTATTCTGCTGCAACAGTCCAGTCGATCTTCATGAATACGAACATAACATGGAGCATAGCCTTATGAACAAGGAATCTGCTCATCTTCTTTACTGCATATGAATCTGCTTCCAGCTCCTGTGACAGATCACGCTTATGAGGATGTCCAGCGATAATATGACCTTCCTCGTGAAGAAGCAGATATGTTCTTACGTACAGGGGCATCTGCTGGAAAAGATCATCGACATAGATCTTCTCGTTGTCTGTAGCTGCAAGATAGATGTGGTTGCTCTTTAACAGAGCGGGATCATAATTTACGGTTACCTTGATTGTGGGTGTTTTGAATGTCTTCATAATGAGTTCTCCTTTCATTTTTGAGAAAATGATTTGTTGTCCACCACCGTTTGACGCAATAAAAGACCGCTGTATCGGCTACATCTGTAACCTTTACAACGGTCTCACTGTGTCAGAGGGGGTGGGGTTTCGAACTAAAGAAGCACTTAAAAATGTAATGACCAGGTGCTCAGAAAAATTTATATATGTTTTTCTATATACTGGCGAATGTAGCATAAAGCTTCATCTTTAGTACATTCTTAACTATCCGATTGAGCAAATTCAGCAAGTGTACCATCAATGGTAATGTGCCCCTCGTTTGTACTGTCTGACGTCATTCTTTCAAAAATAAAACCCAAGATTTTACTCCACTTATCTTCATAATTGATTCTGTTAGGTTCTAAAAATCTTACACATTTTCGATACAATTCTTCTTCTGTTATGCACGCAACATAAGTATGTAGAGTCTTGTAATTCTCCTTATATAACAGCTTAATAGTTATTATTATCGCATGGTAATCTTCTGTCAATGATGAATAGAATAGAGTTATATCATTTTCTTCCAAATAAGCCGAGATAATAAATGGGGAGCACTTATCAATTAAAGCCACCGTACGCACTGCATTATCAACTGGCAGTTCCATCACGGATGCTACACCTAAAAACTCATTTTCTTTTTCTTTCTTATACGATAACCCATATTTATTCTCATAGCATGCAGCAAGCATAGCAATTATCATCTCTCTAATATCATACTCCTCTATTCTAGGAGCATATACATAATACCCTGTATTTTTATTATCAGAATTTACTTTTGTCATCCCCCTTTTATGCTTTGCATCAATGTCATCGGAATTAATCACTCTGCCATTATCACAAATCAGTTTTTTACCGCATGTATTACATGTCACTTCGATTTTTTTATTTGTTGGAACTCTAAGTCCCTGATTACATTTAGGGCATCTTATCACGCATAATTCCTGACTGTTTTTTGAATGTGAATTAGACACAGTGTTTTGATCTTCACCATTCGTTTTTTTATACAAGGTTCCTTTGTCAGAATTAAAAACAGTTCCGCAATTATAACATTTAACCTCAGCGTATTTGTATGCAGGAACGCTCATTTTTTTGCCACAGGAAGCACATGAAACATTTTTGGATTTTTCATATCCAAAAACTTTACCGCAATGTTTACACGTAGCCTTTTCATCACTATCTGTTCGAACCTCGACATCACGGCCACAGGAAACACATTGGACAACTAACATATTGTTTAAGGGAATTCTTCTGTCCACTACAAATTTTTTTTGACATTTTGCACAGGTAATGTGTCGTCTATCCAATGATTGATTTATCGACATTTCACTGTTACAGAACGGGCACTGAATCCACATAATGTTATTGTCAGATCCATTATTGTCAGATCTGTTGCTGTTATTTCCATCATCATCCATCAAGGCTTTTCCTATTGTTGCAACAGCCAATCCAGCTAAAATCCATCCAATCATAGTATTCTACCTCGCATTTTTCCTGATACTAACTGCAAATATTTCATCAATTAAAATCAAAAGGAATATCTTCCAGTAACCGTATGCCATCATTTTGAAACTTAAGAAATCCGCTATTATACGAACTCATACGATTATATTCTTCGCAAAATAATCTATAAGTTGTTTCCCGCGACCTGTCAATGATTCTCGCATCCATTCCGGAATCATATAGCCCATTATTATATGGCATGCTCTTTATTTCAAAATGATGGTTTTCTTTCAGCGATATGTATATTTCATCCCATTCATCGTATGATAGGATCTCTGGATGAGCGTTGATAACTTTATCCAACTTATCACTCCATTCTGATGCAGGCATCTGATAAAAGGAGCATCCGATGACTTCTCCAATCCCTATCATAAAACTACCGATAACCGAAGCATTTATAAATTTAGCAAAATTTTCACGGCAATACTGCCACATCAAGAGCACTCCCGAGAATTCAATACTTCCATACTCTCCTAAAGTCGGTGGTGTAGGAAATTGATTCAATATTCTATAATACTCGGTCGATATGCTCCTCATTATATCTTTGTCATCAATGTTAAAGAAATAAGATTTAAATCCATCCTGTCCTGATTCAGTTAATACCGATTGGTTCTTCGATTGTATCCTTGCTGACGAATTAACGTCTTCTTGTCTGTTTAACACAATTCCTTCGTTAACATTCAAAAGACTATGACACTTCGAGCACCAAACACCCATGTTCTGGGCATGCTTCGGTATCCTTATTCCTTGATTACATTTTGGACAATTGACAATGCATTTTTCAATCCTTACAGAATAATCGTTACGAGGACTTTTTATATCACAAAGCAAATCACGTTCAGCCGCCAATACATATATTTCTTCTTTTGCGTTATATATTGTCACGCCATCCATAAGGAAATCATAAAGACCGTATTCCTGTGATCCATCAATTCCTTCTATACATGGGTATATTTTATTTGTAAATTCCCATTTAAACCCATATTTTTTTAGAATGTTATTAGCTCGATTAATATAACAACGCTTTTTTTCAGCGTTGTTCATACTATCGTAATGGTAAGCTCTTATGATATCCATTACGACTCTCTTTTTTTCATCTGAAATTTCTGTTGTATAATCATTTAGCTTATTTTCTTGGTATAACCAAGGTTCTCCATGATACAAAAAAGTCCCGTTATCAAGTGAATAAATATTATATTCGTCCAATAGTTCTCCGTCTGAAGAGTTATAGGTATTCAATGCTATTGGGTTATAATTTCCTCCAAAGAATCCAGACCTTATAATTATCTTCACAGGATCATTAAACTCTTCCATTTCTGCTTTAAAACCACATATATAATCATGCATATAAACATCATTAGGAAATTTACTTTGTATATTTCCATATAATTCTTCTTGCTGTTTCCATCGTTGCTCTCTGTCACGTTCTAACCATTCTTCATATTCGGCTCTAGCTGTTTGCTCTCTTCCGATTCTACGAAGCTCGTGCAACATCATTCCTAATCCAATCATTTCAACTCCTATATAAAAATCAATATATAATTCACCGTAAGGAATATCTTATATATCCAATGACAAGACACAATATCTCATATCATTTATATCGTCATAATTATACATAATCTTAATATGTTTGCTGTCGAAATGATACAGAAAGCCAACCGATAAAGACAAGCGAGAACTGATCGAAATCGCAAAGATCAAGACAAAAAGCAAGAGCCAGTAAATCATCAACATTAATGATACTGGCTCTTATCACATTTTGTCCCATTTTTATTCCTTCACTCTTTCTACATAGCGGTAATAGGTACTCTTGCTGATTTCCAACTGCTTCATCAGTTCAGTAGGACGTATCTGTCCGTCAATGACCTTCTGATAATGGTTCTTAAAGTCTTCTATATCAATAACAGACGGTCTACCATAATCATCCCAGTCTCCTCTGGCTTTCTTTGCTTCAATACCCTCACGCTGACGCTTCTCTTTCTTCTCGATCTCAGCTTGTGCCATAGCAGCATACAGCTCGATAAGCATATTATTGACTGTTTCCATCAGCATCTGAGCCATGGTATTGTCTAGCTTGGATATATCCATGAGCGTTGTCGGAAGCTCCAGTATCTTGACTCTGATATTATGATCACGAAAATACTGTAACTCCTTAAGGGTATCCCGCTTATTTCTGCCAAGACGGTCTACTTCTGTGATGATCAGCTCGTCACCAGACCGCAAGACATCCTCTTTAAGGACTTGGTATCTGGGACGGTTGAAATTCTTACCAGTTTGCTGATCAGTAAAGATCCTCTCCAGCTCCAACTGGTTCTGTTCACAGTATGCTGTGATTTCAGTAATGCCTCGATCCAGATGCTGCTCCCTCGTACTTGTTCTGTGATAACCATAACGTTTCATAAAAATGTTCTCCTTTCTGTGAGTTCCTAAATGTGTACATTTTGATACCAATAAAAAAAGACCGATAAACGGTCTCTAAATCTATGGACAAACCCTTTTGGGACGTCCCACTATATGTGCATACTTTTCGGTACCACCTCCTTTGGTTTTCCGTATGCTCAATAACATAAATAAAAGCCCAGACAGTAGTTCTCACTACCACCTGGGCTCTTATGGATAATAGCATTGTCTTATCCTATTTTTTCATCTATTGCTTCAAAGAATAATTGAATGATATTTGCGATGATTTCTTCATCTGGCCAACCTTGATATTTTTTTCTTTTTTTATTGTTCTCAATTACTTTAGAAGATAGCTTCAAATTTTGTCTTGCTAATCCTCTCCATGTAGCAATACGGTCACACTCTTCTGGATTCTCGATGTGCCAGAATTTTTTTATTTCTTCGTCACTCATATCATTTATCCGACTAACGATAGACTCGATATTATCCAACGCTCTAAACATGACTGCCGAAATAAAGATATCCTTTTCTGGCAACTCTTTATTGCCTCCAGCCGAAAAAATATCCCTGATATTCCCACACCAAACTAAACAACTATAAATAAGCCATGGAGTAAAGTTTTCATAGTTCCCACCAAAAATTTCTGGGAAAAGAGCTAATCCATCATTAAGATATGCTCCCTTTTCTTCTTCACTTAAAGATGAAAACGGTGTTGTTTCTTCCTCGCTCCACCAAGTAGATTTGTTGGATCTTAAAAGCTGTCGTATCCTTCTATTTAACTCATCACCAGTTAAATCCAATAAATCTTTTGAGTCATGAGTGGTCAAGTAATCTTGTCCTTCTTCAAGTGTCATATCGAGATAAAACCTTGGACTATGTGTAACCTTTAAATCAGCTAAGCATTCTGCATATTTTCTCAGTCTAACTTCTGGTTTATCTCCTCCGAGTTTTCCCATAACGACATAGGTTTCTTCTATATCGTTTCTTAGGCTCTCATAAATACTACCACCAATCACTTCCCATTTTGCAGAATCAGTCTTCTTTACTTCTAGACCAATTTTATCTCCAGTATCGTCGGTTATAATAAAATCAGGGAACTTTTGTGGACTATGATATATCTTATCTTTATCTATACCGACCTCTTGGAGTGCTTTACCAACGCGATTTTCAAATTCAGTGCCAGTCATTTTCGGCACCTGTCCATCTTCTTTTGTTTCCTTTTGTATATCCTCTTCAAGTTTTTTAGTTGCATTCTGAAGCATTGTATAATAAGTGAGCAGTCTATTCTTATCCATTGTTCCCTCCAAAGTATAATTCCCAGTTTTCCTCTAACCGTTTTGCAATATTATATGCTAATAATGGCGGAACAGCGTTTCCAATTATTTTATATGCCTCAGATGCAGATACTGATTTGTTACCATTTTCTGAAGGAATAACAAATGAGTATTCATCTGGAAATGTCTGAATTCTAGCACATTCCCTTATGCTGAGCCTTCTTTCTGGCATTCCTTTCTCTAACTCTTCTTTATGAACTCCACCATGTTCTAAAGATAGTCTTCTGTATTCAATATTGCCATGGTGCTCGGATCTGATTGTCGGACCCACACCATCCAGTTTTATTTCCTGTTGTCCTTGGCAATGCTTACCCATATATTTTGCTTTAGAATAGCTCTTCTGATCCTTGTCATCAGTTTCATTAGGTTCTTTAAGATCCTTTAGTGCTTCAATAGCCGTAACATAATGCATAAGCCTGCTCGTGCTTTTATCCAAAGAATGTGTTTTAGGTGGATAAGGTGTATACTCATCAGAGATTACATCTTTAGATAATTCTTTCAGTGCCTTCTTATTCAACTCAGATTTTTTTAATCCTATGAATATAACACGCTCTCTACCTTGAGGTACTCCATACTCTGCAGCATTCAGCACCTGAGCTGGAACAACCAAATATCCTCCATTACATACTGTTGAAAAATCATGCTCTATTATTTCTTTAGCATCCGCCAGATTAGTTAATCCCTTTACATTTTCAGCAATAAATATTTTGGGCTGTACTATAGAAATCACTTCTCGCATCCACATATATAAATGACCGCGATTTTCTACTGTAGGTGCTTCTGCAGTAGCTTTCTTACCATTATGACCCTTATCTGATTCAAAGCCCAAACGTTTACCTGCTATCGAAAAATCTTGGCATGGAAAACCGCCTGTAACAACATCTATATTGTTAGGAAAGATATTAATATTATTATCTTTTTGTAGTTTCACGAGATCAACTATACTATCTAAACAATATGTAGATACATCTGTCCCGCGTGAAGCAAAGAATTTTGACCATGCTGCTTTTGCTTCTGGTTTTATGTCATTTGCAAAAACGGTCTTGAATCTAGTCTTGCCAACACGAACCCACTTATCATCTATTTTAGTAACCTTCCAATCAGGATGGCATTTTGTATTTATAGAACTCTTGAGCACCTTAAAATCACCCTCAAAGCCCAAATCCATACCGCCACAACCAGAGAATAAAGATAATACCCGCAATTCTTCTTGTATCTTTTTCTTCTTCCCTGGAGTTATTTTTGTGGGTCTAAGCGATCTTGAGGGAATTAACCAAACTCCGCTTTGCTTCAGAGCTCCTTCTATTCTACCTTCATTACAAAGAATTTGGACTCTTCGTGTAGTTAGTCCCCATTTTTCTGCCGCTTCTGAAACACTTATTAGTTGCTCCATTCTATCGTCACCTCCGCAGTATCTATTCTATTCGTTTCTGCGAATAAGTGCAATAGTTATTTTTAAAAACCCTACTAGATATTTCTATCCAGTAGGGCATCTCATAATCATCATATTGCCACTTCCACAAGTCTTAAAGTGTCCTGATTCGTTTCAAAAATCTTGCATCGATTGGCGTAAGATTGGCGTATTTGATAGCTCTAAATTCCTTGCAAAGCCCATAAATACAGCATTTCTTATCATAAACTTTTAAGCGTCGGGAACAAAAGTACATCCCTGATGGCTGGGCTGTTTGTCATGATCATGACCATACGGTCAATGCCGTAGCCGATGCCGCCTGTAGGAGGCATACCGATTTCAAGTGCATGGAGGAAATCCTCA
>Ga0256404_1009106_pt1 | contig 14428 bp, 11 predicted proteins | sample RumenRJG_01DNA_FD_185990 | JGI IMG/M metagenome (GOLD analysis project Ga0256404, IMG submission 185990) | Bovine rumen microbial communities from Lethbridge, Alberta, Canada - RJG_01 | ecosystem: Host-associated > Mammals > Digestive system > Stomach > Rumen | place: Canada: Alberta | collected...
CCGAGGTGGCCCGTTTCCGGCCATTCCGAGACCACATTTGCTTTCTGGAAGGAAGTCGTTCAGGCCCACAGGAAGAACAATCTCCTGGCTACATTCGCCGGCCATGTCCATTCCCAGTCCTCCAGCATTGCCGGAGGATGGCCCCAAATCACCTTGAAGGCCAACTTCTCAGGAGCCTATACCATCGTTGAGATACTTCCCCTGTAAACATAATATTCAATTATGGGAAAAATAATAGGTCTCATCGACGCCCCGTTCACTCCGATGAAGGAGAACGGGGACATCAACACGGAAATCATTCCCGCCTATGCCGCAATGCTTGCGAAAAACGGTCTGAAAGGCGTATTCATCAACGGTTCTTCCGGAGAAGGTTACATGCTGACCACCCAGGAGAGGAAGACTCTTGCGGAGGCATGGATTAAGGCTGTGCCGGCGGGATTCAAGGTGATAGTCCATGTGGGCAGCTGCTGCCTCCGTGAAAGTGTAGAACTGGCGCGCCACGCGGCGGCCATCGGCGCCTGGGGCATCGGTTCCATGGCTCCGCCTTTCCCGAAGATCGGCAGGATCGAGGAACTCGTGAAGTATTGCGAGGCAATTGCCGCCGCGGCTCCGGAGCTTCCGTTCTATTATTACCATATCCCCGCTTTCAACGGCGCCTATCTCCCGATGGTGGACCTCCTCAAGGCGGTTGACGGCAGGATTCCCAACTTTGCCGGCATCAAATATACATTCGAAAGCCAGTACGAATACAACCAGTGCTGCCTGTACGGCGGAGGGAAATACCAGATCCTCCACGGCCAGGACGAGACCCAGCTCTGCTCCCTCGTGATGGGCGGGGCGGAAGGATGCATCTGCGGCACTACGAACTACAACGGCCGCGAGCATGTCGCCCTCCACGAGGCTTGGAAGAGGGGAGACCTCGAGGCCGCCCGCGAGAAGCAGAATTTCTCCCAGGCCGTCATCAACATCATAATCAAGTATTACGGTAACATCGTCGGCGGCAAGAGGATTATGAAGCTCATAGGTCTCGACATGGGTCCCAACCGCGTGCCGTTCAGGAACATGACCGACGCCGAAGAGGCGGAAATGAAGGCCATGCTCGAGGAGATAGGATTCTTTGAAAGATGCAACGTGCTATGATGCAGGAACAGAGACAGTATCTTGAGAAATGCCGGGAGCGGTACCGTACCGATCTTTTGTCGGACGTGATGCCGTTCTGGATGGAGCATGGACTGGATCGGGTGCATGGCGGCGTATATACCTGCCTGGACCGCGACGGAACCATCATGGATACGACCAAGTCGGTCTGGTTCCAGGGGCGCTTCGGTTTCACGTCGGCTTATGCTTACAACAATGTAGAGAAGAAGGCGGAGTGGCTTGAGGCTTCGAAATCCTGCATGGATTTCATCGAGGCGCATTGCTTCGGCTCCGACGGACACATGTTCTTCACCGTAACCGAAGACGGACGGGAAATCCAGAAACGGCGGTATGTGTTCTCCGAGTGTTTCGCCATCATGGCCATGGCCGAGTATTCCCTTGCGACCGGAGACAGGGAGTATGCGGAGAAGGCCCTGGACCTTTTCAAGCGTACCCGTGAGATGCTCGCCAGACCTGGTTTCCTGCCTCCGAAGACCACCAGGAAGGGATTCAGCCATTCGATTACGATGATGTTCTTCAACGTGGTCGCCATCCTGAAGAAGGTCATAGACGATCCCGCCCTGGACGAGCAGCTTGGAACCTCCCTGCACATCATAGAAGAATACCTCTACAAGCCTGAATACCACACCATCCTCGAGAGCGTGGATGAAGATGGACGTCTGGTCGATACGATTGATGGCAGGGTCATAAATCCCGGCCATTGCATCGAAACTTCATGGTTCCTGATGGAAGCCGCTCCCATGTTCCCCGATCCTGAACATGTGCGCAGGCTTGCACTTGATATCCTCGACGGCGATTTCGAATGGGGCTGGGACAAGGAATACGGAGGAATCATTAATTTCCGCGACTGCAAGGGTTTCCCTCCGCAGGACTATTCCCAGGACATGAAATTCTGGTGGCCCCAGTGTGAAGCGATAATCGCCGCCCTCTATGCGTACAAGCTGACTGGTGACGGGAAATACCTTGATATGCACCGTAAGGTAAACGACTGGGCATTTGACCATTTCCCCGACAGGGAATTCGGAGAATGGTACGGGTACCTTCATCGTGACGGCACCGTGGCCCAGCCGGCAAAAGGCAATATCTTCAAAGGGCCGTTCCATGTGCCCAGAATGTTGACCAAGGCATCCATCCTGTGCGATGAGATCTTGAGCAACAGGTGATTATGGGGAAAATAGGAAAGATATATCCCTGGATTGTCGTCGCCCTCCTCTGGGTGGTGGCGCTGCTGAACTATATGGACCGCCAGATGCTTTCCACGATGAGGGAGGCCATGCAGGTGGACATAGCCGAACTCCGCGAGGCCGCCAATTTCGGCCGGCTGATGGCGATTTTCCTGTGGATCTACGGCCTGGTCAGTCCTTTTGCCGGTGCCGTGGCAGACAGGGTGAGCCGAAAATGGCTGATCGTCATTTCCCTTGGAGTCTGGTCTGCAGTCACCCTGCTGATGGGGCACTGTACGTCTTTCCGCCAGCTTTATGCGCTTCGGGCCATTATGGGCGTCAGCGAAGCCCTGTACATCCCTTCAGCCCTCTCCCTCATCGCCGATTATTTCACCGGTTCGGCGAGGAGCCTTGCCGTCGGCGTGCATATGACCGGCCTGTACCTTGGTCAGGCCATCGGAGGGTTCGGGGCCGTCATTGCTTCGTCGCTTTCCTGGCAGAGTACCTTCCATTGGTTCGGCCTCGTAGGGGTGCTTTATGCCCTGGTGCTGGTTTTCTGTCTCAGGGAAAAACGGGGAATGGGATTCAAGGTCGCATCCGTGAATGACGGTCAGGCTGAGCCTGAAAAATCCGGCGAAGCCTTTTCCAGAGAGGAGGAATCTTCGCCGAAGCCGACGGAGCCGGTGTGGGTCGGGTTCGCGACGATATTCACAAATATATCCTTCTGGGTCCTTCTGTTCTATTTCGCTTCGGCATCCCTCCCCGGCTGGGCAACGAAGAACTGGCTTCCCACCCTCTTTGCCGACAGTCTCGGCATACCCATGGAAAAGGCAGGTCCCATTTCGACCATAACGATCGCAGCATCCTCCTTCCTGGGCATCCTTATCGGAGGTCCGCTTTCCGACAGATGGGTCAGGAGGAACCTGAAGGGCAGGGTTTACACGAGCGCCATAGGTTTTTTCATGATGATTCCCGCCCTTGTGTTTATCGGGACGGGCCACGGTCTTTTCTCCGCGGTTGCGGGCGCTCTCTGCTTCGGCATAGGTTTCGGAATGTACGACACCAACAACATGCCTATCCTTTGCCAGATAGTTTCTTCCAGGCACCGGGCCACGGCATACGGCATCCTGAACATGACTGGTGTTTTCGCCGGCGCGTTGATAACGAACATACTTGGGAAATGGGCAGACAACGGCAACCTTGGCCTGGGCTTTTCCTTGATGGCCATATTGCTAGTTGCTGCTTTGGTCCTCCAGCTTACGGTGCTCAGGCCGAAGGCGGATGATGCAAGATAAACTGGACAGTAACCGAATACTAATTTAACACATTAATAATATGAGACTTTTTAAACTATTCATTTGCATCGTTGCGGTTCTCGCACTTTTCTCCGGCTGCTCCAAAAAGGATGACGGCGGAGTAAGGGTAATAATAGTAGGCACCGACGGACTTCGCTGGCAGGAGGTATTCGGCGGAATCGACCCGGCTGTGGTCGACAGTTCTAAATTCAACGGGAAGGAAGTTGCAAAGAACCTGTTCTGGAAAGAAACCCGTGAGGAACGCCGCGAGGCCTTGATGCCTTTCACATGGAACTTCATTGCCAAGAACGGTATCCTGATAGGAGACAAGGAAAATGGTTCCTCCTTCAGCGTGACCAATGACATGTGGTTCTCCTATCCCGGCTGGAGCGAAATGATAGTCGGGTATGCCGACGACGAACATATCCGTTCGAATGAGGGGATTCCCAATCCCAACATTTCCGTCCTGGAGGTCGCCCAGAATACCGAAAAATACAATGGCAAGGTCATGGCTTTCGGAAGTTGGGAGAGGTTCAATGAGATAGTCAACGAGGAAAGGTGCGGTTTTCCCGTAAATGCCGGATTTGAAGGTTATCCCGATGGTTCCAAGACCTCGGCGAAAGAAGAATACCTCACCAGGATACTGAAGGGAATGGTTCCCTATGTAAATACTGTCCGCCAAGATGTCATTACCCATGAATTTGCCCTTGAGGCAATGCGTACCCGCCATCCCGAGTTCCTTTTCATCGGTTATGGAGAGACAGACGACTGGGCCCACGCCTACAAATATGACATTTCCAATATTTGCTGCCACAATTTCGACGGTTATCTCCGCGAACTTTGGGAATATGCCCAGAGTGACCCGTTCTACAGGGACAGGACGGTGTTTATCGTGAGCACTGACCACGGCCGCGGATGGTTCAATGCCTGGGATGCCCATGGCAGAAGCATCGAAGGGTCGGGAGACACCTGGCTCATGGTTTACGGCAAGGGAATCCCTGCAAAAGGAGTCCTTACGAGCGGGGAGTACCACACCAACCAGATCGCTCCCACTGCTGCCAAACTGCTTGGCATAGAACTTCCCGCCCATGAGGGAATGGGCGAGCCGCTCGACTTCGACAGCATGAAGTAGAAGGGATCCTAGCGGAGGGAAACAGCTTTTCCCGACTTGGCGCTGCGGAGGGCGGCGTCCAGGATTTCCACCACGATAAGATTGGTTTCCAGGGCGCCGAGATCGGTGTCCTGGACTGTTATTTCACCCCTGACGGCAGCCTTAAGATAGCGGAAGGAATTGTCATATGGAGCCTTGAGGGGCTCTGCTTCCACGGGTCCGAACCTCTTGTTCCCGATAAGTCCGCTCATTCTCCTTGGAGTCTCCTGGTAAAGGAAACCCTTGTCTCCATAGACGAACATGTCCTTGCGGTTGTAGCTCCAGCACCAGGAGCCCATGACCTGGACCGTGACTCCGGGGTAGGTGAGGATGATTGTGGCGTCGTCGTCCACCTTGGGATAGACGTCCGGCTTGTTGTGCTGCAGGACGGCATAGACCTTGTCAGGCCTTTTCCCCTTCAGCAGCCAGGTTGCCAGGTCTGCCCCATAGCAGCCGAAATCCATCACCGCTCCGCCGCCGTTGAGGACGGGATCGGTGAGCCAGTCGGTGAATTTCTTTGAACAGCGGATTTCTATCGGACCCTGGTGTCCGTCAAATACCAGGATTTTCCGGACAGGACCGATATCCCCTGCATCCACCATCTCCTTCACCTTCCAGTTGGTCCCGTACCATGTGGTTTCGTAGTTGGTCAGGACCAGGATTCCGTATTTTCGCGCAATGGCTTCCATCTTCCGGGCATCCTTCAGGCTGGCAGCCAGGGGCTTTTCAACCATGACGTGGATTCCCCTCGGCCCGCAGGCTTCTACCACGGCCAGATGGTCCTTGATGGAACCGTATGCGACTACGGCCTCGGGCTTCGTCTCGTCGAGCATCTTTCCCAGATCCGAATAGAACAGGTTCTCGGGGATTTTTCCGGTCAAGGCGTTCTTGTGGATATAGCGGGAATCCGCTTCCCATACACCGACGACATCAACATCCTCTCCGGTAAGGGCGGAGACAACGCCGGAGATGTGGTCATGGGTGATGCCGGCCACGGCAACCCTGAGGGGTTCGTCGGCCCAGGCGGAAGTTGGAAGGGAAACGAGCAGTACGGCCACGGCGGCCGCAATACTGCGGAAAAAGTTTGTTCTCATGGGATTATTCCTTGTATTTTATGCCGGTCCTGTCAAGCCAGCCCCGGTATTGGTCGAGATTGAACGGGATGTCGCCGTAGAGATAGTGGTTTTTAAGTGTCTCACCGTTTTCGCCGGTGTAGGTGATAAGGAACATGCCCTGGCCGTCCCTTTCCGGGATGTGGGTTATAACGGTCCGTCCATTGGCGGCGACATCGTATTTTCCCTTGTAGACTGTCTTTCCGGAATCAAGGTCTTTGACCTCCACCTTGCCTGAAACCGGCTTCCTGGTATCATTCACCACCGTCAGGGGATATCCGTCATCTTCCGCGTCATTCATCATCACGCATACGTTGTACTGGACGTTCCTGATGAACCAGAAGGCCATCTTGGGGTTGTTGTACCAGTCGACGACGGCGTCCGAGATAAGGGGCCATCCGTCTCGGATATTCCACCACAGTAGGCCTGTACGAGGGGCGAACTTGTAGCCGCGGAACCTTTCCACAAAGTATTTCATCGCTTCTGCCTGTACGGTCTGGGAGGCGAAAATGAACCGGTCCAGGTCGGTGGGCTCTTCTCCGAAAAGCAGGCGTACCTGATTTATCATCAGGTTGTTCCTGTCGGGGGTGTAACCTTCTTCCCTGAAAACGCGCACGGCCTTGGTCAGCCAGTCTTCATTCCAGGTGTGCTTTTCGGGATCTGTCCAGGGATAGACGCTGCCCGGAGAGAACATTTTTTCGAGGCTTTCCCTGGAAGGCATTCCATGGTAGCCGGTCTCGCTGGCGAAAAGACAGGAGGCCTTGGAATAAAAGGGATCCTTGTAATAGCCGCGTGGCCCCCAAAGGTGGTTTTCCGGCAGATATTCCTGTTTGTACCCTGTGGCAACGAATTCCGGACTGTAATAGGGAGAGGAAGGAAGGTAGCTCCGGTACGGATCCGAGTCGTCCAGGGCAGAGGGAATCGTGATTCTTGAAATCCTGTCGCTGCCCGGGTCGAAACAGAATCTTTCCGAGGCCCATCTGCAGCTCGCGTCGTTCTCGTTATTACCGGACCACAGGGCGATGCTTGCGTGTCCGCGAAGTTTCGTTACCACGCTGAGAATCTCTTCCCTGACGGCTTTCTGGTATTCATCGTCCTGCGGATAGAGGGCGCAGGCGAAAGAGAAATCCTGCCAGACCAGGATACCGTTCTCGTCGCAGAGGTCATAGAAGGGGTGGTCTTCATAGACGTTCCCTCCCCAGCAGCGGAGCATGTTGCAGTTGAGATCCGTCGCAATCTTGAAGGCTGACTCAAGATGCTGCGGGTCCCTGCTGTGGAAGGCGTCCATGGGGGTCCAGTTGCTGCCTCGGGCAAATATGGGTTCCCCGTTTACGATGAATCTGAAATCTCCTTTCCCGTCTTTTGTGAGGACCGGAGTCATCTTCAGGGAGACCGTGCGGATTCCGAAACGGACGGTCTTGCTGTCCAGTATGTTGCCATTCCTGTCGACAAGCCGGAGCGAAGCGTCATACAGGGTGGGGTCCCCGTAACCCCTGGGCCACCAGAGGCGGGCGTCTTTGACATTCATCCGGACCCGGCGGTAGTGGTCGTTTACGAACGTCCTTCCGGAGGCTTTTTCTTCTCCGTCCAGGGAGAGCGAATACTCTGCGTAGACTTTCCCGTCAGCCCAGCGAGCAGGGAGGGTGACCATGAAGTCCAGGCAGACGTCAGCAGAGTTGTCGTCTTTTATGGCTTCGGTAATCCAATAAAGGTTTTCTATATGGACGGGATGTTTTACCTCGAGCGTTACGCTTCTCCAGAGTCCCGCGCTGACCAGGCGGGGCAGGATGTCCCAGCCGTAGGTGTGAGGGGCCCTTCGGGCGCGGATGGATTCCGGCCTTGCGAAATTGCGGTGGCTGAATGGGTTCAGGATGGCCTTCCTCCCTTCGGCTACTGATGAGCGCAGATACACTTCCAGGGTGTTGTCCCCTCCGGCCGGAGCCAGCAGTGAAGAAACCTCGTAACGGTGTTCGATGAGCATGTTTTCGGGACTGCCGATGAGTTTGCCGTTGAGGTAGATGTCGGCGTAGCAGTCTACTCCGCCGAAGGTGAGATAGACGTCGTCTCCGTCCTTATGGGCGGGAGTGGCAAAGTGCCTTGAATACCTCCACTGATAACCTTCATATTCCCTCAGGAGATAGACGTTGCTGTCGGTTTCCGGTTTGAAACCGATAACTCCGGCGGCAATCAGGTCCAGTTCCACGTTCCCCGGAACCGTTGCGGGGACTGTCTTGTAGCTGATACCTTCCATCTGCCGGGGTCCGCGGACAGGCTGTTTGCCCTGCTCCCAGTAATCCAGGGTCCACTTCCCGTCGAGGCTTGTGGTCTGTGCGGAGAGGGAGACGGAGAGGGATAGAGCAGCCAGGGTGACTATTGCTCTGAATGTATTCATTATAAAGTGTTTGTCGTTTGCTCTAATCGAGACATTCGTCCATTGCGGCCGTGATGGCGTCCTTGTCCATGTTCTGGCCTATGAAGACGATCTTGATCATCCTGTCACCGTATTCAGGATCCCAGTCGCGGGCGAGGTTCCTGTCCCGGCGCATCATTTCCTGCAGCTGGTCTTCTGGCATGGTGGCGAACCAGGCTCCCGCATCCTTCAGGGACTTCTGGACTCCGCTCTGCTCGAAGAGGTAGCACTTGTCGGTATCGTCGCTGAAATAGCAGAGGCCCTTCGAGCGGATGACCGTCGTGGGCCACCTCTTGGATACAAACCAGTCGAATTTGTTGATGTCCAGGGGCTGGCGGCGGTAATAGACGAAGGTGCCCACTCCGTACTCATCTGCCTCCCCTTCTTCTTCATTCTCAAGCCCTTCTCCCTCTATCTCGCTGATCCATGCAGCCGAGGTCGCGACCTTGTCGAAGTCGAAAAGTCCGGTGTTCAGAAGCTGGTCCAGGTCCACGTCGCAGAAATCGCAGGGGATGACCTTTACTCCGGGATTGAGGTTCTGTATGACGCTCTTCACCCTTTCAAGTTCTTCCGGCCTGACTTCAGAAGCCTTGTTCAGAAGTACGGTGTTGCAGAACTCGATCTGCTCTATCACAAGGCTCTCGAGGTCCTGTTCGTCGAAGTTCCGCAGGGGAAGGGTGTCCCCGCAGCTGAATTCCGTAGACATCCTCAGGGCATCCACAACGGTCACAATGCAGTCGAGTGCGGGCAGGGGGCTGCCGTCGTTGTACTGGGGCCCGAGGGCGGGGATCGAGCAGATTGTCTGGGCGATCGGAGCGGGCTCGCAGATGCCGCTGGCCTCTATCACTATATAATCGAATTTTTTCTGTCTTGTCAGATCGCAGAGCTGGTTGACGAGATCCATTTTCAGAGTGCAGCAGATGCATCCGTTCTGCAGGGCGACCAGGGAATCGTCCTGCTGGTTCACCATCCCTCCTTTCTCGATGAGCGAAGCGTCAATGTTCACCTCTCCCAAATCATTCACGATCACTGCGAACTTTATCCCTTTCCTGTTCGAAAGGATCCTGTTCACGAGTGTTGTCTTGCCGCTTCCAAGGTATCCGGTGAGCAGCAGCACCGGAATCTTATTCTTTTCCATATTAAGTTTAACGTTAATTATTCTTTCATGTCTAAAAATATTTTTTCTCCTGCCTGTCCAAGGCTATGAAAATGAACAGCATGATGGTAAAAGTCCAGAGGGAGGAGCCTCCGTAGCTGAGGAAGGGGAGAGGGATGCCTATCACGGGCATCAGTCCTATCGTCATTCCGATGTTGATGAAAAGGTGCATGAATATACACGAGGCCACACAATAGCCGTATATCCGCGTGAACGGCTCCCGGCTCCGTTCGGCATCATGCAATATCCTCCATATCAGCATTACATACAGAAGGATGACGACGGCGCATCCCAGGAAGCCCCATTCTTCTCCCACCGTGCAGAAGATGAAATCCGTACTCTGCTCCGGTACGAAGCCGTATGTGGTCTGTGTCCCGTTCAGGAAACCTTTCCCCGCAAATCCTCCGGAGCCGATGGCGATCATGCTCTGATTGACATTGTATCCCACTCCGGAAGGGTCTTCCTTCATGCCGAGAAGGACCTCGATCCTTTTTCTCTGGTGGTCCTGGAGCATGTCGTTGAAAATGAAATCGGCGGAGAAGATCATGATGACTCCGGCAAGGAATCCGAAGCAAGACATGAGAAGGAACCTGTCTTTATTGCGCCATGCCCTGACAAGGAGTACGGGCAGGCTGGCCATGGAGATCCCGAGCACTACCCATACAGGCTTGATGGTCTTTAGGGCGGCCGGGATGTCCGGATTTTCCTGGATCAATGCCGAGCCCTTTGGCAGCAGCGCCATTGCCACGATGAAAGGGACCATGGTGACCAGCCACCTGCCGATCCTTCCCGAGTCAAGGGCGTTGAATGCCGTTATGAGGCCGATGAGTACAAGCATCGACACCAGGGGCGAACAGGTGAGGGTAAGGATGAAAAGCAGGATGGCCATGCCTATGGCAACGAGGGTCCATCCGGAAAGACCTTCACGATACAGTACGAATATGAATCCCACGTAGACCAGTGCCGATCCGGTCTCGCTTTCGGCGAGGATGATGAGCATCGGTAGGCCGAGTATGGCTGCGACGATGAAGAAATCCTTCGATCGCGTGAGCTTGAAAGATGGCCTTGACATCAACATGGCCAGAAGCAGGGATGTCGTGATTTTTGAAATTTCGGCCGGCTGGAAGCCTATGTCTCCGAATTTGAACCAGGATTTGGAGCCTTTGACCTCCGTTCCCAGGAATATTACTGCGACAAGCAGTCCCAGGACGAGGATGTAGGTCGGCAGGGATATCCCTTCCCAGAATTTCGGATTGATTACGAAAAGGATGGTCAGTGCAAGCCCTATCGATGTGAGGATCCACAGGAACTGCTTTCCCGACCGGAAACCGATGTCGAAGATAGAGGATGGCTCCGATGAATGGATAGAGGCATAGATGTTCACCCATCCGATGATGATGAGCAGCAGGTACATCAGTACCAGATGCCAGTCAAGGGATTTCCTGAGTGTCCTTTCGTAGCTTCCTCCCATGTCAGTCTGTTTTAACCCTGGACATGAGATTCCCTTCAAATACCCTGTCCTCCAGGTATTTGCGGTCTGGACTTATTTCCCGGTTAAGGTATTTTTCCACCATCAGCGAAGCTATCGGGCAGGCCCAGGTGGCCCCGAACCCGGCATTCTCTATGTATGCGGCGATGGCTATCTTCGGGTCGTCTTTCGGAGCGAAGCAGATAAATACGGAGTTGTCGGCTCCGCGGGGATTCTGGGCAGTTCCGGTCTTGCCGCAGATATCCAGCCCGGGCACGGCGGCGATGCTGGCCGTTCCTCCTGATCCGAATCCTGAGTTGACAGCCCTCCACATGCCCTGGATCACCTTCTTATACTGGGTCGTGTCCACCATGGTGTACTGCCTGGTTTTGAACTTTTCATCCAGTTCAACCCCTTCGGATTCTTTCACGATGTGGGGTATCACATAGTAACCCCGGTTGGCCACGGTGGCGCTCAGGTTTGCAATCTGCAGGGGGGTTACCCCGATTTCTCCCTGGCCGATGGAAAGGGAAACGATGGTGGAGAATTTCCATCCTCCCTTGCCATAGATCCTGTTGTAGTACTTCGAGGTGGGAATGTTCCCTCCGAGTTCAGAGGGGAAGTCGCTGCCCAGTTTGCGACCGAAGCCCATGCTTAGGGTGTACTCCCTCCATTTGTCGAAGGCCTCCGCAGTGGAGGAATAGATTTTCCTGTTTTCAAGGATGTTTTTCAGCACATAGCAGAAATAACCGTTGCAGGACATCATGATGGCCTGTTCAAGGTCGAGGGGGGAAGGGTGCCCGTGGCATCCCAGTTTGTGACTGCCGCTGTAATAATATCCGTGGTTGCAGGGATACTTGTTGTCCGGGGTGAGGACCCCTTCCTGGAGCCCGATAAGCCCGTTGACCAGCTTGAATACCGAACCAGGGGGATAGGATGCCTGTACGGTGCGGTTGAACATGGGACGGTAGGGGTTGGAGGCGATGTCCTTGTAATGCTTGCTGATGTCTGCAAGCTGGTCCACGTCGATACCGGGGCTGGACACCATGGCGAGGATTTCACCTGTCTTGGGCTCAATGGCTACGACGCTGCCCACCTTGTTCTGCATGAGCTGCTGGCCGTACTGCTGGAGTTCGGCATCGATGGTAGTGACGATGTCATGTCCGGGAACGGCCTCCATGTCCATCTCTCCGTCGAGGTAGCGGGTCTCGATCTGGTTGCGGGAATTCCTAAGGTAGAGATGGTAGCCCTTAACGCCCCTGAGGTCCTCTTCCCTGGCTGCCTCTATGCCCGTCTTCCCGGCATAGTCGCCGGAACGGTAGTGTTCCCGGTGTTTTTCTATATAGTCCTTGTCCACCTCGGAGACGTATCCGAGAAGGTTGCCTCCGGCGTTGATGGGATAGTCCCGGATAGACCTGACCTGGCCCTTGAAGCCCGGAAACTTGTATTGGATTTCGGCGAATTTGATATATGTTTCCGGGGGAACCTGCTTAAGCAGGGTCATCGACTGGAATCCGATCTTCTTGCGGTTCTTTCTGTATTCCTCCATCTTCGACCGGATGAAATCAGGGTCCGCCCCGAGGGCATTGGCGAGAAGGAGGGTGTCGAACTGCCTTGTCTCCCCGGGAGTCACGAGGATGTCGTAGGCCACCTTGTTCCCCACGAGGATTTTCCCGAACCGGTCATATATGATGCCTCTCGTGGGATAGATGATGTCCCTGACTATGGAGTTGTTCTCCGCCGCCGTCTTATACTTGTTGTCGATGATCTGGATAAAGAACAGTTTCACCAGGAGGATGCCAGCGGCAACCGCCAAACCAATGATGAGATTCCTCGGTCTGTTGTTGAAATCCTGCAAGGTAAAATGAAGTTTTGAAGTCTCGGCGGGCCTGTCCTACCTGTCGTCAGGAGCCAGGAAACCGACAACGAACAAAGATAGCAAATATCCTGCAATCAAAGATAAAGAAAAACGCAGGGCATTGAATACGATGGTCCTGGTTCCCGCCCCGTCTGCAAGGATGTATATGACAAGGAACACGGCCTGGACCATCAGGATCGCGGTCGAGATTTTCCCGAACCCGGACTTTGCCACGGAGAAGGCTTCTTTTTTCTCGAGTATTTCGTTGCCCATCACTAGGCGGATGACGGGGTTCCTCAATGCAGCGACGGGAACGAGGGCGAGGGAATTCAGGCCAAGGACGCCGTCGGAGAAGAAGTCCACTGCCAGTCCGGTCAGGAAGGCGATAATCATCGTTAGGGAAGGGGAGGTCCTGACGGGAATGCACAGGACCATCACGGGAAGGATGGTAAGGGTCACGTACGGGGAGATGCGCACGAAATCGCTGAGCAGCATCTGGACTGCCATCAGGATGATGTAAACAAGCAGGAAACTTCTTCTCATGGCTGTCATTCCCCCTTTGCCACCGCTTCCAGCGACATTATTTCCTCCCTGCCGATATTTTCAACCACCACCACGTATTTCAGGGTGGAGAAATCCTGGAAGAGATTGACTTTTATCTCATTGGTCGCACCGTTCACGATCTTTGCATCCCCGGTGGTGCCGATAGGGATGTCCGGGGGGAAGATGGCAGAAAAGCCGCTGGTGAAAACGGTGTCCCCCTTCTGGAACTTATACTGGAGAGGTATCTCCTTGAGGACGGCTCCCCTGGTGGAAACCCCGTCCCATGTGAGTGGTCCGACGGCTCCTTCGCTTCCGAGCCTGGCGCTGATGCTTATCTCGGGATTCATGAAGGAAATGGCGTAGGAATAGTGCTTGTCCACCGCGTCCACGATGCCGATTATGCCGGCAGGGGTGACGATACCGTCCTGGAGATGGATGCCGTCTTCGCTTCCCTTGTCGATTATGAGGTAGTTATGCTGTCGGTTGCGGCTGATCTTGACTATCGATGCCGGGATATACCGGAAGCTGGACTGAGAGCCCAGGAGGCTTGCGAGGGAATCGGCTCCGGCCACCGCCAGGGCAGCCTTCCTGTCCCCAAGGGCCACGGTGAGCTTATGGTTTTCCTCCGCCAGGGCGGCATTCTGTTTCTTGAGGGAGAAGTACTGTGCGATGCCCTGGGCGCCTCCCCAGACCTTCCCCTGGAAGAAATGTCCCTGACGCGCCAGCCATATCCTCTGGAGGCTTCCGTTGGACGATACAAGACGCAACGAGGCGATCTCCAGGATGATGAAGACCGCCAGGGTGAAAATGGCAGGGAATAAATTTCTATCCTTTGGCATCCTATCTCATGAGGAAGGAGTAATGGGCGGTGTTCTTGAGGGCGATGCAGGTTCCTCTGGCCACTGCCCTCAGGGGGTCTTCGGCCACATGGAACTGGATGTTCACCTTTTCCGAGAAGCGCTTGTCGATGCCTCTCAGGAGAGCTCCGCCGCCGGAGAGGAATATGCCGTTCTCCACGATATCGGAATAGAGCTCGGGAGGAGTCTGCTCCAGGCAGTGGAGGATGGCGGATTCGATCTTGGTGACGGATTTGTCGATGCAGTGGGCGATTTCCT
>Ga0256404_1009108_pt1 | contig 14427 bp, 14 predicted proteins | sample RumenRJG_01DNA_FD_185990 | JGI IMG/M metagenome (GOLD analysis project Ga0256404, IMG submission 185990) | Bovine rumen microbial communities from Lethbridge, Alberta, Canada - RJG_01 | ecosystem: Host-associated > Mammals > Digestive system > Stomach > Rumen | place: Canada: Alberta | collected...
ATGTGCCACTCGGCTACAAATTACGAGTGTTACAAGGGCTCCTGGTCGGCGCTCGCATCGGACAATCTCTTCGAGATTGTCCACTCGCTCCTCAGGCAGTTCGACACCCAGCCCTGGTCGCTGTACACCGGCATGCACCCGGTGGCCTTTGCCGACAATCACGATGTGACACGCATTGCGTCTATTCTTCCTCCGGAGAAGCTGCCCCTTGAATATGCCATTGTCTTCGGCATGCCCGGCATCCCCATGGTTTACTACGGCTCCGAGTGGGGCGTGAAGGGCGACAAGAAAGACGGAGATGACGCCTTGCGGCCGGCTATTGAAAAGCCCGAGTGGAACAGCCTGACAGATCTCATCGCGAAGATGGCGCTCGCGGAGAGGACCCAGCCCGCCCTTGTTTACGGAAACTTCCGCTCGCTGGTCCTCGAAAACCGTCACGCCCTCTTCGAGCGCGCCCTCGCGCAAGGCTCGGGCGACCTCCTCTCCCGCTACACTGCGCAGAATGAGGGAATCGAAGGCGCCGAAAAGCCCGCAGAGCGCGTCCTGGTCGCCATCAATGAAGACAGCAGTCCCTACACCTTTCACGCGGACTTCCAGGCCGGTCGGGCCATCAATCTCCTTACCGGGGAATTCGTAGACTTCGGCGGCGGCCTCGAGGTTCCCGCCTACACCCCCATGTTCCTGATTCCGGACTAATATACGCTTACCTGTTAAATCCATACAATCAAATACAATTTTCTCTTCTGTTGTCCGCCATTTCTGAGGTTCTCAGGAAACTCAAAAATCAGGCTTAACAGGTGAAATATATAATCCGATATATCAAATACGAGGAAAAGGATTTCCGCGAAATGAGAGATATGGAAATGAATAGAACGGAGATCCGCCAATGAAGATCACAATCCAGTCCGGCAGCTACGACTACGTGGCCAGCCTCCAGCAGACAACGGGGACCCAAGTCTCCTATCTGCCAGCCCAGGCAGAGACGGAAGTCCCGGACGACTTCGCAAGTGTCTTGACAAGTGCCATGAGCGAGACCATAGATGCTGTGCAGCAGACCGCAGCTATGGCCGATTCCATGACTCAGATGGCAGGCGCAGTTTCGCAGGCAGCCATGGCAGGCACTCTTCAGCAGGCAGTTTCAATAAGCCATATGGCAGACGCCGTTCAGAACGCGTTGGCCGCCAATGCCCTGCTTGCTGACAATCCTGCCTACAATCCCACTGCCTATGCAGCCGGAACCATTCTGAATATTGTAAAGACTGCGACAGGCTATGTCTCAAGACCGGTCAACGAAACAGAAAGTGCTGAAAACCAGGCAAACCTGACCCAGTATGGAAATGTGAAAGGCTCTGCGAAAGCCGCCGGGAGCACGGCTTCCGCTTCCTCCACCGGCACGGTCAGTCAGACTCCTTACGCTTCTGTTGACGCCGACCTCGACGCCATCTTCACAGAGGCTTCCGAAAAGTACGGGGTGGACAAGCAGCTGCTTCTGGCTGTGGCCAAGGCCGAGTCAAATTTCCACACGGACGCCACCAGCTCTGCCGGCGCCATGGGCGTCATGCAGCTGATGCCGAAGACGGCCGAGGGCATCGGCGTCACGGACGGATACGACCCCTACCAGAATATCATGGGCGGGGCACAGATTCTCGCCAACCACCTGCAGGAGTATGACGGGGACCTGGACCTGGCCCTGGCTGCCTACAATGCCGGGAGCGGCAACGTGAAGAAATATGGCGGCGTCCCGCCCTTCACCGAAACCCGGAATTACATTACAAAAATCAAGCAGTATCTGGCTGACCCGACGCTCGCTGCGCCGGGGGCATAAAATATCTGCTTAACAAAAAAAACAACGAGAAGCATTGCTCAAAGGCGCCTTCGGCGCCTTTTTCGTCGCGGCAGTCGCCGCGACGTAAGAAAAAGAGCCATACAGCACTTGGAAAATAAATTTTCCTCATGCCGTATGGCTCTTTTTCTGTGTTGCTTCTCGTTGCTTACGCGAAAGCTGGTGACCGGAATCGGACCGGTGACCTCCTCACTACCAATGAGGTGCGCTACCGACTGTGCCACACCAGCTTTTTCCTGCCGCCTTTCGGGCGACTTGTAGAATATACAACACTGACGGGGAGAAGTCAAGGGAAAAATACAAAGTCTAACAAATTCTCGGAAGACCTTCTCCCTCCAGGATTCCAATAATTCGCTCACCGCCTATGGCGGTTTTCGAAATAACCACCGGACTAGTGGTTTGAGCGGCATCTTTCACCTTCCCGATCCTAGCCGCCTGCTGCCCGTAGGCCGAATGCTTCATGACGGAAAGGGCCTCGTCCGCCTCGTCTTCCGGCAGGATGCAGACCAGCTTGCCCTCATTTCCCATGTAGAGAGGGTCCAGGCCCAGAAGGCCGCAGAAATCCTTCACCTTGGGGCTTACCGGAATGGCTGCCTCCTCAATTTCAAAGGTCTGCCCGGAGGCTTCGGCCAGTTCGTTTAGGACCGTGCCCAGGCCGCCTCGGGTGATGTCCCGGAGGACATGAACGTGAAGGCCCGCATCCAGAAGGTTGGTCACCATATCAAGAAGGGGGGCGTTGTCCGAAGCGATATCGGTATCGATCTGCATCCGTTCCGAGATGATGGCCGCATGGTGGTCTCCCATGGTGCCGGAAACCAGAATCGCGTCTCCGGGAAGGGCATTCGATGCCTTGATATCGACCCCCTCCGGCACAAGGCCGACACCGGCCGTATTGATGTAGATCTCCCCGTGGCCGTTGACGACCTTGGTATCCCCGGCAACAATAAAAACGCCCGCTTCCTTTGCAGTTTCCGCCATCGAGTGAACGATCCTCTTCAGAAGGGCAATCTCCGCCCCCTCTTCGAGAATGAAGCCGCAGGTGATGTACTTGGGCTCTGCCCCCCGCATTAAAAGGTCATTTACAGTCCCACAGATTGAGAGGCGGCCGATGTCGCCCCCGCGGAACTCCGCCGGCGTTACGACGAAGGAATCCGTCGTCATGGCGATTCTCCCGGCCCCTTCCACGACAGCCGCATCCTCCATGGCATCAAGGACGGGATTTGAGAATTCCTTATCGAAGATGGCGGAAATCAGTTCTCCGGTCGCCCGGCCCCCGCTCCCGTGGATCATCATTATTTTTTCATCAGTCATATGTACTGTCTCGCAGTCTGCTGTCAGGCAATATTATGCCCGCTAACTTTTATTCGTATTTGCTAATACAGGTTCACTCTTTCTTACCGATCTGTCCGATGATTGGAAAAGTAAGAAAAACAGGAACCCTCCGTCGATACCATACAGGCCCCCTGGGGATTCATCGGCGTGCAGACCTTCCCGTAAAGGGGACAGTCATAGGGGCGGATCTTCCCCATCAGAACCTTGTCGCAGGAGCAGGCCGCATTGGCCTTATGGTCCTCATCCTGGCCCCGGCTGCCGGCATCGAAAGCAGAATAATCTTCTTTCAATACTCTTCCGGAACCTGCAATTTTTCCGAGTCCCCGCCAGCAGGCGTCCGCCCGCTCGAAATAGGTATCGAAGAGGGCTCTGGCCTTGGGATTGCCTTCCTTCTTCACGACCGAAGGATAGAAGTTCATGACCTTCCCCTGCCCCCGGGCCTTCACGATACCGTAGAGGGAAAGAAGGATCTCTTCCCCCGAGAATCCGGAAACCCCGAAGGGGATGGAAAAGCGCTCGGCAATGGGCTTATAGACCTCCGTTCCGGTCACCACCGACACATGGCCGGGAGCCAGAAAGCCGTCAATCGGGGCTCCCTGCTCCATGAGGCAGTCAATCACCTCAGGCATGGTTTTGACCGCTGTAAGGAGTTTTACATTAGTCATGTGGTTTCTGAACAATGTGTCCACGAGAAGGCCGTAGACCGGGGCCGTCGTCTCGAAGCCCACCGCCGCGAAAATGAAGGTAGTGGCAGGCTCTTTTTCCGCCATAGGAATAATATCCATGGGCGAGTACACCATCTCGACCCGGGCTCCCCCGCCCCGGGCCGCGCTCAGATTCTTCGGTGTGGACCCCGGCACCCGGATGAGGTCGCCGAAGGTCACGATGCAGGTCCCGGGCTCGCCCGCGAGGGCCAGCAGCCGGTCCACATAGGCGGAAGGCGTCACGCAGACCGGACAGCCCGGCCCGCTCAGAAGGTGGATTTTCGGCGAAAGCAGGGAGGGAATCCCGTTCTTCGCAATGGCCGCCGTGTGGCTGCCGCAGACCTCCATGATGTTCATGTCCGGCCCATCGTAGGAGCGGAGATATTCTTTTACAGCATTAATATCCAAATCGGTCTCCTTCAGGCGCCCGGCTTTCCAGAACCATAATTATGCAATGCATATAATTTGGCGCCCGACTTTGCAAGATCATAGTCATGCAATGCATATAATTTCTGCACCAGGCATCTCAATCGGCAAATTCTTCCAGCTCTTTGAAAATATCATCCATCTCGTCGCCTTCATTTTCGGTGACCTTCTGCAGGATGCAGCCGGCATGGACGAGGACCCGGTCGCCTGGCTTCACGTCCACGAGGCCGCTTCGGGCCTCGACGATATTTCCGTTGAAGTCGACCGTGGCCGTGCCTTCGCTTTCATTCATTTTCAAAACCCTGCCGGGCAATGCGACACACATAAAAACCTCCAATTTTCAGGGGATGTCATTTGCAAGATAGCCTTCTTCCTGTGACCCCGCAGCACCCTCTGGGGATGCCATTTACCTGAAAATACCGTTTTTGCACCCCTGCATTGACCTACGGGGATGTCATTTGCGGAAATGCCCTCTTCCTGCGACCCCATAGAACTCTCTGGGGATGTCATTTGCGAGATAGCCCTCTTCCTGTGACCCCGCAGCACTCTCAAGGGATACTGTTTGTGGAAAAACATGTTTTTTTGCCCACCTAATGTTCTTCTACTTGTGAGAATGTAAGCAGATACATCTGCCCCAGAAAGAGTCCTCCATCCCCAGGCGGGACGAGGCGGTTCAAAAAGACGGACCGGCCTTCCACTTCAAAGAGGCGGAGGACCTCCCCCGTCAGCAGGCGGTTCAGGAAGGTACCTCCGGAAAGGAGGACCGGGACGTCCGCCGGAGCAAGAGCCGCCGCCATGGCTGCCGTCCACTTCGCTATTGCCAGGTGGAAGAAATAGGCAAGCTTGGAAACATCCTCTCCTGCTGCCTTCCTGCGGTAGAGGGAGACAAGCAGAGGCAGGGGATTCCCGACCAGGCAGCCTTTTTCATTTTTTTCTATTCTAATCGAAAGGTCAAGAGGCAGTGTTGCGTGTGCCACGCTCTCATACTTCTGAGAAGCACCCGCCCGCTGTCTCAGGCACTCATTTTCATACTCATGGACCGCAATTTCAAGCTCAATCGGACACTGGCCCTCGTAGTGATTGTAATCCGCAATACCGAGAATATATGCCGCCGCATCAAAGAGCCGACCCATGGAAGTACAGGAGACCTCATTCAGACCCAGGCGGTCCGCGGCCTCCAGAATTTTTTCTTCTTCGTCCGGATAGAAAAGAGGCGTATCTGCTCCGCTTCTCCGGCCTTGCCGCATCAGGGCATCCGCTGTTTTTCTCGCGTCCCGGGCTCCCTCATCTCCGCCCTGCAGGAGAAACGCAGACAAGTGCCCGGCCCGGTGCCAGGTCAGGGCATCTGCCGTCCCGATTCCGCCTTCCGTATGGGCGCTTTCCGCCGCTGAAGCAGCGGATTCATTTTTCCCGTCCGGAATATGGATGTCCAGAAATTCACTGCCCCAGATCGTTCCGTCTGTCCCGTACCCGGTCCCGTCAAAGGAGATGCCCAGGACCCGGCCCGTGACGCCGCATTCCGCCGCCACCGACATGGTGTGACAGAGGTGGTGCTGGAATTTCTGTTCAGCATCTTGAGAGGAGAAGTAGCGGGGGTGCAGGTCGCCGACGGTGCGGATTGTTGAACTGTTCCCAACTGCGCTTCCCTTCTCAGATGCATTGAACTGTCTGTACCCGTCTCCCCCCTCAAAAGGAAACGGAAATCCCAGCAGTGTCCCCAGATGTTCGATTCCCTCTTCCCGTGCCCTCCGGCAGGCATCTTCCTCCAGGTCCCCGTAGTGGCCCCCGGCCCAAACATAAGAATCCCTTCCGAAGGCGAAGACATTCTTCAGGTCGCCTCCGGCAGCAAAGCAGTCCCCGGGCAGCTTCCGGGGCAGATGGATGGCCTCCGGCACAATCCCCCTTGCCCGGCGAAGAATCTGAATTCGATTCCCTGCCGTCACCTGAAAAATCGAATCGTCGAGGGGCGTTAAGATTTCCCGGTCGTGGGTCAGGACCAGGTCCGGGAAACCTTCTGTCTGCAGGGTTTCAAGGAAGAGGTCGGCTTTCGTTTCAATCACTCCCCCGCCCCGGTTTCCGCTGGTCATGACCAGGGGACCGCACTCATTGAGAAGAAGAATCTGTAAAGGACTGCAGGGCAGAAAGGCCCCGCACCGGTCACTATGACAGGAGACCTCCGGCCACAGGTTTCTGTCCTTCTGCCTCAGGAGGACAATGGGGCGGGGATTGGAGGTCAAAAGCTCCTCTTCTTTTTCCGAGACCTCGCAGTACTGCCGGACGGCACTTACATCCGGGAACATGACGGCAAAAGGCTTTTCCTCCCGATGTTTCCAGACCCGGAGGCGTCTGGCTGCTTCCGCGCAGTCCGCCCGGAAACAGAGGTGAAAGCCCCCGATATCCCGGACCGCGACGATGCCGCCGTCTTTCAGCACGCGGACGGCTGTCTCTAGCGCCGCTTCGCCATCTGCCTTGTTATTTTTCCAGTACGCCGTCAGCGTCGGCCCGCAGTCCGGACACGATATGGTCTGGGCGTGCCGCCGCCGGCCACCGGCTTCCGAATATTCCGAGGCGCAGGAGGGACACATGGGAAAATGCCCCATGGTGGTGGAAGCCCGGTCATAGGGCACTTCCCGCATAATCGTATAGCGGGGTCCGCAGGCCGTACAGGAAATGAAGGGATAGCGGTAACGGCGGTTAGACTTATCTAATAGTTCCTGCACACACGAGTCGCAGACCGGCAGGTCCGGGGGCAGGAAGCGGACGGCATCCGCCCTGTCTTCGGAATGGATAATCCGGAAATCCACAGGTTCCGGGAGAGGGGCCCACAGGGTCTTTTTGATCCGGTCTACTCGGGCTCCGGCAGGCGGATTTTTCCGGACAGAAAGAAGGAAGGCAGAAACTGCCTCCCTCTCCCCATAGACCTCCGCTGTAACAAGCCCGCCGGAATTTTGAACCGTCCCGGCCAGGCCGTATTTTTCTGCTTCTTCCGCCACAAAGGGGCGGAATCCGACCCCCTGTACCATGCCGTAGAAGGTCAGCCGCAGTACGGTCTTCATCTCACAGTCTCCAAAATAGCTGGAGTCTCATTCCGCCGGCTTGGCATCCGCAGGTGCTGCCGATGTCGCTGCGGCCGCTTTCGCAGCTTCGGCTTTCTTGGCTGTGGCAGCTGCCAAAGCCGCCTTCTTCTTGGCCTCGAGCTCGGCTGCCTTTTGCTTTTCCTCCTCGGTCATGATGTGCTGGTAGGAGTCGAGGATCTTTTCCTCATCCGGTGTCTGATAGCCGGGCACGATGGAAAGGCACTTGGTCGGGCACTTGTAGGTGCAGGCCCCGCACTGGATGCAGTCCATGCGGTTGATGGTCCAGGTCTTTGCAGCCCGGTCCACCTTGATGGCTCCGGGAGGGCAGTTCAAGGCACAGGCCCCGCAGGAAATGCACTTCTGGATATCGATTTCAATATGGCCCCGGCTCCGCTCGGGATAGTCAATCGGAGCCGCCGGATAGGCCGTCGTCACGGGCTTATGAAAGAGATTCTTAAGGGCCACGGACGCAAATTTCATAATTGCCATAGCAAAATACTCCCCGGCGTTCCGAAAAAGTTCCCGGACGCCAAATACAATGTATGGTTTACCGCTCCGTACAGCTGATGCAGGGATCGATGGTGATGGCCAGAAGCCCCACATCCGAATACTCGCAGTCCTTCAGCATCTCGCAGAGGCCGGCCAGGTTGGCGAAGGTCGGGGTCCTCAGACGGAAACGGTCCAGGTTCCGCTTGCCGGAACCCTTGACATAATAGATGGCCTCGCCCCGGGGCTGTTCGATCCGCATGAGATACTCGCCCGTGGGATTGCCCTTTACGGGAACTTCCAGATCCGTCTCTTCAGGCATCTTCCCGATGGCCTGGCGGATCAGGTCGATGGACTGGTAGATTTCGTGCAGACGGACATAGCACCTTGCCCAGCTGTCCCCCACCGTCGATGTGATAGGCTCGAATTCCAGCTCAGGGTAGGCGGCATACCCCAAAGTCCGCATGTCGGACTTGACGCCCGAAGCCCGGGCGAAGGGGCCGACACAGCCCAGGTCGTGGCACTGTTCCTTCGTAAGGACGCCCTGCCCCTTCAGGCGGTTCTGTACCGTATAGTCTCCGAGGAAGGTGCCCTCGATTTCCTTCAGTTCCTTCTCAATGGTATCCAGTTCGGAAAGAATGGCCTTCTGCATGTCGGGCGTGATGTCCTTCATGACTCCGCCGATCTTGTTGATGGAAAAGATGACCCGGCCGCCCGTGATGGTCTCCAGGAGGTCAAGAAGGCGCTCCCGGATCCGCCATGCCTGATAGAAAAGGGCTTCGAAGCCGAAGGCATCGGCCAGCAGGCCCAGCCAGAGGAAGTGGCTCTGCATACGGGACATCTCCATCAGAATCGTCCGGATATACTTGGCCCGGCGGGGAATGTCGATGTCAAAGACATGCTCCACGCACTCACAGTAACCCATGCCGTGGCCGAAGGAGCAGATTCCGCAGGTCCGCTCGACCACATAGACCATGGTGTTGAAATCCTTCTTCTCCACGAGGCCCTCGAGGCCCCGGTGGATGAAGCCGATATTGGGAACAGCCTTTACGACCTTTTCGTCCTCGATGACCAGGTCCAGATGGATGGGCTCCGGAAGAACCGGATGCTGGGGACCGAAGGGAACGACACTCTGCTTACCCATTACGCTTCTCCTCCCTTCTTCTCAAGCGGCGCAGCTTCTGCTGCAGGCCCTGCCGCCTCTTCCGCTCCTCCGTCCGAACCGGGCTTTTTCTCCCGGATGGCCGCTTCCTTCCGCTCCTCATGCAGGCGCTCTCTGGCCTCTTCTGGAAGCATGGGGGCGTCCTTCTTGATCCGGTAGAGACGGTCGTGGTAGTCGAGCCCAATCAGGCAGATATTGACGTCAAAGAGCTCGTGCATCTCGTTTTCATAGAAGGAGGCACAGGGAAAAATGTCCGAAATGCTGGGCACTTCGGTGTTCAGGTCAGGGAGAACAATGCGGACATTCGTCACATCGTACTTCTCGTCGTCTTCGAAGGAATAGGTGAGCTCGAACTTGCCGTCTACATAGGCTACGCAGGCCTGGGACAGGCGAAGCCCCATATCCTTCTTCTTCATGGCCGTATAGAGGAGCTGGTCGACAGCTATCTCTTCGTATTCGTTTTTTGCGCTTACTATATTCGCCATCGCTTCAGCCCTCCTTTCCTGTGTTTTCCGGTTTTCCCGCTTCAGCAGAAGCTGCTGCAGGCGCCGCCCCGCCGCGCTTTTCCGCCTTCACCTTCGCATCGTGCTCTTCAGAGCGCTGCTGGAAAAGGTCCCGGGCCTTGATGATGCCGTCAATGATGGACTGGGGACGGGCCGCACAGCCGGGCACATAGATATCGACAGGAACGACAGTGTCGGCCCCGCCACAGATATTATAAGCTTCCTTGAAGACTCCGCCCGTGCAGGCGCAGGTACCGACGGCCACAACGACTTTCGGCCGGGGCATCTGATCATAGAGCTGCTTCACGACGGGGGCGTTCTGTTCATTGATGCCGCCCGTGATCAGGAATATGTCCGCCTGCATGGGGTCGCCGGTATTCTCGACCCCCAGCCGTTCCGCGTCATATATAGGCGTCATGCAGGCCAGAACTTCGATGTCACACCCGTTGCAGCTCGACCCGTCGTAGTGGAGGAGCCAGGGGGAGCGTTTTACATTCGCCATAGATTTCCACCTCAAAGCCCCCTTCCTTCCGCATGTCCTGCGAAGGCAAAAGGGGCAAAGAATTTTCATTTTACATTATTCTAATGAACCAGCATGAGGACCAGGAAATTGACGCCCGCGGAAAGCAGGGTCACAATCCAGGTCATCTTCACCATGGTCGTCGTCTTCACTCTCGCGCAGGTATTGTCCACGAGAATCTCGAAGAAGTAGACGAGGAGAATCACGAGAACCGCTGCCAGATAGGACCAGGGATTTTCATTAATAATGAAAAGCGCGACGACGCCCAGCATCAGTACGGTTTCGTACCATTCCGTCACATTGTAGAGGGCCAGGTTCCGCCCGCCCATCTCAGTCGTGATTCCCTTGACCAGCTCCTGATGGGCGTGGTGGGAAGCGGACTCATCGAAGGGGGACTTTCTCATCTTGATGGTCAGGATGAAGACAAAGGCGAAGAAGAAGCCGGGCAGTTTCGCAATCAGGCTGTACGGCGTGTGGATAATCGTGTCCACATTGAAGGACCCGGTCACCAGGTAAAAGCCCACCGCCGTGAGAAGCAAAGCCGGCTCATAAGCCATGTCCTGCAGAAGCTCCCGCTGGCCGCCGATGGTGGTATAGGGCGAGCTCGTAATGACCGCGGCAAAATAGAGGAAGACCGCCGCCGTCGACAGGACGAAGAAGCACATCAGAAGGTCCGTCCCGCCGAAGAACATGCAGCCCGTGAAAATCATCAGGGCCATGTAGGACAGGAGCAGGAAATGCTGGGACCGGTCGACGATGATGAACTGCTTCTTTGTCAGCTTTACAAGATCGTAGAAGGGCTGCAGAATCGGGGGCCCGACACGGCCCTGCATGCGGGCCGAAATCTTCCGGTCCAGACCTTCCAGCAGACCGCCCAGGAAGGGGGCCAGCAGAATGTAGCACATGATGGAAATAAATTTTGCAGTCATTACAGGGCACCTCCGACGATAAAGATCATCATGACGGTAATGACCGCCGCCGTAATGAGCTGGCTCGGCAGCATGAACTTCCGGATGCCGCAGATGTTCTTGAAATAATAATTTGAAAGCACCAGCTTTTCATTCTGTCCCATGGAACCGGTGAAGGCGTGATTCTTCCCGGTGTTGATGCCGGACATATAGGAAAGCTTCTTGTTCGCCCGGATCTTCTTCGAATAGAGGTAGGCGAAGAAGGGCACCGCAAAGACGAAGACGACGAGGACGATCAGAAGGTCCAGGGTCCCGGTCGGCAGGGTCTGCTCGGAAATCGCGAACATCTCCCGGAGAAGGGGTCCGACATAGACCTTCGACAGAATCGGGAAGAGAACGCAGAGGGCAATCATGAGGACGCCGTGAATCGTGATGGAAATCATCTCGTTTCTCTTCGTGATGTCCTTGGCCGGGGCCTCATTCGTGGAGGCAATGATCTTCCCCAGCCACTTGGTCCAGTAGAAGGAGGTTGTAGCCGAGCCGAAGACGATGAAAAATACAAGCAGAATATTGTTCTCATCGACCGAAGCCTTCAGGGCGGCCCACTTGGAAATCAGCATGCCGAAGGGGGCCAGGAACATGCCCGCGATACCGATGAACATGAAGATGGCGAGTCTCGGCAGGCGGTAGAGAAGGCCGTGCATGTTTTCGATGTCCCGGCTGTGGATGGAGTTCTCCGTAGCTCCGACATCCTGGAATAGAAGGGACTTGCTTATCGCATGGAAGATCATGAGGAAGACCCCGGCCCAGATGGTCTCAGGCCGGCCGACACCGGCGCAGGCTACCATCAGTCCAAGGTTCGAAATCGTGGACATGGCCAGAACCTTCTTCCCGTCGGACTGGGCGATGGCCATGATGGAGGCCGCCAGGAAGGTGAAGCCGCCGATGAAGGAAATCATGATTCCCGTTGTGGTCCCGCTCATGGCCGGAGCCAGGCGGAAAAGGATATAGATGCCGGCCTTGACCATGGTCGCGGAATGCAAAAGGGCCGAGGAAGGCGTAGGCGCCACCATGGCCCCGAGAAGCCAGGTGGAGAAAGGCAGCTGGGCCGCCTTGGTAAGGGCCGCAAAGGCAATCAGAGCCACAGGGATCATGACTTCCCCGGGCCGGGCTGCCCCCAGAGCCACCATATCATGCAGGCTGACGGTCCCGTGGGTCAGGGCGAAGTAGATGATGCCGATGGCCAGGGCCGTGCCGCCGAGGAGGTTCATCCACAGAGCCCGGAAGGAATTCTTGATGGCCTCCGGCTCTCTCGTATATCCGATGAGGAGGAAAGAGCAGACACTTGTCGCCTCCCAGAAGAGGTCGATCCAGAGCAGGCTGTCGGACAGGACGAAACCGAACATGGCACCCAGAAAGGCGAACAGAACCATGAAGAAGTAATATCTCCGGTCCCCGATATTCGTGTGATAGTGCTGGTAGCCGTGCATATAGCCGACGGCATAGACGACGATCAAAGAACCGATGACCCCGATGATGATGCACATCAGGATGGAAAGATGGTCGATATAGATATGGCTGATTTCCTGCATTTCCGGTCCAAAGAGCTCCAGCCAGGCAATGGCCAGGGTCGGAACGATGGAGAGGATGGAAACCCAGTACTTTTTGTACTTGAAACTCAGGAAGGTCACCTGGACCATGAGCAGAAGCTCGGCGCAAAGTATGACCTTGTCCGCAATCTCCGTGTGGACGTAGAGTTCAATGGGCCGATAGCCTCCCGCGGCCCAGCCGACAATGAGGACGCCGACGGCAATCATGATGACGACCGCGCCGACGTAGGCGATGGCATTCCGCACTTTGTTGACCCGGACGCAGAACATGAGTCCGGCCATCACGAGCGGAAAGATGATGAGAAATGGTATGACAGGCATTTCCCAAAACTCCTTTCAACTTTGAATTTGTAGTCTCCGTGGGACTGCGGAAAAACTCCCCGGATGTCTCAGCACAAATGTGTACCAAAACTTTTATATTTTAAATCTTCATTTGTGATAATTCAATGCTATAATCGGCATACAGATTTGAAATGCCGGCAAAAACCCGCAGGTTTTGCGGATTTATCGCTCCTTGCAAAAATGTCTGCATTTTTTGCAAATTCGCTTGTCTCCGTTCCCGGCCCGCAAAAACGAATACATTTTCAGGACAGAAAAATGCACGAACTCTCTTATATCACCCGCATGGTCTCCGCCGCCCTTTCGGCCGCGAATGAGAATAATATAAAGCGCGTCGATTCCATGGAAATTGCAGTCGGCGAGATGACCGGCCTGGTACCGGAGTACTTAGAGCGCTACTACCCTGCCGCCACGGAAGGGAGCATCCTCGATGGCTCGAAGCTGATCATCGACTTTCTTCCCGTGAAGGCCGAATGCACGGACTGCGGAAAGGTCTTTGCCCCCTCGAAGGAGAATGCCTATAAGTGCCCTGTCTGCGGCTCCCCCCGGGCGAAGGTCCTCTCCGGCCGGGAATTCGACCTCGTGCGCCTCAGCGGGGAATGAAGAAAACCCCGGCGCTTTCCATTAGTCATATCCTATAAAACTAATGATTTTTCTCCCTATCTATGCTAATATAAAAGGTGTTGCGGGCTGCTGACCGCCCGGCCTTCTGGGAAGTCCCGAAAGCCTTGCGGCGACAGCGTTTGCATAGTCAAAAGAATACTGGAGGTAAGACATGATCTACACACAGAAAATCGAATCCCAGTGTCCTGTTCACCAGGGTGTGCACCACGGTGCAGCGCCCATTCCTGAAGAGGGTCAGTGGATTCAGGCAAAGGAAGTCAAGGACATCAAGGGCTACACCCACGGCGTAGGCTGGTGCGCTCCCCAGCAGGGTGCCTGCAAGCTGTCTCTGAACATCAAGGACGGCGTCATTCAGGAAGCCCTGGTCGAGACCATCGGCTGCTCCGGCATGACCCATTCCGCAGCAATGGCTGCCGAGATTCTTCCCGGCCTTACGGTTCTCGAAGCCCTGAATACCGACCTTGTCTGCGACGCCATCAATACCGCCATGCGTGAGCTCTTCCTTCAGATTGCATACGGCCGCAGCCAGTCCGCCTTCTCCGATGACGGTCTTGCCATCGGCGCAGGCCTTGAGGATCTCGGCAAGGGCGACCGGTCCATGGTCGGCACCATGTACGGCACGCTGGCCAAGGGTCCCCGCTATCTCGAGATGACCGAAGGCTATGTCACCGGTATCGCCCTGGACAAGAACGATGAGATCATCGGCTACAAGTATGTGAACTTCGGCAAGATGATGGACTTCATCAAGGCCGGCGACGACGCGAACGAGGCCCTGAAGAAGGCTTCCGGTCAGTACGGCCGCGTTGCCGATGCCGTAAAGATCATCGACCCCAGAACGGACAAGGAGGTTTGAAACAATGTCACTTTTTGAATCCTACGAGAGACGTATCGAC
>Ga0256404_1009110_pt1 | contig 14425 bp, 12 predicted proteins | sample RumenRJG_01DNA_FD_185990 | JGI IMG/M metagenome (GOLD analysis project Ga0256404, IMG submission 185990) | Bovine rumen microbial communities from Lethbridge, Alberta, Canada - RJG_01 | ecosystem: Host-associated > Mammals > Digestive system > Stomach > Rumen | place: Canada: Alberta | collected...
TCCATTAAAAACCACATAAAAAGAGTATCAAAAATTGACACTCTTATCTCGATTCATTTGACATAGTTTTTGGTCCACCAACACTACTTGACAAAGAACCGAAGAAAATAATTATTTCTTTCTATTTTTTATTAAAAGAGTGATATTTGTTCGTTTTCTTTTATTCCTTTTTTATATTCTTTAATGATATCATTCATATCATAAAGAATTCCATATTTTTTACATTCTTTTGTAAATATATTATATAAATACTTATAATTTGGTGCCAAACAATTATAGCTATCTTTGTAATAATTCTTATATTTTTTCTTTATATTTGGAAAATATTTATCTAATTGTCTATAGTAATAATCTCTTTGATTATCTCTTAGGGTCATTCCCATATAAGTGTATATAAATTTTGCTCCATTTTCATAAGCAAGTTTTACTAGTTTTTTTATATCCTCTTCGTTATCAGTTATAAAAGGAAGAACGGGATTCATCATAATACCTGTAAATATTTTGTTTTCTGATAATATCTTTATTGCTTCAAATCGTTTTGATGAAACACAAACATTTGGCTCTATTATTTTTGATATGTCATCTTTTGGTGTTGTAATTGTAAACTTTATTATTACATTATTTTTTGAATTTATTTCTTTTAATAAGTCTAAGTCTCTTAATATTAAATTACTTTTTGTATCAATTGATACACCAAAATTATACTTTGAGATTAGTTTTAGAGCCTGTCTTGTTATTTGGTTTTCTTTCTCTAAAGGATTATAGGTATCGGACATAGATCCAATTCCTACTACTCCTTTTACTTTTTTGCTTTTTAATTCTTGTTCTAATATTAATAAAGCATTTTCTTTTAATTTTGGAATATCAAAATTATCTATGTGATAGCAATTACTTCTACTATCACAATAAATACATCCATGTGGGCATCCTCTATATAAGTTCATATTATAATCTATTCCATACCATTCATTTCCATATTTTACTTTTGATAGAATAGTTTTTGCTTTTATTGTTTCCATTATTTTAATATCTTTTCTAAAGCATTGGCATTTAATATTGTATTAGATAGAAACTCTCCATTATAAAAGTTTGCCCAATTATTTATTATACAAGGAGCATTTTTAGCTTTTTCTAAGGAATCAATTTTAATAAAATTTATTTTTATGTTATTCTTATTTGCGTAGTCTGATAATTCTTTTATTTCATATTCTACATATGGACATTCATTTGAATAATAAATAGTAAAATCTTTTTCATTAATTTTCATTTTTTTTGCATTTTCACAAAATTTAGGAGGTGTTTTATCATTAAATTGTAGGGCTAATAATTCATAATCATTAACTTCATCTACTACTTTAAAGTTGAAATGTTCAAAAAATTTCTTATCACCAATAAATGGCTTTTTCTTTTTTGTTACTATTGTACATATTCCATTCATTTTTTTATTTTTGGCGTCTTCTATAGCGTATTCTAATAACTCTTTTCCAATTCCTTTTCCTTTAAAGCTACCAGATACCCATAGACAGTATATATACATATAATTCTTACCATCTACTGGAATCCATGCTGTTTCAAGTGGTTCATATTCAATAAAGATTTTTCCCCTTGCATTTAATTTTCTAAAGACATGTCCATCTTTTAATTTACTTTTTATCCATTCTTTTTTCTTTTCTACCCCCTCTTGGTGTTTTTGATCTCCTATTGCACAACAGATATGTTCATTATCAATGTTTTTCTCATCTAAATTAATATACTCCTTCATTTTTTTCTCCTTTGATAGTTTTTTTAATTATTCTTTTTCTCTTAATTCTTTTCTTATTTTCATCCAAAGTTTACCTAATTGATTTTCTCCGTCTCTATTTGCTCCAATTCCCCAAAATGAGTCTTTTGGAGAGTCTTCTACTATTAAATAGTCTTTCGTTTCTAATAGTTTTTTCTTAACATATGGATTTTGTTCTACTTTTAATCTCAATAGTTTTCCATTATTTCTATTTTCTCTTTGTCTGAATATTTTACTTTATCCTCATTTTCAAACATAATTTTTTGGGCTTCATGGGCTGAGTGACTTTTTTTTATTTTATTTGCTATTTCAGGATAGTCTGGTAAAAATAATGCACTTTGAAAAGCCTCTTCAAGTGATGCATATAAATATCCATCCACTCCACTTTAAAAGATGAAAAATTATCTAGAGGATAGAATTCTCTAGGATAAAATCCTATAAATTCATCCATTTTTTCAGATAACCAAGTATCTCTATATTGATTTAGTTTAATCATATTATTTCTTCTTTCTTTTTTATTTTACTGTTTTTTTCTTTTTTAATTCTGATTGATAGGATAATATATAATCTTTATTATATAAATCTTCTCTTATAAATCCATCATCTCTTTTATATATACTTTCATATAGTGAACCATCCAATCCCATATGCCATGAACTACATAAATAACATAAATCTATATTAGAATTTTCTTTCATGGAAGGTATTATTTGAGTTTGTATAAATTGTTTAAATTCTTCTAATTTATCTTGATTAATAACATACTTATCTACTCCACAAATAAAATCTAAAACATTTGAAAAATATGCATATGAATAATTTCTTAAATCTACTTTGTTCGGTAAATCATAAATGTCACATGTAATAAATTGAATATCATCTATTGATTTATTTTTTAGAGATTCTTGCATCCTATAATAATTATCTTTATTGCAGTATCCTACTGGATTTTTATAAGTACAATTTGATGAAAAGATAGACGATTTATAAAATAATAGACTACTATCACTATTTAGGTCTGTATTTATGGTATTTGAGAAAAGAATTATTTCATCCCAAAACTTTTTGGTATTTTTAGTTAGGTATTGACTAATATTATTATATAATTCTTGATCAAAAATGTTTATTAATTTTAAAAAATCATCATAACTTAAGTATTTAGCTGCGATAAACTTCAATTCTGCCCAGTATTGTGTTAATTCATTAGAGTCAAATGATATTATTTTTTCTGCACCATTCATAAACAAATCTAGAATAGCGTCTCCACTACCAGTAATAGTAATAACATTTTGTCCCATTATTTTATCATTATGCCTATTAAATACAGATGCACTATCTTCGGTATTGTATTTATATAATGGACTTACTCCACTAAATCCTTCAAATTTGTATTCCTTTGAAACTAAGTTTTTTGCTTTATCTATGATGGAATCTACTTTAGAATTATTGTAGTTACTTGGAAGGTATGTTTTTGATTCTTCTAATAATATTACTCTTTTCTTTTCATTATTCATTTCATATTCACACACTAATGCAAATGAATAAGAGTCACAATTTTGGCCTCTATATTTTTTATCTCCTAAGATTGTTCTTTCATACCTTACTTGGTTATCTTCTATGAGTTTTATATACCAATAGTTTTTTCCTTTTATTAAACTATTATCATCTATTAATATAAGTTCTTTATCGTTTTTAGGATTTATTGTTTGAGAATAATATTGAAAACCTATTTCCTTATTTGGAAAAATTATGTATTTATGCCTATTTCCCATCTCTTTTAATGATTGATAAGTACCCTCATTTTTATTAATTCTAGGATCAGACTTTTCATACATTTCAATATATTCTTCTGCAGTTATTGGGACTCCTATTGAATAAGTCTCTGAAGTACTTGTACAATCTATATATTTATCATCAACTTTTATACATTTTTTTATAGTTACTGAAGTCATTCCATTCTCATATACTAAGTCAGAGAGTATATTGCTCGGTATCAATTGTCTTTTTATTATATTATTAATTTTATATTCTGCATATAAATATACTTGTTTATTATACATTTTCTTCACCTAATAACATTGTACCAAATTTCTATAATAATAAAAATAAAAATTTTGTCATTTCTGCTTTATATTATTCAATCTCTATATAATATATTTTTTCTTTATTATCTATTGTTGAATAAAACTTTGCTCCAAATTTTTCATAGTAATTATTAAGTGTTGTTTTTAAATAGACTTTTTTGTATCCTAGATTTTTTGCTTCTTTTAATATTGCATCATTTAACAATTTAGAGTATCCTCTATTTCGATATTCTTTTTTCACATACATTGTTGCATACCATGGGGTTAAGTCTTTTCTTTTTTCTCCATCATATTTAAATAAGGAAATAAAACCTAACATTTTATCATCATGAATTAAAGCAAGAATACTTATTACTTTAGAATCTGAATGAATTTTTTTTATCTTCTCTTCTATATATTTTTTTAATTGTTCTTTGTTTTTTTTACTTCCCCATTCTTCATTACATAGCATTATATATTCTTTTAGATAATTATCATTATTATTGATTTTTATTATCTCCATTATATACCTCTTTACTTTTTAATTATTTATATACTTATAAAATCTTGTATTTTTATTTAGTTTTCTTATGACCTTTTTTTTAATATTATATACCTTATTTGTAGGAATACCTAAATAATCGCTTATTTCTTTAAAGGTTAATCCATTTAAACCATTTTTATCATATAAGAGTTTAATAAGCATTTCTTCCAAACTATCTAATCCTTTAATGGCGCAATTATAATCTTTTATAAATTCTTCTGATGAGATGTTTTTGATATAGTTTTCTTCGTATATTTCTTTTCTTATCATTTCATATATAGAAGATGGCTTATATGGAATTTCTTTTGTATAATCATAACTTAATTCATATACATTATATAATAATCTGTTCTCTTCTTCATACATTTTTAAAAATCTTTTGTAAATAATGCAATAAGCGTTTTTATATGAAATGCGTTCTTTTCTTGCTACTAAAGAAATCATATTTCTGCGAATAAATTCATAAGCATATGAACGAAAACACATTTTTGTAGAAAAATGGATACAATACTTAGCAGCATTCATTAAAGAATCTACAGAAAGGTAATATATTTCTTCCATTGGAATACTTTTATTTAACTTTTCATACCAATATCTAGTTGAGTCAAATACTACATCTAATGTACCTTCAACCACTTTCATTTGAGAAGAATGACTTAGCCGTAAAGATATTGCTTTTATTTTTTCATGACATTCTTTATCTATTTCATCTTGTTCTTTACGGGCTTTTTCATCTCCAAAAATAATTATTAGTAATCTTTCTTCTGGAGATATCTTTTTATATCTATTTATTATCTCTTCTCTTTTTATTTCATAGTCTTTTTTGGTAACTCCTTCACTTTTATATATTTCAAATACTTCTTTATCTGTTAAATAGAAAGAGTTTTTCTTCCAATCATCTTCTATTAAATCCAAATCAAACATATTACACCTTCTTCAATATAATATATCGTTTACTTATGTATTTTAATTTTAGGTTTTTCATTTATATTTCTATATATAGTAGCTTCAACTGGAAAGTCTTCTTCTATTTTATATATCTTTTTTGACTGTTCAAATATAGCTTTCATATATTTCTTTATAACGGATGTTATCATATCAGCATCTTCTTTTGAAATATTATATTTCATTATTTCTTCTTCTGTGAAATTAACAGAAGACAAATGCCATACATAAAAAATTTCTCCTAAAGATAGTCCTTGTTTTTTTAATTTTACTATTCTTGGGTTTTCTCTTAATATTTCAATTATCTCAGGATTATCCATATCAACTTTATTTTCGTTATCATATTTTAAAAATTCTATGCTAGAGTGAACTTTATCAATCATATGTAGGGTTTTTGCTTCAATATCTTTAGAATTTTCAAAATCATCTAAAAGCGTATTTATATTTAATATATTCTGATATTCACTAATTAAGTATTCTCTAGCAATCTTTTCAACTCTTTTTTTCTCTTCTTTTGTTATTCCTTCAAAAGTAGTAATATCTCCAGTAATCACTTCAGTTAAATCATGAACAATTGCATAATCTATCATTTTCTCGGTATCAATATAAGCTGGTAAATATGGTTTTAACATCTTTATTATTACTATTAAATCAAATATATGATCTTTTATATCTGATGTACGAAATCGATCTATCTTCCATTGAATTGGACCACTTCTTTTTATATCTCCTAATATGTCAAATAAAAAAAATAGTTTTGCTTCTTTTTCCATTGTAATGTCTCCTATTAAATATTATAACTTTTTTTGTGGTGGTTTAAATGTATCTTCTTTTTTTAATTGAATATTAATTTTTTCATTTAGCTTTTTAAATTCATCTTCATCTAGGGATGTTGTTTCTAATAACAGTAAATTCTTTTCAGTTTGTTCATTATTATTATTAATTAGCCCACCTAATAAATCTATTAAACTGCCTACTATTAATAAAGCTTCTGTTTCATTTTTATTTCCAAAACTTTTTGTTATTTCTGTTACTATTAAAGGAATAATCTCATTTCTACTAAGTTGAAGTCTATCTATTGTTTTAATATGATTAATAATTAACAACCATATGCTTTGTAGTTCTTCTTTTATTACATGTTGGCTTTCTACAAACAAATTTTTTTTATCTTTTAGAATTTGGATGGCTGATGTTTTATATAAAAGGCCAATGTACTCTTCACTATCATTTTGGTATATTTCATTATCATTTAATAAACTAGGATTATAATTATCAATTAAATATTGTTTTTGTTCTTCTAATTTCCTTAAATATATTTCAATATAAGTTTTTATCCCTATATAATTCTTTAGTTCTTTCATTAAGATATTAATATAATTATCTATTATTTGATTTAAATTATCTATTTTAGTTAAATCATATTTTTTTCTAACTATAGGTGGTTCTGGTGGGGCAAAAATACTTTCTAAAAATCCTTGTGGTTTTGATATTGTTTCTTCATAACTTATTTCTTTTAATATATGATTAATATCTTTCTTTGAATCTTCTATTGATGAAGATAAATTTATATTTGCATACATATCACTTAAATACTGAGAATGACTAGTTATATTTTCACCATATTTTATTAAGGATAATGTGTTATTATGATCTATCGGCATTATAGGCTCATTTTTTAATACCTCTAATTCTTCTTCTAAAGGTAGTTTTCTATTTCTTTTATTTTCAACTTCTTCTACTAAATATTTGTAATTTGCTCCTTCTAAGCTTGTTATTGTTTCTAGTATTTTAGAATCATTAATATTATCATCAAATAATGATTTAATAAGCATTTCAACTGTAAATAAACCATAATAATTTTTAAAATACTTTTTATATTCTAACAATATTTTATTATTTAAACTTGGTACAATATTATTTAGAAAATCTTTTTTGTCTATATTTGTTTTTATTAATAATTTATCAATAGTTATTTTATTTCGATTGAAAAATTTTCCATATTCTGTATCACTTAATAAAATAGCTAATACTACAGATAATTCTTTAATATCATTTTTTGTTTCAATTAGTGATAAATCTGATATATTATTTTCTAAATAGCTATGAACATTACAAACATAATTCATTATTTTCTTAGTTTGTTCATCGCATGTATCGTAAAAATTTATTGCTTCATTTTGGAGTTTTTTTTCTTCTTTTTGTTTTAAATATTCTGCTATATTTTTATCTATATCTATAAAATCCTCTGGTGTTTTCTTAAAATTATATAAAGCTTTTCTTAGAGCTAGAGAATTGGTAAATTCTTCTTTGAAAGCATTTGAAAAAATTGAACGAATAGTAATATCCTTCTCATTCCGATCAAAAATATATTTTTTAAAATGGTTTTCTATAATGTCTATATCAAATGGATAATTCATATAGTCTGAAGATATATTGAACTCATTTCTTAATTTATATGATTGAATACCTATACTTTTAAGATATTCTCTTAATATGGAGTCTTCTATTAAAGCCGCGAATATAATAGATAATTGTTCATGATCTGCTTGATCCATTTTTTCATTTTGAAGACTTATGTAGCAATTACATATTTCTTGTAAATAGTTGTAAACATCTATACTTACATTTTTTAATAAAGACTCTGTTAATTCTTTTTTTCTCTTATTTTCTTTTTGTTCATAATAATTATCAATCTGTTGTTTAATATTATCGTCTAGTTTTTCATTTGCAATTGAGGTATATATTACTTTAAGTATTGATAATTTATTATTTTTTGATTCTTCTATTTTACTTATAATACTATTGGGCGTTATTTGTTCTTTGTTTGGTTCGTCTTTTATAAATACATAGAAATCTAATACTTTCTTTTTATCTACCTCAATTTCTTTTAATTGTTCTAAATATTTTTGTTTTTCTGGCAGATTTAATAGTTTTAAAACGGAATCTAGATCAACATTTTTTTCAGTGAAAAAGTTAGTTAATCTATTATCTAATTCATAGGATGATAAGAGTATAGCTAAAGTCTTTATATCATCTTCATCTATTATTATCTCATTTATATTGTTTTTATTAGATAATAAAAAGTTATATATGATGCATAATCTTTTTAAATAATTTATTGTATTTTGTGTTAATCCTTTATAAAAGTCATCAATAGATATATTAACTGAATTTTGTTTTTTATATTTTATTACGTTTTGCATATCACTAACATCTTGAATTGTTAAATTGCATAGTCCTAAAAGATTATTTATTGTTATTGAATTATTTTCACTATTATTAATTATTGCAACCATTATTTTTTCAAGTGTTTGTTTATTTGATGATCTATAATCTGAAATGGTATTATGAAATTTATTCTTTAATATTAATGTAGGTTTGTATTTTGATAAATTATCTATTTTAATATCTATTCCTAATTGTTCTTCTAATAGTTCTTTTGTTAGACCTTTTGACTTAAAATAGTCTACTATTAATTTTTGTTCATCAACTGTATCCTTTTTATTAATATTCTTAAAATAAAATACGGATAAAAACATTGAAATGTTTTTTAAATCACTATTACTAGTATTTATATTTTTTATTTTTTCTTTATTATCTCTTAAATATAAATATATTCTTCCAGCCATATCAAAGTAATTTATCATGTTTATGTTTAAATTTTGATTTATAGATTGATAAATATCTAAATAGATTTTTTCTTTTTCTTGACCTGTTGACTTATAAAGTTTTGATATAAATGTTTTAACATCTGTTTTAAACATGTTGCTTGTTTCATACTTTTGCTGTTGATATTGGCTTATTTTACTATCATAAATATTTTTTATGATATCTTCTGGAAGAAGGGTCATATATTCTTCTTCATTTTCATATAATGCAAATATATCATAGTACTTTGAAAATAATTCTATGTAAGAAATAGATCGATTTATTTTACTAAAGTGAAAATAATTATTTAATCCTAATTTATTCAATTTACTTTTGCTTTCTTCATCAAGTGAATATAGCGTTATTATAGAAATAACAAATAATAATTCTTCATCGTTAATAAATATTGCATCTCCTCTTTCTATAGTGGAAATCTGACGCAAATTTTCAAACATTCTTAATACATAGCTTTTTGTTTTTTCTGGAATTAGATTTAAATAATTCTCATAATTTATAATTTCCATTTAAATATCCTTTTATAATATTAAATATTATTCCTTTCATTTTTATTAATAATTATATATTTAATCAATTTATTTGTTTATTATAGAACAAAAAATAAATACTGTAAAATAAATGTTATATTTTACAGTATAATTATTTTTTATAATGTTTATCTATGTTTCTTTATTTTCTCATCTAGTAATTGTTTCATTGTATCACTTAACTCTTCTTTTTTTAGTGTAGTATAAATTATATTTTCTTCTTGATTATTTCCTTTTATTATTATAATGTCATTTACTTTACTAATAAAACTTATTCTATTATTAAATTGTTTATTTAGAAGAATAGATAAATCTATAAAATCATTTGATTTAAATTTATGATAAAAGTTATCTAATAGTATTTGTTGTTCATTATTTAACATTAAATTCTCAATAAATAATCTAGGATCTCCTTCTATAAGCTTTAACTCATAATTCATTAATTTTTCTTGTGAAATATATTCCGTAATTGTATGGGCATTCCTTTCTTCAACATTAGAAAGAAAGGTAGTTTCTTTATTAATATTTTCATCGTTTGATTTATTAACAAACTCTAAGTCTTTTCCTTTTCTATATATAATTTTAAATGGATTAATGAATGATGATGAATAACTTTTTAAATAAAATCCTAGAGAAAGTGGTTCATTCTTTTTTTCTATCATTTTTTTTTGAAAAGCTAACCCTTTAGATGGATTTAAGAAATATCTATTATATATTTCATCGTTTATTTCTAGTGTTGTATCTAGATTAGAGTCTTGATAAGATAAATTACTTACAGATATTGCCTTGATATCTAATTCATTTATATCAGTAGATAATATTTTATACATTTGGGTATTCTTGTACTCTTCAATATCCCTATCAATCATCTCTTCATTTTCTTCTAACTCTTTTTTACTTGTATATGTTTTACCTGTTAACATAAAATTATAATAATTGATATCTTTATCTTTAATTTCAAAATAATCTGGTAATATAAATTTTTCTTCTTTAATAATAGTTTTTTCTTTCTTTGGAAAAAGTAAATCAAATATACTCATTTTCTCACCACTTCGTTTTTTTGCATTATTTTACATTGTTTTTACTAATTATTCAATTGTTATTTGACTATTTTCTTAATTGTTTTTCTATTCTAATAAAACTATTTGTTTCATAATCATATTTTGTTGGAGTTTTTATTTTGTCTTGTTCTTTAAAATATCTTTGATAATTAAACTTCGCTACTTTTATATTTATTTTTTATAAACATCTTTTTTCTTCTTTTGTATTGTAAATTGTTTTAATAAACTTTTTATAGTTTTTAACTCTTTTATTGATAAATCCTTTACTACTATTATGTAATTTTTTGATATTTCTTTATACTTTAAAGTGTTATTTATAATTAAATCTTCTAATGGTACTATTACATAGGTATCTTTCTTTTCATCTACAATTAAATATTTTTTTCCTTTATTATTTTTTAAATAGATTACTGTTCCAATTTTATTCTTATTTGTTTCTATACTATCTTTTAAATACTGATAGTAATTTTTCTTTATCATACTAAATTGTTGTCTATTTAGTGTATTTAAATAATGTAGAGCGTTTTCTTCTACTTCTTTTGTATTCGAATAATCTATTCTTATTTGAGATAAGTCCATATGATTATTATTTCTCTTGTATCCACTTGATGGTACTAGTACATATTTATTATCTTTCATTTTAGATAATACAATACCTATCAGCCCAATATCACTTTTTATAAAAGCCATATCTCCTTCTTCAAAGTTTACATTGAATTTTTTTATTAAAAATTTCTTTTTACCATTATCATAATAGTGGATGTGATTAAAATTAATTATTTTCTTAATCTTTTTTAAATCATTACTATTTAATCGTTTATGAGCCATATTAATAAATGACTTTGAGTCTATTGTTTTTATTCTTGATAATGACATATATGAATTTTTATTACGACTAAATAGTCTCATATCATCCCCTACTTGGATTGATTTTTTTTCACTTTCAGAGCTAGTTAATGGGGCTCCAATTATTTTTTTATTATCAAGCCCTATAACTACATAAGGACCTGAGTCGTGTCCTTTCTTCATTGAACTCTTTTCTTTTTCATTATCATAACGATAAGCATATATAATATCTCCAATATGTAATGATGGTAGAATATCTTTTATAAAATTATTAGTGTATTTTCCCATTCTATAAATACCTCCCCTTTTTGAGCTGTATTATATCATATTTTTTGTAAAAATGCACTTATTTTTCTTACATATCTTGTTCATACTTATCTAGTATTTCTTCATTATTAATCCATCCTCCACATAAATTACCATTTGTATGAAATACCATTTCATATACTATGTCTTTTTTTCCCTTTTTTGATATATTGTTGATTTAAATTAGATGATTCAGATGCTATTGTATAATCTTTGTATTTTCTACATAATAGTAATATCCTAATATAATTAAATATGGTTTTAATTCTTCATATTTTTTAAAGTCTTCCCAAATATCATTTTATTTCATATTATTTTTTATTTTAAGATTATATTTGGTATAATTAAATCATAAATCATATTTCTGTTTACATAATGTATAAGAATTTTTTTAATTAAATATTATTTGGAGTGAAATATTATGAGTAATAATAAATTAGATGAGAATATTATTTTATTAGATGACAATGAGTTAAAGAGTTTATTACAAAAATACTCTTTATTGCAGTTAATAAATAAATTAATTAGAAGAAAGAATTCTTCTTTCATTATTAAATCACTAATTAGAAAAGTAATTTTGAATGATGATATTGCCGAAGTTATTGAAAATAATAATATTCAAGAAGCTAAATATATATTTGATTATTTTGAATTAGATGATGATGAAGAAAATCAAAATACTGTTAGAGAGCTATTATTTCAAGTGCCTAGAAAAAAATCTTGCTTAAAAATATTTGGGCTTTCTTCTCTTTTATCAGTTCTTAATATGACAACTAAACAAGATGATTTATATAAAGAAGTTGAACAAAAAATATTAAATGATAATTCTTTTATAGATAATATATTAAATAATATGGATAGTAATTATTTAATATCACTTGTTATTGATTTTCATATAGATAATAAATTGGATTACTTGCTACTTGACAAAATAATAAATTGGTTTATGTCTAATGATGATAAAATTAAATCTATAACTAATAAATATAAAATTTTTCAAATTATTCATAAATTGTCACTTGTATCAAGGGATACTCATTTTATTCAATCATTAAAAAGAAGATTTATTTTAGATAATAGTTATGCAGAAAGTATAGATAATAATGATGATAAACAGTATATTTTCGACTCAATTGATATAGAAGATAATTATGATGAGGATAGTATTATTGTTAAAAAATTATTATTTGATAAAACTGATAATGATACATGTTTAAAAATATTTGGTTTTCCTGTACTTTTATCCGTTCTTGAAATGCAAAACAAGCAATGTAGTTTATATCAGGAAGTTGTGGAAAACATGACGCATAATAATACTTTTATGAATAAAATATTAAAATATTTAGATATTGATTATTTAGCTTCACAATTAAAGTATATTGAAATAACTGATAATCCATACTTTATATTAATAAATAAGATATTAAATAGTAATCTAATTAAAGATACTATAATGTTTGGCAATGATGAAGAAAAAAAGAAACTATATAGTTTTATTAGAATGATTACAAAAAAAATAGGTTTTAATGTTAAAGGAGCTTTTGTTATTGAAACTTTACAAAATGTTATAGAACAAATAGACTCTAAAGAATATATAGAAAAAGATATTGTTGAATCTATATGGTCTCCTAATGGAAAGGAACAAATATATAAATTTTTAAAAGGTAACTTTGTTATTGCTCCTAATGGTGATTATGTTATGATTAACTTAGATAATCATACTGGTGAATTAAAAATAAATGATTGTGCTGAAATGTTTTCTGGTAATTGGATTGGTCATGCAATAGCCATTGGAGATTCTTTAATAAAGCTTGGTCTTTCTGAAGAAGAGGTTAACTCCATTTGTTATCATCCATTTCCTGTGTCTATTTACGGAAAAGATAATGGCTATTTGACCATTCAAATTGAAGGTGAACAAGTAACAATTTATTGCCCAAACACTATATCATTTGAACAATATAAGACATTTGAAGTTATTTTGAATGATTTCAAAAAATATGAGCGAGAAAATGGTGACTCTATGCTTTTTAATTTAGTATTGAAAAATAACAAAATAATTGACGAGATGTTATTACATAATAATGTCTATTTAGAAGAAATTATTTATATTCTTCTAAATGAAGGGATTATAACGAAAGAAATAATAAATAGTTTATCAAGTATTAGAAAATAAAAAAACTAGATTACTAGTTTTTTATTGGTCTAAAAGGATTCTTTAGAGATATTATTATAATCCTATTCTAATAATTATTATTATAGGATTTGTCTTAGATTTATACTTTTATTTTCTTTTACTAGACAATTCATCAGAAAATTGATATTCACTTTCTTCTAATTGTTTTTTTGATTCAACATATCTTTCATATAATTTTTTTGTATCCCAGTATTTTTCTTCCAATGGATCATAATAAAAACCATAATAATCAATATATGAATTAAAAAAATCTTTATATTTTGAAATTACCTCTACTAAGTCATTAATTAAAAATTTTCTTCCATCTTCTATTTGTATATTTCCACTTGGATTTTCTTTAACCAGACTCTTTTATAAATCTTTCTAAATCTGATAATGATACTTTTTCTTCATTATAATGAATCAATGCTTGTGCCATTACTTTACGCTTGCTTCTACTCCATCTTGTTTATTTAAATATTTTTCTACTCTATTTTGACAAGCACTACAGCTC
>Ga0256404_1009111_pt1 | contig 14424 bp, 11 predicted proteins | sample RumenRJG_01DNA_FD_185990 | JGI IMG/M metagenome (GOLD analysis project Ga0256404, IMG submission 185990) | Bovine rumen microbial communities from Lethbridge, Alberta, Canada - RJG_01 | ecosystem: Host-associated > Mammals > Digestive system > Stomach > Rumen | place: Canada: Alberta | collected...
TACGATGGGGCTTCATCGGATGTGGTGAGGTAACAGAAAAGAAAAGCGGGCCGGCATTCTCTGAAGTAGAGGGTTCCTGCGCGGTGGCGGTGATGAGTCGTCAGGAGCGGAAAGCACGCAGCTATGCTGAGCGTCATGGCATACCCAAATGGTATACTGATGCCCAGGAACTCATTGACGACCCTGACGTGAATGCCATCTATATCGCTACGCCTCCCAGCAGTCATGCCACTTTTGCTATTATGGCTATGAAGGCTGGTAAACCCGTATATGTTGAGAAACCGTTGGCGGCATCGTATGAGGACTGTGCCCGCATCAACCGCATCAGTGCTGAAACAGGTGTTCCTTGCTTTGTCGCCTACTACCGTCGCTATCTGCCATATTTCCAGAAAGTCAAAGAACTGGTGGATAACGGTACTATTGGTAAGGTGATTAACGTACAGATACGTTTTGCCGTTCCTCCCCGTGAACTCGACTATACCAAACCGCAGGAGTTGCCTTGGCGCCTGCAGCCCGATATTGCGGGGGGCGGTTATTTCTATGATTTGGCTCCTCATCAGCTCGACCTTATGCAACACATGTTCGGAGTCATCATTGAGGCTCGTGGTATTCGTGCCAATCGCGGCAAGCTCTACGATGCCGAAGACTCGGTCAGTGCCTGTTTCGAGTTTGAAGGCGGTCTGCCCGGCAGTGGCTCATGGTGCTTTGTAGGTCATGAGTCTGCACGTGAGGACTGCATAGAGATTATCGGTGACAATGGTCTGATGAACTTCTCCGTTTTCGACTATAAGCCCATAGTACTGCATACCAGCGAAGGTACGCAGGTGCTGGAGGTTCCTAATCCGCCATACGTGCAGTATCCACTTATCAAGAGCGTCTGTGAACATCTGCAGGGCATTGGCCTCTGCGAGTGTACCAGTGTGTCAGCAACGCCCGTCAATTGGGTGCTTGACCGTATCTTAGGAAAGTTCTAAGCCGATGAGAAAAGCACTGTTGATGATATTGACCTTGGTGACGTTGCAGGTTGTAGCCCAGGATACGTTGCAGACGGAGCAGCCGGAAAAGAAGATGAGCTGGTTGCGTCGCACCATCCGTGGCTTCAGCTATATCGATGAGAGATATGTCGAGCCGCAGCACTATAATTGGTCAGTCATGCTTCAGGCTACTCATACCTATGACTACTATCGCTTGAGTACATCGGGTTCTGATGGCCAGTCAGTATGGCTTTCACCAGAACCCAATTTTAAGGTAGGTCCCTATTTTGGCTGGCGTTGGATATTTGCTGGTTATACCTTCGATCTGAAGCATGCAGATGTGAGTATGAAGGACCTGAAGCAGGAGATTGATTTGAGTATCTATAGTGCACAGATAGGAGCCGACATCTATTATCGTCGAACGGGCGTTGACTACAAGATTCGCAAGTTGAATCTGGGAAAGAACGTTGATACCCGTAAAATGGACGGTGTACCTTTCGATGGTATTAGTGTGGGAATTACTGGTGTTAACCTCTATTATATTTTCAATCACCAGCGTTTCTCCTATCCTGCTGCTTTTGCACAGAGCACCATTCAGAAAATCAGCTGTGGCTCGTGGATGGTGGGTGTTACCTATACGCAAAACACTATCGAGTTCGACCACGAGAAGTTGCAGAGCGAGATTGACGAGCGCATGGGTTCGCAGGCTGTCAAGCTCGATAGTGGACTGATGTTTAACAGTGTGAAGTACTATAACTCCAGTGCTTCGGTAGGCTATGCCTACAACTGGGTGTTTGCCAAGAACTGTCTGTTCTGTTCCAGTCTGTCGCTGGCTCTGGCTTACAAACGTTCGCGTGGTGAGACGGATGAGAATAGCAGTAAATACCATTTTGATTTCAATAATCTGAACATCGACGGCATCGGACGTTTCGGTCTGGTGTATAATAATATGCGATGGTATGCCGGTGCTTCTGTCATCGTGCGTGCCTACAACTATCGTAAGTCGCGCTTTGCTGCCAATAATATCTTTGGTAGCTTGAACATGTATATTGGATACAATTTCGGAGCGCGTAGTAGATATAAGAAGAAAAAAGGATGAGAACACTACTGATATCACTCCTGTTGCTGATGGTCGGCACGACTTATGCACAGGTAACCTATACGCATGCCGACAGCCTGACTATCTGCCGACTGTTGGCAAAGGCTGACACCAAGACGACCACGCTGTGGTTTGCCCGCCAGTTCTTAGGTATCCCTTATGTGGCACATACGCTGGAGGTGAATGACGACGAACAGTTGGTCGTCAATACCCGTCAGCTGGACTGTACCACACTCGTTGAGACGGTGATGGCGCTGACCATCTGTGCCCATCAGGGTAAGCGCACATGGAATGACTATCTGACAGCACTGCGCACGCTGAGATATCGACAGGGTGTGATGAACGGCTATACGTCGCGACTGCATTACTTCTCCGACTGGATACGCGACAAGCAAGCCATGGGGATAGTGACTGAGATACAGTCGCCTAATCCGCCCTTTACAGCTGTGCAACAGGTCAAGGTGGACTATATGAGTACGCATCCCACGGCTTATAAAGCACTAAAGGCTCAGCACAAACTGGTACCCGTCATCCGTCAGCAGGAACAGCAACTCACTGGTGTGAAGGCGCGCTATATACCTAAGTCGGCATTGCGTCGCTCCACCAAGGCACTGCGCCAGGCAGTCAAGGATGGCGATATCATTGCCATTACGTGCAACAAGAAGGGGTTGGACATTGCGCATCTGGGCTTTGCAGTCTGGCAGAAGGACGGTCTGCACCTGCTCAATGCGTCGATGATACACAAGAAAGTGGTGCTGGAGCCGATGACTTTCTACCGATACCTGCAGAAGCATCCTTCACATACAGGCATCAGAGTGATAAGATTGAAATAAAATAATAACGAAATAACAAAAAGAATTGAGATATGGAATTACCCGATTTTATGAAGTATGCCAACAAGTTCTCACAGTCGGACTTTGTTGAGAAGATTGCCAACATTGCCAAGCGTGCTGGTGCTAAACTGGTGTATGCAGCGCTGATTCTCTACTATACGCTGCAGAGCGACAAGGTGAGTGCAGCCAACAAGGCAATGATTATCGGTGCGCTGGGTTACATGATTAGTCCGTTGGACGTTATCCCTGATGCTATTCCCATTGCAGGACTAACGGACGACCTGGCGGTGCTGCTCTTTGTGCTGAAGAAGGTATGGACGGATGTTGACCCCGACATCCAGCAGAAGGCTAAGGAGCGTCTGTCAAAGTGGTTTGATGAGGACGAGATAGACGAGATCAAAGACCTCTTTAAGACTGAACAATGACCAACGAGTATCAAGTGAGGGTACAGCCGCAGGTGGCTGCTAATGAGCAGGCACTGAGGGCTTTTCTGGCTGATGAGTACGGCTTCGACGTGCGCACCATTACGGCGTTGCGCATCCTTCGTCGCAGCATTGATGCCCGTCAACGTACCATCTTTGTCAACCTGAAAGTACGGGTATTCATCAACGAACAGCCTGCTGACGATGCCTATCAGCATACCGACTATCCTGATGTCAGCGAGCGACCGCAGGTCATCGTCGTCGGTGCTGGTCCTGGCGGACTGTTTGCCGCCCTCCGTCTGATTGAACTCGGTCTGTGCCCTATCGTCTTGGAGCGTGGCAAGGATGTCCACGAGCGCAAGAAGGACTTGGCACAGATTGCCAAGACGCAACGTGTGGATGCCGAAAGCAACTACTGCTTTGGTGAAGGTGGTGCTGGTGCCTATTCAGATGGCAAGCTGTATACCCGCTCTAAGAAGCGTGGCTCTATAGAGAAGATTCTCAACGTGTTCTGTCAGCATGGTGCCTCGACGAATATCCTCGCCGATGCGCATCCGCATATTGGTACTGACAAGTTGCCACGCGTCATCGAGAACATGCGCAACACCATTCTCCGCTGTGGTGGCGAGGTACATTTCCAGACGAAGATGACCCGCCTTATTCTTAGCGGTAATACCGTGGTTGGCTGTTTTGCAGCTGACAAGGAGTACCGTGGTCCAGTGATATTGGCTACTGGCCACTCCGCTCGTGATGTCTATCGTTACCTTGCTGAAAGCAATATCGAACTGGAGGCCAAGGGCATTGCCGTAGGTGTGCGCTTGGAGCATCCGTCCATGCTCATCGACCAGATACAGTATCATAACAAGCAGGGTAGGGGCAAGTACCTGCCTGCCGCTGAGTATTCGTTTGTGACGCAGGTCGATGGCCGTGGCGTCTATTCATTCTGCATGTGTCCTGGTGGCTTCGTCATTCCTGCCGCTACCGACAAGGAACAGATTGTTGTCAATGGCATGTCACCCTCTAATCGTGGCGGTCAGTGGTCGAACAGTGGTATGGTAGTCGAGACGCGTGCAGAGGATATCGAAGGCGACAATCCCTTGCGTGTGATGCACTTCCAGGAGGAGCTGGAACGCAACTGTTGGCAACAGGGTAATATGAAACAGACCGCCCCTGCCCAGCGCATGGCTGACTTTGTCAATAAACGCCTGAGCTACGACCTGCCTAAGAGTTCTTATGCCCCAGGTTTGATATCGTCACCCCTGCATTTCTGGATGCCGCAGTCTATCAGCCATCGTCTGCAGGAAGGTTTCAAGGCATTTGGTCGCCAGAGTCATGGTTTCCTGACCAATGAGGCCGTGATGATTGGTGTCGAGACGCGTACCAGCAGTCCCGTCCGTATCGTCCGCGATGCTGAAACCCTGATGCACGTCCGTCTTGAAGGCCTCTTCCCTTGTGGTGAGGGTGCTGGCTATGCTGGTGGTATCGTCTCAGCTGGTGTTGATGGCGAGCGCTGCGCCGAGATGTGTGCACAGTATCTTTCTACGCACATGCGCGCAGGTATGTAATAAGGTACACATGTATGCAAGGAAGTTAAGAATACTACTCCACTTCTCCACTTCTTATTTTTCTTCTTTTTCTTTGTTATATGCATAATAATTACTAACTTTGCATTTAAGTATGGATTCGACTGTAATTGAAGAAAAAGGAATCATATTTGAGACATTTAATGAAGAAGATGTCTCAGTACTGATTGCATCAGAGAGTTCATGGAGAGGTTTTGCAGACGGATTACAGCATTCGTCGACTGACACAGGAAATCAGACACTATTTTGAAATATCCACAGATGTTCAGGAAGTACTGATATATAGTGGTAATAGAGAGGTATCTGTTAAACGCAATATTGCTTTGAGTAAAGGCTTCCTGAAAATGATGATGAATAGTTTTAGATAAAAAACAAAGCCGCACGCTTTGTTGTACGGCTTTTATAAAATGGGTAGTGACGTATACGGCTTGCCCTCTCAGGAAACTTACCTGGATAGTAAATCTATTCGATTCACGTTGCAAAGATAGGGACTTTTTATGTAACCTCCAAATTTTATTCCCTTTTTCTTCGTTTTGTGCTAAATAATCACTATCTTTTCGTATCAAATAATTAGGCCATTACTCCCTGACTTGGGTCTTTTTACGTATCATTTGCAAAAATCGCCATACAAATGATACAACTTTCAAATTTTCTTCTTATCTTTGCATCTGAAACATCACAATAAAGTCAATTATGCCTAAGATATTTGAATACTTTGGATTTATCTTTTACTTCTTCTCCAACGAACACGAACCTATTCATGTTCATGTGCTTCATGGAGACAAGGAGAGCATCTTTGATCTTATTATGATGAACGGAAGTTTGGCTGAGATTCATGTACGTGAGAAGAAGGGTGCAGACCCATTACCTGAAAAGGACAAACGTACAGCAGAAGAGTTTATCAGAAAATATCATAAGAACATCATTCAAAAATGGGTAAAGTTCTTCGTATTGAAGCAAAGCGTTCGTAGTACGAGAATCAACAAAAAACTATAGGGAGGAAAAGAAATGGAAAGACTTTATATCACAAAGGCTGAGAATGCAGGCAATCTGACGATAAGCCTGACATTTAGCGATAATACGACCCAGATTGTGGATGTTGGTGACTATATCCGTCGCCATCCGCATCCTCAATACAATAAATATCTTGACCCTCGCAAATTCAGTCGTTTCACCATTGATAATGGCAATATTGTTTGGGGAAAGAGCTGGGACTTGATATTCCCTATCGAACAGTTGCACGCAGGTGCTATACTATAATATAAAGAATAGAAGTTGAACCCTTAAAACCACAGATGCCTATGGGCTGAGAGACCGTTGAACTGTTCAAGGTGATAGAATAGAATAAAGTAAAATCAGGAAGTCCACACGGACTTCCTTTTTTTGTGTCAAATAAAAAACTTGCCTTTTTCTTTGTTTTCTATAAAAAATTCGCTATTTATGTGACAAATGGGGCATTTTTTTTTATGTTTTACTTTTTTTTTCTCATTTTTTTTGTTTTTTCAAAAAAAGTTCTTATCTTTGTCGCCGACTAAGCCAGCCAAATAGCGGCAGGGCGGGTCAAAGACATTGATGGAATCCTGAGGTCAACGATGCCGTTTGTAGGGCAGACTAAAGGGAAAGGCGTTTACGGACGTTATCATTCTGTGATCTCTAACTTCGCAACTTAGAATCATTCCACAGGAGATAATGCAACGATAAGCGTCTGCGTGGGTAGATTATATCCAACGTATGCTATATGTATTAATGTATAGCTAATAGTTGTATTTATAATCACTTGGCGTGGGCTGGCTGCGTTGCTTATCCTTGGAATGGGGCAATGCGAAGGCCTGAGATCAGGGATGGGCGAGAAGTAGAAACTCCCATGCCTTTTTTGTTTCCATAATAATGATAGTTGTATAGCTTGTCGTGGTATTGATAGTACTACAGTGAAATAGTGACCAATATAATTTAAACCAATATTATTATTAATTTAAAATTAAACATTATGAAGAACTTTGCAAAAATTTTTACCATGCTGACTTTGGCATTGGCGATGAGTTTCACTCTTGTAAGTTGTGGTAGCGACTCTTCTGACTCGGATGATAATCCAATTGCACCAGATCCAGTCATTAATACTACATGGAAAGACACACACACATATAGTGATGGATCGAAAATTACTTATACTTTGAAGTTCGCAACAACTACTGCCGTTTATGAGATAGCAATGACTCAGGGAACGCAGACTCAGTCAGAAACGATGAGCTATACGTTCACTCGTGCTGAGAATTTGGTGGTTCTCTCACCCACACAAGCAGGAAAGGCTACACTTGAAGGAAGAATTGAAAACGGAATTAGGATGGCTATTACGAATGCTTCAAGTGGTGCTGAAATTGCCGTACTTTATAAACAATAAAAATTGATTTCTAACATAAAGAGAGTATTCCAATAAAACAGAATACTCTCTTTATCTGCTTTACTAGAATCATATTTCTTATGAAGTATCTAAGGACTATAATTGTAATACTTACTTTATGGTTTTATTGCGAAGCATATGCTTCGCCGGCCTATCCATTTCCTATAAAAGTTAAAACTAGAACAGATTCAACTGTAATTTATTTACAAGGGGATGAAAATTGTAAATTTGCTTACACCGAAGATGGCTATACGATAGTGGCCGATGGAGGAAAATGGTTTTTTGCTGAATTAGACGAAAAAAACAAACTCAAAGCCACTTCGTTTGAATTAGAAGACAAAAACTATCGTAGCGCGGCGTTGAATATTTTTCTGAAGAGTCAAGTCGAGTATTTGAGCCCTTCTAGAAATGCCGTCTCTTTGCGTACTTCGTACAAAAAGAAATTGTCCCATCGGATTAAAGTTGATGGGAGAAGAAAAATACTCATAGTGCTGATGTCGTTCGCAGATTGTAATTTTAAGAAGAGTGCCAACGATTTTGAAGCCTTGTTCAATAAACATGGATATGCTGACGACGGCGCTTCTGGCAGTGTCTATGATTATTACAAATATGTTTCCTATGGTCAACTAGAATTGGAGTGTACCGTAGTAGGGCCTTTTACTGCTTCACACGAGATGGCCTATTATGGTGGAAATAAGGGAATGTCGGAAAACGACAAAAACCCATATGCCCTTTTCAATGAAGCATTAGCGTATGCAAAAGAATCAGTAAACCTAAATGAATATGATGGAAATAACGATGGGTACATAGACAATTTTCATATTATATATGCTGGTTATGGTGAAGAGGCAGGTGCCTCTTCTGATGCTATTTGGGCTCATGAGTCAACGTTCAATCCCATCACTATTGAAGAAGGATTGAAAATTGACAGATACTCATGTGCGCCAGAGTTAAGAGGCAATAGTGGTTCAGGAATCTCACGCATAGGTCCTCATTGTCATGAAATCGGTCATGCTCTTGGCGCAAACGACTATTATGACACCAATTATTCAACAGGAGGCAGCTATTTGGGAACAGGCCAATGGGATGTGATGGCATCTGGTAGTTGGAATAATGAAGGAATCAATCCTGCCAATTTCAATCCCTATGTAAAAGCATATGATTTTGGTTGGACTGAAGTAAAAGAGATTGCAGGTGAAGGAATCATTAATATAGCACCATCATGTTATAATGCAGACATTCTCAGGCTGAATACTTCCGTAGAAGATGACTATTTCCTTTTGGAAAACAGGCAACAGGAGTCCTTTGATTCTTTTGTTCCAGGGCATGGCTTGTTGATATTCCATATTGGCGCACAAATGGATAATAAACGCAAAACCAATACAATTAATGCTACTTTTCCACAAGAGTGCTATGTCGTATGTGCTTCTTCATCTGCGATGCAGCCGACAGATTATGCAGCGTCTTATGGTGAAATTAATAGTGCAGGATGTCCATTTCCAGGTATTGATAATAACACATGTTTTGCTGCTGATACAAGTCCCGCAGCTCTCGCACAAACCGGAGATGCTGCAGGTTTTGTTTTGTATGAAATACAAGAAACTATAGACGGAGATATAACACTAAACTATAGTACTAATAATTCCACGACAGTGGAACCACTACCTCAAGAAGGTGAAACTATATGGGAAGAGACATTTGAAGATATCCTGTTAAGCAATTTTTGGAGTCAACATAGTATTATCAATAATTCAAAATGGAAAATAAACAGAAGGTTTTTTTCAGGTAATGTGGAAAGCATTGCTGAATTAGAGTCTGATACCTCAGGCTTTGATCCCCAAGGTTACTACAGTAAAACACATTTAATCAGTTCCTTATTTGATGTGGATATTAGTGATTATGTTCTTTCATTCCAATGCGGTCATTCTTCTGTTGGCAAGGATTCTCTGAATGTCCTTATTATGAATAATGAAATAGGAGAGTGGGAAACAATTTACAGAAATAAAGTTACCACCGAATATCTTGCAAATAAAAAGGTACTAATAAGGTCAAAGTATATCCCGTTTTATTTGACATTTGAAGGTGTCGTTGATAAGAGTTCATTCATAATGCTTGATAATATTATTTTAAGAAGAGCAGAAACTACTACAGGACATGGCGTGTGCTTACCTGTTATGAATAATAATACGATATTCTCAATTTGGGGAAATAAAAGAAATTCCATGCTTTCTGGATTAAATATAATCAGATGCAATGATTCGACATACAAAAAAGTAATACTAAAGTGATAACGATTTAATGTCATGGAGACAGACCACTGACATCTGACAACTTCCTGCCTGATTTCTGCTATTCGAAACACCAAAATTTTGTGGAAAAAAGATTTTGAATTAGACCTACCATCCCTACCATCAATCTTCTGAAACCCGTGTAAATAAAGGGAAAGATGATGGCAGGTCTTTCGCTATCCCTACCATCATCCCTACCACTATCCCTACCATGAGACCTACCATTAGGCGGACTTCAGAGGTACCACCTTGTAGTGGGCGACGTTGCCGTGACTAATTGTCTCGACACCCAGCTCCCTCATGGCTCTGCCCACATTGACTTTGGCCCCTTGCGTGATGCTGAGCGAGGTGTAGTCGCTCTGCAGAATCTGCAACACACGGGTGCTGCTGATGGGCTTTACATCCTCGTCGCTCTTGGGCTTGCGGAAGCAGGAGGAAATCATCTCGGTCAAATCCTTCTTCTCCTGATAGTTCTGGTTGAGCTGTTGGATGCGAGCCACCTCGTCGTTGTTGAACCAGTAAGGAGCCTTATCGACACGCAACTCGTGGAGCACTTGGGCGTAGAGCTGTTCGTAATCGATGTTGCCCGCGTTGTCGATGAACTTGCCCTGCGGAATCGTTAGACAGATGTAACGACGACTACCTGTAGCATCGGTCAGCGGATGCGGGTTGTTGGTGGTTGCCACAAACGATGCATAACGCGGACGGTCCTCCTGCGAGGCACCATAGATGGGGCGTCCGTTCACCTTTGACTTCGAGAGCGTCTGCTTCAGCGATGCATGCTGGCTGGGACGGATAGCGTCGAGCTCGTCAAGGTTGACCAGCAGGTTGTTGGTCAGCGCCATCTCCTTGTCGAACTTGTTCGAGAGGTTCAGGTGGTCCAGATAATACTGGCGCAGGTTGGCTGGCAACAGTCGGCGCAGGAAGGTCGTCTTGCCACAGCCCTGAGCGCCGATGAGTACGGGTACGCACTCGTTGCCGTGCAGTATGTCCATCTGCAACCAGTGGGCTACCGTCGAGCGGAGCCAGATGGCCAGGAAGGCAGCCTGTTCGCTGGTAATACCTGGTAGTCGTGAGAAGAGTTGTGCCACATGGTTCTGTCCGTCCCATGCTGGCAAGTGTTCTAGGAAATCGCCAATGGGATTATACTGTGGCACGTCCTCAGAGCTGACAATCATCTGAATGACAGACTTCGGATTGCTCTCAGTAATCTCCTCGCGCAAGGCTCTGAGTACGATGCTGTTCAGAGCCTCCTGAGTCAGCGGGCGATAGGCAGGCTCAGCACCGTCCTCCTCCGACTTCTTGGCGAATTCTACTTTACCGTTGAGAATGTTTCGGCGGAAGAGATAGCTCTCTGCCAGAAACTGCTCCACAACCAGTACATTTTCCTGTGAGGCAGTCATTGCCTCACCATTCACAATAAAATTTTCTTTCTTCATAAGGCTTTAATTAGTCGAAATCTTTTAATAGAAATGGTTATTGGTGGATGTGTGTTATCCAAGTGCAAAGATACAAAATTTTTCTGAAATATGCAAGTATTTCCCCCACTTATTGCTATACTAAAATGGAATTGTTAACAGAAATCTTCGATGTTAGGGATGATGGTAGGGATAGTGTTAGGGATAATGGTAGGGATAAAGTTTTAGTCGGTTTTGTAAGTCGCTAAAATTCAGTGTTTTGCGTGTTTGATGGTAGGGATGTTAGGTATTTTTTGAAAACACTTCGAAAAATAGGAAATATGCAAAAAATACAGCTAATACAGCGCTGTATTAGGCTAATACAGACACGGCTTAGCTGTATCTTGATACTAAGATAGCTGTATCTCATTTATTCTTTGCTACACCTATTAAACGCATATATCGCTCAAAACCAAACTGACTTTAGCAGAGTTTAACAGATTAACGCCTCCTAAGAATCCCAAGTATAATCAGCAGATAGCCCGCGAGGCATAGTACCGGAGCGATGACAATTCTGCGGGTTGAGAAGATGGCAGGGTTGAAAGATTGTTCGTTACTACTTGAACCAGACATTAGGATATAGCCTATGAGTATCAGGACACATGCTATGATGATGATTCGTTTTCCGCTTAAGCCAGCGAGTATCAATGCAACGCCACACTCTGACCATAGGTCTGAAAATTGTTTGGCTTTATTGATATTGTTTGTTGTAGTATTCTCTGACCTTTGATCAGAGTGTGGCGTTGCATTCATATTGCTTGATGTATTGATGAATAAATTCGGTTCTTTCAAATTGTTCTGCTACGACAAGTGCCTGCTCCATGGTCTGCATCCATGTATAGCGGTTATAAAGAGACCCGGCTCGACGTGATGGTTTGATGGTGTTGATCCAAGAGAGCCATTCGTCAGAACGGCGCAACAGGCTGCTGACAATCTCGTCACCCTGTTCCGGCTGGTGTGTCATATAATAACAACGGGCCATCGACAATGCGTATTCCGTATAGGGTACATTCTCCTGGGGCATTTCCTTCTGCCACTTATGACATACGCTTAGGGCCCGCTTCAAGTCACCTTGTTGAAGAAGAGAGTCGATAAGCACACCCATGATGAGCTGATGAGTATTAGCCATGCGCTTGACATCTTCGTCCACGTAGATTCCTTTAGTATTAAGACCACCATAGCGGAAGCGGTGCATGATGTTGTCATAAAGCCTTTCCACGTCTATCTTCTGATTCGTAGCCGTAGGCGAAATGCGGTAGGCAAGTCCTTCGAGTACCAAATGATTACGCAGGAAGGGCAGAATGTCAGACCCCATGCTGATGGACATATAGATGGGGCGTTCCCAGTTGGCTTGCAACAGCATATCGAGTATCATGAGTTCGTTCTTGAAGAGACCCTTCTTGCCTTTCAGCGAGATGGTCGCCGAACCAATGGCAATGCTGTCAGTTTCGATGGGTACATACTCCATTCGGCCCTCCTTATAATCCTCATGGTGAAAACTGATAGGCAGGGCAGGGGATTCATAGGCAGGACGCTTCATCTGGTCAATATACCAGTCGGTTTGCAGGTATTCCATATTAACGACGCGGGTATCGGTGCGCACACCTTCCACCTCATGGTTATACCAGAGCGGGAATGTGTCGTTATCGCCATTGGTCAGGATGATGGGGTGTCCCTCTCGCTGCATGCTGTTGAGATAGTTGGCACCGAAATCACGACAGGTATAACGTCCTGAGCGGTCATGGTCATCCCACGTTTGGGTTACCATCTGGATGGGAACCAGCAGGCATGCGATAGCGGAAAGGACAGCCATGATGGTTGCATATTTTCCACTTTTCACTTTTACCTTTTCACTTATCATTCCTACTCCCATGCCTATCCAGATGGCAAAGGCATAGAACGAGCCTGCATAGGCATAGTCACGTTCACGCGGTTGGAGCGGTGTCTGGTTCAGGTAGACCACGATGGCAAGTCCCGTCATCAGAAACAGGAGCATGACAACCAGGAATTGTTGCTTACCTTTACTTCCTTTACGCCATTGCCATAACATTCCCACCAGTCCGAGCAACAGCGGTAATCCATAGAACACGTTACGCCCTTTGTTCTCTTTCAGGTCTGACGGCAGTTTCGACGTGTCGCACCCCAACAGCCAGTCGTCAATCCATCGGAAGCCTGTAATCCAGTTGCCATGTTCCACCTCTCCGTGTCCTTGGATGTTGTTCTGTCGTCCCACGAAGTTCCACAGGAAATAACGCCAGTACATGAAATTTACTTGATAGGAAAGGAAGAAACGCAGATTCTCTGCAGCAGTGGGCACGCCATCCTTTTTCTCGACACCTCCCATCCAGTCCTCATAAGCCTTGGCATGTCGTGAGGAATGCATCCGGGGGAAGTACATATTGTTCTTATACAGATAATCAATATCATGTCGTACCACCTCGTATTCCTGCTTCGTGGAATCAGCCACAGGACGATAGACGGCCTTACCCTCTTTCTGTCTCGGCACCAGGTACTCTCCTTCTGCCACGCGGTCTATTTCGCTGCAATACGCAGGACCATAGAACAGCGGCGTCTTACCATATTGCTCGCGGTTCAGATAGCTGCCTAAAGAAAAGATGTTATCAGGCGCATTCTCACACATCGGTGTCTGAGCATTGGCTCTGATGAAGATTACACCATAACTGCTATAGCCGATGAGCATCATCAGCAGGCTGGCTAACGATAACCTGACTATCCTTCGTTTCGCCTTATAATAGGCAATGATGATTGTTCCTGTCAGCAGTAAGATGTAGCAAATGAGACCAGTGTTGTAAGGGCATCCCAACACATTGGTAAACAGCAGTTCAAACCATCCGCCAAATTTCACCACGCCAGGTATCAGACCATAGAGAATGGCGGCTACCAGCAAACCGCCTGCAATGAGTGTCTTTAGCATCCCTTTCCACGTGGCCCGCTTTGTCCGACTAAAATACACCACGAACGACATGGCGGGCAGGCAGAGCAGACAAAGCAGATGGACACCGATGGACAATCCCGTAATATAAGCAATCAGGACAATCCATCGAGTACTGCCGGGTTTATCCATCTCGCTCTCCCATTTCAGAATCAGCCAGAACATCAGGGCTGTCAAGAAACTGGAGAAGGCATAGACTTCTGCCTCGACAGCTGAGAACCAAAAAGTGTCGCTGAAGGTGTAGGCCAATGCACCAACCATGCCGCATGCTTCAATAGTCACGACTTGGGATTTAGCGATGGCATTATCCTGTTCTTCACTTTTCACTATTAACTTTTCACTTAAATGTGTAATTGTGAGAAACAGGAAGAATATGCAACCCGCACTCAGCAATGCCGATAGGAGATTAACCATCAG
>Ga0256404_1009112_pt1 | contig 14422 bp, 7 predicted proteins | sample RumenRJG_01DNA_FD_185990 | JGI IMG/M metagenome (GOLD analysis project Ga0256404, IMG submission 185990) | Bovine rumen microbial communities from Lethbridge, Alberta, Canada - RJG_01 | ecosystem: Host-associated > Mammals > Digestive system > Stomach > Rumen | place: Canada: Alberta | collected...
AAAAGCCCCTGAATAGCAATCGCATTCAGGGGTCAATTTTATTTTGCCGCAGAGGGTCATTCATATTTTGCCCGTGAGGGTCAACATCGCTTGCCCTCGGGGGTCAAACACGCTCGGCTTTTCCACCGAGGGTTGAGTCGATTACAGATGAGAGATTGGAGTCAAATTGCTCCATTATTGAAAAAATTCCTCCAAAAGGAGAGAGTTTCTCAGATTTTATTGCTACCTTTGCCATGTCTGTCGGGTTTGATACATATTTTGATTTGCAACACTAAGATAGGTGAAAAATCTGACATGGCAAAATCCTGAGCAACTTTTTGTTGCTCAGGTACTTATAAATAAAGTTAAATCAAAGTGTTGCGGAATTAAGGTATAACTAATCTACCATTGCACAGATGACTAAAAACAGAATAATAAGATATTTTTTGATGTGGATTTGTTGTTTGTTGAGCCACGTCGCTGAGGCTGTGCCGACCCTTCAGGACGGCAGGGCTTGGGCGAAGCAGGGCGTTACAGAGAGAAGGCTCAACGAGCTCGACGGACTGGCGCACCATCACGCAACGGGTCTCGTGCAGGATAGACAGGGAATGATCTGGGTGGCAACATGGAACGGACTGAGCCGATACGACGGCTATCGCTTCGTGTCGTTCAAGCCGAAGGCGGGCGATGGATGCTCGATGGGCGTGAACCGCATCAAGGATATTCGTATTCGTGATCCTTATATATATTGTAATGCGGAAGGCTACTGCTTTGTCTTCGATATCCGCACGGGGCGGTTTGATGACAGCCATCTCTCCTGGAACAAGGCGCTGCGCAAATGGGGCTTCTCCGGTCAGGGAACGAAACGGCTGAAGACAGCCGACGGAGTGGAGTGGGCAGTGGACTCTCTGGGCATAAGGATGAGCTACCGCAAGCCGTGTTATGCTACGTGGCTGTTGAGGCAACCAGGATGTCAGGTGAGGGCACTCTTCCGCGACCGCGAGGGACGGATATGGGTGTGCTCGCGCGACGATGCCTCTGTGAGAATCTACAACGCCAATCTGAATCTTTTGGGATTTCTTGGAGCCGACGGCCGACTGCATGGCGGAAAGACTCCTTTCCGGTCGGCTGTGTACACGATGTTGCAAGACGAGGACGGCAGCCTATGGTTGGGATGCAAACCTGGTGGACTGTTGCATCTGTCGCCCCGTGCCGACGGCAGCTACGACATCAGCCGAATAGCGCTTGTAATCCGTGGTAGGGAGAAAGAACATCATGTTTACTCAATGCAGAAAGACCGATGGGGCAGACTGTGGGTGTCAACGCTGAACCATGGACTGTTCTGTCTTACCCGTACGGGAAAGAGTTGGAGGTGTCAGCCCATCGTCCTCTTTCATGACGACAAGACAGGCAAGTACTTGGGGGTGCGAATGATATATATCAGCCATCGTGACGAGCTGCTGGCGGGCACAACGCTTGGACTTTTCGCCACGAAGCTTACTGCCGCCAATCCAGCCTCGCTGCGCTTTATCCAGCATGAGCGTGAGGGCGGAAGAGACGGCAGCCTGAGTTGCTCTGCCGTCATGTTTATGGCGGAGGACAGGGCCAACAGACTCTATATCTGCACCGAGGGCAGCGGACTGAACATGGTGGAGCCCGGCATTTCGCTGCTCAGCAAAGATGTGGACTTCAGACACTTCGACAGGCGCGATTTGCCGGAAGACTTCCTCTTGTCGGCTTTCGCGTATGGACAATATATGTGGTTTGTGGGCACCAACGATTTGACGGGCGTGGACGTGGAACATGGACTATCGCTCTATTTCAACCACCGCACATGGACCGATGAGCTGATTTTCTCGGATGCGCAGCCCCTGAGATGGAAAGGCGGCAAATGGCTCATGGGTCTGATGGATGGTCTGGTGCTGATGGATATGGACCGGCTGACGAAGCGCACCAAGGCACCACGCATCGTACTGACAAGGGTGTCGGTGGAAGAAGGCGAGATGATGGAGGCGGTGAGCGCCCACGACACCATCTGCCTCGATGAGACAGAGCGCAATGTGAAGATTGAGTTTGCTGCCATCGATTATGCCAATACCCAGTCGATAAGCTATAGATTCCAGTTGGACGGCGGCGTATGGAATACCTTAGAGAACAGCCACACGGTGACGCTGCTCAACCTTTCGCCCGGTACGCACACGTTGCGGGTGGAGTCGAAACTGCCCACAGGACAATGGGCGGGCAACGTGAAAGTGGTGACAATCTTCGTGAAACCAACCATCTGGCAGACTACTACCGCCAAGGTGCTGTATGTGCTGCTGGCGCTGTTGTTTATCTATACTGTGGTGTACGTGACGAGGACTATTCGCTCCTCCCACCGCAAGCAGAGGGAACTGTTGGGGCAGTATCTCGACCTGATGGAGAAATACGACAAGGAGAAACACCTCGTCGTGGCTGTCAAGGCTGCTGAGAAAAAGACAACAGCAGAAAAGACAACCATTGAAACGGCAACTGCGGAGACAATGGCTGAGGAAACGGTTGTTGCCAACGGCCAACAGCCCTTGCAAGCCGACAGCCGCAGCGTAGGCGAGGAGAGCCTGAGCGAGGAAGACCAGCGCTTCATGCAATGCGTGGTGGAGTTTGTGGAACAGCACATCGACAATTCCGACCTCAGTGTGACCGATCTGGCAGCCAAGCTGAACGTCAGCAAGTCGGGACTGAACCGCAAACTGAAGAGCCTGTTGGGTGTGGCGCCCAAGGAGTTTATCAACAAGGCACGCATGAACCGTGCCGTGGCGCTGTTGCATCACAGCGACCTTCCTGTGAAGGAAATCGCCTATCGCTGCGGTTTCTGCGATCAAAACTACTTTGGCAAATGTTTCAAGGCTGCTATGGGCGTAAGTCCGTCTGAATATAGGCAGAAAAACGGGCTTTGAAACGTTTTTACCGAACTTTTGGGACGTTTTTACCACTCATGTCGGGGGAATTTGGCTACTTTTGCCCCCGACATTCTACTTCAAATATTTAAAAACTAATAGTAAAAACCTATGAGAAAAGTAGCGATTATTTTTATGAAGAAGTGTTCGGTACTATTGCTGATGCTTCTTTTCCCCTTAGGAGTGCTGGCGCAAAGCGTCACCGTTAGCGGACAAGTAACTGACGAGGCTGGTGAACCAATTATTGGCGCAAGCGTAAGGATTCCCGGCACTTCGGTGGGAGTAGTGACCGATATGGACGGTAATTACTCTATCTCTGTTCCGAAAGGAAAACAACTCGAAATCACTTATGTGGGTTACAAGAAGGAAGTGATCATTGCCAAGGAAGGCAAGATGACTGTCCAGTTGAAGGAAGATTCCAACATGCTTAACGAAGTGGTGGCTATCGGATACGGAACCGTAAAGCGCAAGGACGTGACGGGTTCGGTTTCTTCGGTAGGCAACACAGAACTCGTGTCGGTGCCTGTGGCTTCGCCTGTTGAGGCCATGCAGGGTAAGCTGGCTGGTGTGCGCGTCACCATGCCTGAGGGCAACCCCGACGCCGAGGTCATCATCCGCGTGCGTGGTGGTGGTTCTATCACCCGCGACAACACACCTCTTTATATAGTAGACGGTTTCCCCGTCAGCAGCATCTCCGATATTCCTACCAGCGACATCGAGAGCATCGACGTGCTGAAGGATGCTTCCTCTACCGCCATCTATGGTAGCCGTGGTTCCAACGGTATCGTGCTTGTAACCACCAAGAGTGGTAAGGCTGGTAAGGTGACTGTGAACTACAATGCCTATGTGGGCTTCAAGAAGGCTGAGGACAAGGTAGACGTGCTGGGAGTGGAAGACTATCTGAAGTGGCAGTACGAATTGTCGAGTCTCTCTACTGGTGCCAATGCCGGTAAGTACCAGCAGGTACTCGGCGGATGGGACAACATACCCAACATTATGAACTCGATGAAGACTACAGACTGGCAGGACGAGGTGTACGGACGCACCGGCAACGTGTTCAGCCATAATGTCAACATCTCGGGAGGTTCGGAGAAGTTGCGCTTCACAGCAGGATACAACTACATGAAGGAGAAAGCCATCCTGCTCACCTCTGACTTCTATCGCAGCAACCTGAACTTCAAACTCAACTATGAGCCCAACAAGAAGACCAAACTCGAGTTCTCTACCCGTTACTCACGCACCAAGGTGAATGGCGATGGACAGAGCGACGCTACCGGCGACCAGAACTCTGTGCCTTCAGGCTCTTTCGGCCGTATCCGCCATGCTGTGTTGCAGTCGCCTCTGACGGGCTCAGGAAGCCTTCTCTTCGATGAGAGCAACATTGACGACGGACTGGAAGACCCAATCACAGCCCTCAACGACAACTACAAGAAACGTGTTCGTGAGAACTTCAACATGAACGGAGCTTTCACATGGAAGATATTGCCCGAGCTTACTTTCCGCACAGACGTAGGTCTCGACATCTACAACAACGACTTCCGTTACTTCTCCGGCTCTACTACCTATGAGTCGCAGAACAACACCCTGGCAGAATACAAGAACATGCCGCTTACTACACGTACCCAGGTGAACCGCCGCACCGTGCGCAACTCCAACACTCTGCAGTACGACTTCTCTAAGATTCTGCCCAAGGCTCACAGCCTGAACCTCATGGTGGGACAGGAGAGCATCGTAAGCCGTGAGACACTGGCAACGACACGCATAGAGGGATTCCCTTCATTCTACGATGCCGACATGGCTTTCCACCTCTCTGCACAGGGCACTCCTACACGTGCCAACGAGTTCTACTATCCCGACGACAAGATGGTGTCGTTCTTCGGACGTGCCAACTACAGTTTCTTGGACCGCTATCTGCTTACCGCCACTCTGCGTGCCGATGGTTCAAGCAAGTTCTCTAAGGACAACCGCTGGGGCTACTTCCCATCAGTGGCAGCCGGATGGCGCATTATCGAGGAGCCTTGGATGAAGTCGACACAAGACTGGCTGAGCAACCTGAAGTTGCGCTTGAGCTACGGTGTGTCGGGTAACAACAACATTCCTTCTGGACAGACCAGCCGTACCTATTCTATCAAGGAGAGCTCTTGGCTGCACCTGCAGAACTCATGGCTCACTACGGGCAACGCAATGAGCAACCCCGACCTGAAGTGGGAAACAACACACTCGCTCAACCTGGGTATTGACTTCGGTTTCTTCAACAACAAGCTCAACGGTTCGTTCGAGGTGTACAAGAACAACGTGAAAGACCTGCTCATGGAGATGCAGATCACAGGTAGCGGCTACAACACACAGTACCAGAACGTGGGCGAGACCAAGAACTCTGGTTTCGAGTTGACATTGAACTACGATGCCATCAACACCAAGAACTACGGTCTGAACTTCTCGTTCACACTCGGTCATAACACCAATGAGGTAGTGAGCCTCGGAAGCATGGACTCATACTCTAAGCCTTCTTACTGGGCAAGTACAGAAATTGGCTCCGACTACTTAGTGAAGCCAGGAAAGCCTGTAGGAACCATCGTCGGTTACAAGCTGGCAGGAACAGGACGCTACGAGGTGGACGACTTCGAGGGCTACGATGCTGCCGCAGGACAGTGGAAGTTGAAGGAAGGTGTGGCTGATGCCAGCGGTATTGTGGGCACAGTACGCCCTGGTACCATGAAACTCCTCGACAAGGACGGTTCAGGAACCATCAACGATGACGACAAGTTCGAGATCGGCGACGCCAACGCATGGGCTATAGGTGGATTCTCTATCGGTGCACGTGCCTACGGATTCGACTTCAATGCCGACTTCTCTTACAGCATCGGCAACGATGTTTACAATGCTGACAAGATAGACCAGACCTCTACACGTGGCGGTATCTGGCGCAACCTCAACACCACGATGGCAAGCGGCAAGCGCTGGACCAACGTAGACGAGAACGGCAACTTCATCAACGATGCAGCCAAGCTCGCCGAGATGAACAAGAACACCACTATGTGGTCGCCTTACACAACAAAGGCTGTGCTCACCGACTGGGCTATCGAGGACGGATCATTCCTCCGCCTCTCTACACTTACCTTGGGCTACACACTGCCTAAGACATGGATGCAGAAAATCTATGTTCAGAACCTGCGTCTATACTTTACCGCTTCAAATCTTTTCTGTATCACCGGTTACAGTGGTATGGATCCAGAGGTGGACTGCTGCCGCAACGTGCTGGTTTGTCCAGGCGTAGACTACTCGGCTTATCCAAGAAGCCGCCAGTTCATCTTCGGTCTTAATCTTACATTCTAAAAAAACACTTAAAGGAAACATCGTTATGAAAATAAAATATGTATTTACAGCCCTGTTGGCTGGCGCTACACTCATGTCGTGCAACGACTATTTAGACGTAGAAAGCGAGTCACAATACAACGACAAGGTGGTGTTCTCTAACACCCCGCTTGCCGAGAATACGGTCATCAGCATCTACAGCTGGTTTGCCGCCACCAATTCTCACCGTGCGCGCTACATGCCTTACTATGGTATGAATACCGATGCCGAGTGCTACTTCGACATGGCGCAGCCTTCGTCGGACAACAAGACCTCGCTCTGCACTTACAGCGCCTTCTCTGCCAACAACTGGATGGCTTCTGGAAAAGACCCTAACGCCTTCACAGGCTTCTTCAACGGCATTGAGGCTGCCAACTGCTGCATCGAGGGAATACGTGCCTATGGCAATCCTGAGAGCAATGCCGACATGGCTTATCTCTTAGGCGAGTCGCTCACCCTGCGTGCGCAGTACTACTATGACCTCATTCGTGCCTGGGGCGACGTGCCTGCCCGATTCACATCGGTGAAACAGAGCACCATCTACCTTCCCAAGTCAGACCGCGACGTCATCTACAAGCAGATTATTGCCGACCTGAAAGAGGCTGCAGGCTATCTGCCATGGCCAGGAAAGGCTGAGCGCACCAAGACGACAGAGCGAGTGAACAAGGCTTTTGCCTTGGGTCTGCGTGCACGTCTCATCCTCATGGCCGAGGGTTACAGCCAGCGTCCTACATCGCTCGACAATCCTACTACTTATGAGGTGCGCCGCAGCAACGATCCTGAGCTTACCGGCACAGCCCTGCTGCAGGAGGCTTACGACGACCTGAAACTCGTCATCAGAGAGAGTGGACTCGCACTCGACGCCACTTACGAGCAGTTCTGGAACGACCTCGCTACTGACGTCATCACCATCGAAGGCTCACACAAAGAGTCTATCTTCGAGATTCCATTCAACGACGGACGTGGACGATTCTTCTATCACTTTGGTGTTTACCACAAGTCGAAGAGCCCACACTTGACCAAGACCAACTATGGCGGACAGAACATTCCTGCTCCTACACTCTACTATGAGTACGACAATGCTGACCAGCGCCGCGACGTGAACTGCGTGCCTTACAAGTACGACAACGGCTACACAATGGCCAAGTTGGGTGACAACGATGCCTCTGCACCAAGCTTCAACTTCGGCAAGTACGACTATGAGCGCATGACACGCCAGGTGACTTCCAACGACGATGGTGTGAATCTGCCCGTGCTCCGCTACGCCGACATCCTGTTGATGGCAGCAGAGATTGCCAACGAGCTGGAAGGTCCTGATGCAGCCAAGCCTTACCTCAAGGAGGTTCGTAACCGCGCCTTTGCCGTAGCCGACCGCCCAGCAAACGTAGAGGCTTATGTCAACGCCATCAGCTCGAAGGCCGACATGCTGAAGGCCATCCAGAAGGAGCGCCTTCTCGAATTCCCTGGCGAGATGCTGCGTAAGCAGGACCTCATTCGCTGGAACTTGCTCGGAACAGCCGTAAGACAGACCGTGACCGACATGAGAGCGCTGCGCGACCGCACAGGCAAGTATGCTGACGTGCCTACAGTGGTTTACACACGCACCAATGCTGCTGGCAAGTTGGAGTACTATGGCTTGGCTAAGGGTGAGACAGCAGCTCCTGCTGGCGAAGGCTGGACACAACTCGACTACGACTTCGTGTCTGCCACAGTGAAGGACAACATGCTGGCCAACTATTTTGCCAACGATCCAGACTCCCGTCAGTACTGGCCTATATTCGACTCAGACATCAACGCGTCGAACAACGCATTGATCAACAACTACGGATATTAAAATAACTGAACTTTTGCATGTGGGGAAGTTAAGGGAAGTTAGTGACGTTAGAGGGAAGTTAAGGGACAAATGTCCTAAGTTTAAACTATAAGACTATTATTTCTTAACTTTCCGAACGACCGACGGGAGTGATAACAGCTTTAGCTTCTATCAATTTCCTCGCTTGCGAAACTTGAATTCAAATAATGAATTAACGGTAGGTTTTTAGTTATATATTAAAACAAAACGCAGGCCTCTCTGCCTCGTGAGAAGTGGAGAGGCTTTTTTCTTAAAATCTACTTTCGCAGGAATTGTTCCAGGGACAACAATTTTGTTCCAACAGCAATATTTCCCACATCAATAATTGTTCCAGCAACAATATTCTCAATATTTTTCAAACCACTTAAAAACCGGGAAACCTCATGAAGAAAGCAGTCTTTACTCTTATTTGCAGTCTTGCCTTTGCAGCAGGAGTTATGGCGCAGGATGCTCCGCTCGATGTCTCGAAGCGGGTGGCTGATTATCTGCTGAGCCATCACAACCACAACGTGTCAAAGGCACAGGACGGACACACTCACATCGACAGCTATTATCAAGAATGGAGATACGTGAATGGTGTGCTCGGAGTGGCAATGCTCAATCTTGCCGATGCGGCAGGTGAAAAGAAGTATGAACAGTTGGTCAAAGAGAACTTTGACTTTTATTTCGAACCAAAAATACAGCGACAACTCAGGAAAGAATACGAATCGGGCGTGCGCGACAATGCGTGGCGCAGATTCTTCTCCATGTCGAGCCTTGACGACTGCGGAGCTATGGGCGCTGCCCTCTCCGAACTGGCACGACGATACAAAGACCAACGTTACGAGAATTATCTCGACAAGATAAGCCATTACATTCTTACTCAGCAGGGGCGTATTCCCGAAACAGGCATTTACTGCCGGGGAAGGGTGGGAGAGCGAACTCTCTGGCTCGACGACCTGTATATGTGTACTTCTTTCCTGGCTCATCAGGGAAGTCGCAAGGGTGCATCGTCCGACTTGTTGCAGAGAGCGGCAGAACAGGTTTTGCTCTTCGACAGTCTGCTCTTCGACAACGACAAGCACCTCTATTGGCATTGTTTCTATTATGACACGACCCATGCCCACGGCACCGCCCACTGGGGAAGAGCCAACGGATGGGCGTTTCTGGCACAGGCTCTCGTGCTCGACAGATTGCCCGAAGAGCATCCTCTGCGAGACAGATTGCTGCAGCTGTTCCGAAAAAGAGTGGAAAACATCATCGCCTATCAGGACGCACAGGGCATGTGGCACCAGTTGCTCGACAAGCCTGACTCTTATCCCGAAACTTCCTGCACAGCCATGTTTGTCGCAGCCATTGCGCATGGTGTGAACAAGGGCTGGCTCGACAGCTCGTTCGCCTCTGTGGCGCTGCAGGGATGGAAGGCTGTCTGCAGTCAGATAACCCCTGAAGGACAGGTGAAGAATGTGTGCATGGGAACAGGCATCAGCCGCGACTTGCCTTTCTATTACAACCGACCGGCTCCGCTCAATGATGCCCACGGACTGGGAGCCGTGGTGCAGGCTGGAATAGAAATCAATAACGTAACAACAAAAACAACAGAATAGATATGAAAAACTTAAAGCTAAAACTCACATTCCTGTCGCTGTGCGCCTTTGCTACAGCGGCTCATGCACAGCAAGTGAAAGGAAACAGCGTACTCTACACATCGTCACAAGGCAACATGCGCATCGAGATGTGTTCGGAAAGCATGTTCCGTGTAACTAAGGTGCCTGTACAGCAGATGCCTGATAATGAGAAGTGGATGGTGGTCAACTACAACTTCCCACAGGTGAATTTCAGCGTGGACGGCAAACAGATAAAGACCAGTAAGCTGCAGGTAAGCATTCAGGAAGCTCCCTGGCGCATACAGGTGGCTGATGCTTCGGGTAAGGTGCTCTACGAGGAGTTGACATCGGGCTGCAAGGACAGCATATATAATGAGGTGAAGATGAATCCCGACGAGCACTTCTTCGGCTTCGGTGAGCGCATGGACCGCATCGACCAGCGTGGACAGCGTGTTCACCTCAATGTGGAACTGGGACGGGGCTCAAAGCCTGCGGTAGGCGGCAAGGACATTCTGAGAGCCAACTACTGTCCTGTGCCTTTGATGCTCAGCAACAAGGGGTACGCCGTGTTCTTCCATACTGCTGTGCCCAACGACTGGGACATGGGATGGACCAACAATGACAAGTACAGTTTCTCGGCACCTGGTGGCGACAATGACTATTATTTCATCTATGGCGAGCAGTTGGAAACTCTGATTCACAGCTATCAGCAGCTCACGGGCGTGGCGCCTCTTATGCCACGTGCAGCCTATGGTCTGCACATCGGCTCGTACAGCGGTGGAACATGGCATCATGAGAGCAAGGCCAACGATACGTATGTGGTCAATCTCATCGACCGCCTGCGTCAGGAAAAGATTCCGTTCGACATGATGTGGCTCGACTCTACCTGGCGCCTCTTTGCCAAGTTGGGCAACGGAGGCTGTACCTTCGAGTTCCAGGATCAGTTTAAAGACCCAAAGGGCATGATCGACCATGCCTATAAGAATCATGTGGCAATGTTTGGTCTGCACATTCGTTCGCTGGTCGACAACGGCAAGCGCAACAATCTGCTCACCACAGCACAGAAGAAGGGACTCACCATTCAGGACGGTGGAACCAACGCCATCATCAACTTCTTCGACGACAAGGCTGTGGACTGGTGGTGGAAGAATGCAGCCAAGAAAGTGACCGACCTGGGAGCCAAGTTCTTCAAGACTGATGTGGGAAGCGCTCTGAACTACAACAATCCAAACATCGAGCAGAAGGCTGCCCACAACCTCTTCCCTATAGCCTATGCCAAGGCACCTTATGAGAACTTTGCCAAGCTCAACGGACAGCGTGGCTTCGACCACACACGCGAGGGCTATGCAGGTATTCAGCGCTATCCTTTCATCTGGGCTGGCGACTGGGGCTCGGAGTGGCAGTGGTTTGAACCTATCATCCGCGGCGGTATTAATATAGGACTCTCTGGTGTCGGCTATTGGAGCCACTGTATGGGTGGATTCGAGCAGTATTCAGCCTACGACACCGACCTCTATCTGCGCTGGGTGCAGATGGGAATGTTCTCGCCTGTGTCCATCCTCTTCGGTATGGATCATCCTCGTTATCATGCGCCATGGACTTATGGCGAGGAAGCACAGAAAATATTCATCCAGTACGACTCGCTGCGTTATGCGCTCCTGCCTTACATCTACACCAGCGCCTGGGATATGTACAAGACCAGCCGTCCGCTGATGACACCTTTGTTCTACGATCATCTGCAGGATGTCAATACCTATCAGATTTCAGACCAGTATATGTTTGGCCGCGACATGATGGTGTGTCCTGTAACGGTGAAGAATGCACTCTCGCGTCCTGTTTACTTCCCCGGTGGTGACTGGCTCGACTTCTGGACAGGTGAGCGCATCAGCGGACGCCAGTACAAGTCGTTCCTCACACCTATCGAGATCATGCCTATCTTCCTGCGCCGTGGAGCCATCATTCCCCGTCAGGAAGCCATGCAGTACGTGGACGAGCGCCCCAACACCAACATCTCGCTGCTCATCTATCCTTCCGAGCATTCGGTGTACGAAATGTATGAGGACGACGGTAAATCGCTCGATTATCAGAAGGGAGTTTATGCCGTCACCAAGATGGAGAGCCGACTGGCACAGAACGAGTGGATACTCAACATCACGACTCCTAAGGGCGACTACAAGCCTGTTTCGCACTACTACAGCGTAAGTGTTTACCTTGACAAGAAGCCTAAACTCGTTACTGTAGCCGGCAAGTTTGTCGATGGATGGAAGTACGACGAGAAGTTGCGCTTACTTACCTTCGATGCAGGCGAGGGCGATATGGAAGTGGTTGTCAAGATGTAAAATCAAGACTTTGGGGGTTGAATACTTTGCCATGAAGCATATGGCTTTAACTTCTCCAACTACTCTAACTTCTTCATTTGCATTTATAAAGATATTACTATGTATAGAAACAGATTATTCTTATCGGTTGCCGCCGTGCTTGCAGGTACGGTGGCAATGGCTCAGGGCTCTTACAAGGCTCTGAAGTTCAAGACTGCCACCTCGCTCTACAACTACGAGATGCTGCCAGTACACGCTCAGAACTATGAGCGCCAGCAGGCTTTCGAAAAGGCTTGCCAGTCGAAGGAAGCCATGCAGCAATACGTGAGCCAGTTGCGCAGTCGTTTTGGTCAGTTGGCTGGCGAAATGCCACAGCGTGGCAAACTCAATGCCAAGGTAGTGGGCTCGTTGAAGGGCAACGGCTTTATAGTCGAGAAGATTGTCTTTCAGAGTACGCCAGGCCGTTACGTCACAGCCCATCTTTATCTGCCCGAGAAGGTGCTGGGCAAGATTCCTGCCTGTATCGAGATGTGCGGACATGGACTCGACGGAAAGGGCACGGGTTCGGGAAGTGCTGAGCAGTTGGCTGTCAATGGTATTGCTTCCATGGTGGTCGACCCCTTCTCACAGGGTGAGCGCCAGCAAACCATCGATGCACAGGGCAAGAATCTTACCCGTGGCGTAACTACCGAGCATACACTCATTGCTCCGGGCTTCATCCTCCTTGGCAGCAGCCTTGCCGCACAGGAGTTTTTCGATAACAGCCGCGCCATCGACTATCTGCTCAGTCGTAAGGACATTGATGGCGACAAGATTGGTTGTTATGGCTTCTCGGGAGGCGGCACGCAGTCATCTTATCTGGCTGCTCTCGACGACAGGGTGAAGGCAAGTTGTGTGGGATTGTTCTTCTCGTCGCGCGAAAGAACCCTGGAGACTCAAGGCCCAAGCGACGGATGTCAGTGGATTCCAGGCGAAGGACGCGAGCACATCGAGATAGCCGACATGGCGATGATGAATGCGCCAAAGCCTTTCCTGATTCTTGACGGACGTTTCGACTTCGTTGACCATTGGGGAGCCTTGCGTGGCTATGAAGAGGTGAATCGTTGCTACAGTCTGCTGGGAGCGCCCGATGCTGCCGAACAGTTTTATTACGACGACGGACACGCCATTCCCAAGCCCAGCCAGGACAAGATGGTAAGCTTCTTCCGCAAGGCTCTCTTGGGCGATGCACAGGGCGAGGTGAAGCCTTATACTTACTGGCGTAGTGACGACATGCGTTGCACCAAGACAGGACAGGTAAACTTGGAATACAAGGATGCGCTCAGCTCCATGCAGGAGTGTGAGGCACAGATGGACAGGCTGTCAGCCCAGCGCCAGGCTTTCTGTTCGCAGTCGGCCGACAAGGTGAAGGCTGACATTCTGAAGCTGTTGGGACTTTCTGGACTGAACGATCATTGGAATGCTATTGAGACTCGCCACGAATCGCAGCGCGACGTGGAGGAATATCGTTATCAGCTCGATTGCGAAGGTCAGTATCCTGTTCCTGTCATCGTCAGGATTCCGTCGGTTGCCAATCAGCAGTCGAAGGTTTGCATCCATCTTGCTGATGCAGGAAAGGCAAGTCTGCTGATAGAGACCGATCGTCGTGATGCATTCTCCGACGGCACGATTCATGTCTATGCCGACCTGCGAGGTTTTGGTGAGACGAGCGACATTTTCGAGTACAACCTTTCCAAGTATTGGAATACTCAGTATCGTTCTGCAGTAACATCCCTGCATGCAGGCAAACCGCTCATAGGTCAGCGTGTGCAGGATTTGCGCACCATTCTCAATTTCTGTTCGGCTGACGAAAAGTTGAAGGGCCGCCAGATTACAGTCAAGGCTGACGGAATGAACGCAGTCGTAGTGATGCACGCTGCTGTGCTCGACGAGCGATTGGCTGGTGCCACACTCACCCGCACATTGAAGACCTGGCGCAATTACATTCAGCACCCCGTGCAGCACGACATGATGTCGAACGTCATTCCTGGTGTCTTGTGCTGTTACGACATTCCCGATCTTCTTTCGTTGGCAAAGGGAAGGGTAGTTATCCAGGACTAAACGCAGTATCAAGATTCCTGTTATCGACGTAAGGAATTTAGAAGCCATCCTCGCCCGACAAGCGCTCGTGGAATGGTAGCTGAAAAGAGACCAACAGCCTGGGAGAGGAAAGCTGACTGTGGGCTGAAAAGCGTCTCAGTTTCAGTTGTCTCAGTTATTTTTAAGAGGGGTGGAAAAGCCGAGCGTGTTTGACCCCCGAGGGCAAAGCGATGTTGACCCCCGAAAACTTTTTTATTTTGACCCCTCTAAAGTCCTGACTGGCGGGGTCATTTTTATTTTACCCTGTTTACTTCTTGG
>Ga0256404_1009114_pt1 | contig 14418 bp, 16 predicted proteins | sample RumenRJG_01DNA_FD_185990 | JGI IMG/M metagenome (GOLD analysis project Ga0256404, IMG submission 185990) | Bovine rumen microbial communities from Lethbridge, Alberta, Canada - RJG_01 | ecosystem: Host-associated > Mammals > Digestive system > Stomach > Rumen | place: Canada: Alberta | collected...
CGAGAATTGCAACCTTGTTTGCACCTCGAATTAACTTTGCAAATAATAACAAATTCTGGCGAAGCGGCTAAAGTAGGCTCTCCGCTTAAACCAGAAACTTAAAATAATCAATTATTAGAGCCTACCAAGAAATAAAATGAATACGATAATCAACAATCTGCTTGATGGCAAGATTTACAAAGAACCCCTGCAAGAGGTCTTGCGTCTTTTCGCAAAAGGAAACACATCGCCATTGTCTGTGAGAGATGTTCTAAAGGAATATGGGATTGGTGTTGATGACTTGCACGACGAATCTATTAATGTGATCCTCGATTACGTAAACCTAATCCTGGATGACCATATCATCACAAAGCAAGAAATGGATACATTGCGAAAACTCAAGATGCTTCTCCATATCAAGGAAGGTGATTTTATAGAAGCTCACAAAGAAGAAGACATTGAAAACATATTGCGTAGAGAGTTTGAACTAATCTACCTAGACAAGAACGTCGACAATGATGAAGCTGCCATGAAGGTGGATTTGCAGGAACTGTTCGGATTGAGTTACGACCAATTTCTGCTCTTTGAACAGGAGGCGGTTGAGTATGCACTCAAACAAGGGGCAGACGTTACGAATCTTGATACATTTTACCGTTTATAGACATGGGGTTACGCTATAGAAAGAGAGTCAAAGTCGCTCCTGGCGTTTACCTTAACTTGAGCAAGTCGGGAGTGAGCACAACGTTGAAAGCGGGGAAAGGGGTAAGTGTCAGCATGGGGGAAAATGGCACTTACCTTAATACCGGAATACCCGGTACGGGCTTATATAGCCGTCAAAAGATAAGTGGAACTACAATGAAGAACAAGAAAAGGCCAGTTGCCAACCCAAAGCATGAATCAAATACAGGATGTTGGTATAGTCTTTGGGTATTATTAGTATTTGTGATGATAGGCGTGTTTATTATTGGTTTGATAATCACAGATAGCATGATGATTGGATTAGGTTTTACGGGAGTTGTTGTTTTCATTATTTGTGCATTTATTTCTCATGCTATTGGGAAAAAGGGGAGGAGCAAAAAGATAATACCTGTTAGTAAGCCAGAAGAAAGAAATACTCAACCACTATCCACGGAACCATACAAGGAGATTTCTAAAGAAGACTATTCTTCCGAGAGTGTATCTGAGGAGAAGAGAACCATTACAGAAGAAATGGTGCAGAAACTGTTGACCCCATTCCCGATGCATGTAGAAGAAACACCTTCGGATAGAGACCCTTTGTACACACAAGCAAAGCGACTGGTTGTACAGCAGCAAAAGGCCACAATAGTCATGATCCAAAGAGAACTACAAATTAGCAATCTCAGAGCCGGTCGTATAATTGACCAATTGGAAAAGGACGGGATAATTGGAGCTGCGCGAGGGTCACAACCGAGGAAAGTCTTATTACCGAACGTTGAATGGTTGTATTCAAATCCCTCTTTAGAACAAGTTGTAGAGGCAACAAGATTGGTTGTCACATCACAGTTTGCATCCACATCATTGATACAACGCAAACTACAAATGGGTTATAACAAGTCGGCCAAAATAATTGACCGACTTGAGGAATCTGGTATTGTTGGCCCTTACCAAAGCAATAGCGTCAGAAATGTGCTTATCAATTCTTTAGATGGTTTTGATGAACTCGTAAAGAAATACAATATTGATTTTTCCAAAGAACCGTTATTTGTGGCCGATGAGATTTTTTCATTTTGCCAACAGCTTGAAAAGGACGTCGACTTTGTGGAGGAACTCAATCGACATAACATCAAGGTTACGGGTAGTGATGGGAAACCTCTCTGTGGTGAAGGAGGAGAAGTTCGTTCTTTAATCTTTCTCGACATTGCACATTGTTACACGGAAATGGCCGATATTATCGACCTGAAAAGAGATGACGGAATAGGCATTCTCTACTTAATGTTCAGATTAATAAAGCCAGAAACACCAATACCTCATGATAGGCAACACATAGATGTGATAAAGAGCACTTTGCCAAGTGGAGCGGAGTCGTTGATTGGCCAGATAAAAGGCAAACCGTTCTTTAGTGACGGCGATATAGATTTTACTGTTGCTGCAATTCTGAAACGACGTAACAAAGACCAGCTCAACAAGTACCTTACTCTCCTTTTCCGCTATTGCTCTCTTATAGCAAAGGCTGATGGCAATATCACAGACAAAGAGCAGCACTTCCTCGACCACATCGCACAATTACGCTCAAATTCCATGAATAGCCATGAAGGTGTGACTGTTCGGGAAGCACCCGCACCCTCTGAAAAGAATGATGGAATAGCGGAATTGGACGGATTAATAGGACTTGATAGTGTAAAACAGGAAGTACGTACAATGTCCAATTTCATAAAGATACAACTCTCTAGGCAGCAACAGGGATTGAAGTCCACACAGGTATCCTACCATTGTGTCTTTACGGGTAGTCCTGGCACGGGTAAAACAACAGTGGCCAGAATCCTGGCAGGTATCTACCATGAACTCGGCGTACTGAAGAATGGACAGCTTGTTGAAACTGACCGCAGCGGATTGGTAGCCGAATATGTCGGGCAAACGGCAGTCAAGACCAACAAAGTAATCGATAGTGCATTAGACGGGGTGTTGTTCATCGACGAAGCATATTCACTTGTTTCCGGCAGTGGTAATGATTATGGTAATGAAGCAATCGCCACACTACTTAAAAGAATGGAAGACGATAGAGATAGGCTAATTGTAATTCTTGCGGGATACGGCAACGAAATGAAGCAATTTATAAATTCCAACCCCGGCTTACAATCACGTTTCAATCGTTATATTCATTTCCCAGATTATAATGTAGACGAATTGCAACAGATTTTCATTAGATATGCCCAGAAAAATGATTATGACGTTACATTAGAAGCGATTGACAATCTCAGAGTCTTGTTGGGTGATGTTGTGAGTAACAAAGACAATAATTTTGGCAACGGACGATTTGTTCGTAATCTATTTGAGAAAACACTTGAGAGGCAAGCAAACAGACTCTCTAGTATTGAGCATCCCACATTGAGTCAACTAAAGGAGATTCTGCCAACCGACATTAGATAAGTGCATTATCTCCCAAAAATGTTTCCTCAGAAAGACATCGCCGAAAAACTCTTAGTACCACCATATATCAAGGCAATAGTAGAAACTAATGAGAGTAAAAAAAACGGGGAGCAAAACCAGTAAGGTTTCGCTCCCCTCTTTTTGTGGTGATTCTGGTATTGGCACAAAGAGCCCACCAAGAAGGCACAAAGAACTCACCAAGAAGGCAACAATACGGATGTGCGGAGGATAATTCGCTTATTTTCCGCAAATTCCAAAGGTGTCATAGGCCCTGCAAATATCTGCGGAAGAACGGGTCGCTGATGAAATATGTGCTGCCAGTTTTGTCGGCAATACCGTCTTCGAGTAGGGTCATGATGTTTTTCTGTACCGAGGATGGGGTGTTTAGTTTGTTATTGCGGACGTATTCGGTAGAAAATATATGCTCTCCGCTTTTCGCCAATGCTCTCATCAGTTGTTTCTGCCCAGTAGCGTAACGGTTGAACTGTTCGAAATAGAAATCACCTTTGAGGTCGATGATATCCTGTACACTATTGTCGATATCCTCCATCGTTATGCTCTTCTTCTTTGTAATAGTGCGTTGCCAGATAAAAGAAGCCAAAAGCTGGATGTAATAGGGAATCTCCGCAGCACATTGTATCAAGTATTGGGCTTCGTCATCGCCAAGCGTAATATTGTCCTTGCCGAAGCGTTGTCGCAAAAAATCTATGGTTTCGTCTACGGGCAGTGGACCAATTTGTACGTGTATTCCCGTGTTGAAAAAAGGGCGTTTCTTGTTCTCAAACATCTGTGACATCATGTGCGTCTTACTACCAAGAAAGAGGTAGCTGACCCCTTGCTGCTGCTGAATGACGGAACGCAATAGTCCTTCGACACCCTCTTTGCCAAAGCGTGTAATTTCTTGGAACTCATCCAGCACTACGACCACGTGGCCTTGCTGCTTTGCCATCTGCTCTGGTATATTGAACACTTGCGAAAGGGTATTCTGGGAAATGTGGCTTTCGGAAAAGTCTATGGATAATTTTGGTGATCCGTCAACACCAAATTCGAGAGTTGGGCGTATTCTTTTAACCCAGTAGGTCAAATCTCGGGCAAAGTTTTCTAATTTTGATTGTTTCTTTCGGGCTGCCTCAATCATAAGTTCTGCCAAGCGTTCTAGGGAGAATGCCGACATTAGGTCAATATAAAGGCAAGGAATACCTTGCTCCTCCAAGCGGTCCATTACCCGAAAGACAAGCGACGTTTTACCATATCTACGAGGGGCGAACAATACAACATTGTTACCCCCAGCAAGAGTGGAAGTTAACAAATCCGTCTCTTTGCCGCGGTCGAAGAAAGCATCACCCCGTACAATAGTACCATAGCTAAAAGGATTCATTTTGTTTTATTTTTTTCAGTGCAAAAGTATATGTTTTTTTTTGACTGAACAAATTAAATTACATTGAACAACCGCAAATATCTGACAATAAATACTATACAATTACGCCGGGTGGCATTATGCCGCACAGCATAACGCATGGGTGCGTATGATGCAAGTGCCCAACAACAAGTTTTGAAAAAAAGAGTCCTCAAAGAAAGCACATATAACCCATCCAGAAGACATCAATACGGATGGGCTGAGAATAATCCGTATATTTGCCGTATGAAAACGTGGGAATATTGGGAACAAGGAAAGGGAGCCTATGCGGACTCCCTTTCTTGTTGTTATTGGTGCAATCTTTTATTTGCCTTCGATTTCCTTGCGGACTTTTTTGAAGGCTTCGATGCACTTGTCGAGGTGCTCGTGCTCGTGGGCGGCGCTGATCTGCACACGGATGCGGGCCTGGCCCTTGGGCACCACGGGATAGTAGAAGCCGGTAACGAAGATGCCCTCTTCCTGCATCTTGGCGGCATACTGCTGGCTCTTGGCGGCGTCGTAGATCATCACGGCGCAGATGGCGCTCTCGCTGGGTTTGCAGTCGAAGCCCTCCTCCTTCATGCGGCGCAGGAAGTAGTCGGTGTTCTCGTGCAGCTTGTCCTGCAGGGCATTGGTCTCGCTCATGAACTCGAACATGCGGATGCCGGCGGCCACGAGGCCGGGAGCCATCGAGTTGGAGAAGAGGTAGGGGCGGCTGCGCTGGCGCAGCATGTCGATGATTTCCTTGCGGCCGGTAGTGAATCCGCCCATGGCGCCGCCGAAAGCTTTTCCTAATGTGCCGGTGAGGATTTCGATCTGGCCACGCAGGTTGTAGCGCTCGGTAACGCCGCGGCCGGTCTTGCCGACCACGCCGGCGGAGTGGCTTTCGTCCACCATCACCATGGCGTCGTACTTCTGGGCCAGCTCGTAGATCTTGTCCAGCGGGCAGACGTTGCCGTCCATCGAGAAGACGCCGTCGGTAACGATGACGCGGAAGCGCTGCTGCTGGGCGGCCTGGAGCTGACGCTCGAGGTCTTCCATGTCAGCGTTGGCGTAGCGGTAGCGCTGGGCCTTGCAGAGGCGCACGCCGTCGATGATGGAGGCATGGTTCAGCGCGTCGCTGATGATGGCGTCCTCCTCGGTGAGCAGGGGCTCGAACACACCGCCGTTGGCGTCGAAGCAGGCGGCGTAAAGGATGGTGTCCTCGGTGCCGAAGAAGTCGGAGATCTTCTGCTCGAGCTGCTTGTGGAGATCCTGGCAGCCGCAGATGAAGCGGACGCTGGCCATGCCGTAGCCGCGGGCGTCCATGCCGCGCTTGGCAGCCTCGATGAGCTCGGGGTTGTCGGCCAGGCCGAGGTAGTTGTTGGCGCAGAAGTTGAGGCACTTCTTGCCCTTGACCATGATTTCGGCGCCCTGGGGGCTCTCGATGATGCGCTCGTGCTTGTAGAGGCCGGCGGCTTCGATGTCGGCCAGCTCTTTCTGAAGATGCTGTTGAAACTTAGTATACATATTTACAATATTTTATGTTATTATTTCTTAATTCTGGGGATGAATAATCGACCTACAAAAGTACAAAAAAGAATCGGACTGGCAAAATCTTTTTTTCACTCCCCCGTCAAAAGCCTTACGGATTGCCGAGTGTTGGTTTCCCATGTTTGGAGGAAGCGGCGCGAGACAGGGTCGAGGTATTCGGTGGATGTGATATGCCAGCGAATGGAGTCGAGGCAATCTTCCGTTGCCTTGCCGCCCAGGCGCCAGCAGAAGCCGGAGCGGTGGAGGTCGTCGCCGAAGAGACGGCCCACGGCATCATAGGTGTACTGTGTGAGGTAGACGGGGCGGCAGCCGTCATTGTCGCGCAGCAGGCCGAGCACGTTGCGGTAGCCCTCGAGGTTGATGTTGTGGACTTCGATGTCGGGGCGGTGTCTTTCCACCTGCTGGAGGTACCAGAGGGGGAAGGTGTCGTTGTCGCCGTAGGTGATGAGGATGGCGTCGGAGGAGCAGGACTGTAGGTGGTTGAGGGCGATGTCGTGGACAGCATGGCTGCCGCTGCGGTCGTGGTCGCCCCAGTTGCCGAAGGCCAGGGTGGCCGGTGCGAGCAGCACGAGCCACCGCCACCTGCGAAGGCCGATGCTGCCGGCACCGATGCCAATCCACAGGGCGAAGGCGTAGAAAGAGAGCACGTAGGCGTAATCGCGCTCACGCGGTTCGTAGCAGGGGTGGTTGAGGTAGAAATTCAAGATGATGCCGCCAAAGAGGAACAATAGCAGAATGGCCACAAAGTCGCGCCGTCGCCGCTTCCACTGCGCCACCATACCCCAAAGTCCTAACAAAAATGGTAGGATGAGAAGAACTATATTGCCGGAGCGAAGATTTTCGCGGCCGATGAAGTTGTACATGAAATAGCGCAGGTACATGTAGCCCAGCTGGTAGGTGGCATAGTACTTGGTGTTGTCCCACAGCGAGGCGGGGTCGCTGACATCCCACTGCTGCCAGTTTACCGTGTCGCGCTCGCGCCACAGGCGGGGGTAGAGAGGCGCCTTGGCGTAGGCATCGCGCTTGATGTAGGAGGCAAAACCGTCGCCCATCTGGTTGATGGGTGGGTTGGCGGCCGCGCGGATGGGTACGATGGCGTAGGGGGTGAGGCCGAGGAGGAAGAAAAGGATTATGAAGGTAAAAAGTGGAAAGTGGAAAGTGGAAAGCTTGGCGTTGCGGAAGAATATCCAGAGGAGGGCTGGTACCAATAGGAGTGTCATCAGGTGGATGCAGACACCCAGGCCGAGCAGCAACGCCACAAGCAGCAGCAGGTGCGGGTTGCCTGTGCGCCGCCAGCGGAGCATGAGCCACACGTCGAGCGAACAGAAGAGCATGGCCATGGCGTAGACCTCGCTCTCGACGGCGGAGAACCAGACCGTGTCGCAGAAGAGGTAGCAGAGGGCACCGACGGCGGCACCCAGGCAGGAAGTGCGGAACTCGCGGAGGGTACGGAAGAGCACCATGACGGTCAGGCCGCCGCAGAGGGCGGAGAGGGCGTTGGAGAGCGGCGCCACCCACAGGGGATTGCCGAATGAGAGCATCATCATGCAGCGGGCCAGCAGCTGGTAGAGCGGCGCGCCCGGCGGATGCCCCACTTGGAGAAGATACGAGGTGGCGATGAACTCGCCGCAGTCCCACCAGTCGACGGTGCGGCTCATGGTGAGCAGGTAGACAGCTGTGGCCACGGCGGCCAGCAGCCATCCCGCTACCAGTTCACGACGGCCTTGTTGAAGATGTCCTCGCATAGTTCATTGAGAATCTCGGCCACCAGGCCGCTCTCGACCGAGGAGAAGTCGAGCGAGGCGGCATAGTCGCGGTAGCGCGAGAACGACTGCTCGAAGTCGGCCTCGGGGTCTTTCTGGTTGACGAACTTGACCTTGACGGTAACGGTGAGGCGGTTCATGGAGACCTCGTCACTGCTGCTGAGGGCCGAGGCGCGGGTGTCGTAGCCTGTGATTTGGCCGCTGAGCTGCAGGTCGCCGTCGTCGGAAATGACGTTGAGCGTGGTCTGCGAGGAGAACATCTGGATCAGTGCGTCGGTAATCTGCTGGCTGAGCTGCGGATTGACCGTGGCGGCATAGTTGGGGAAGGTGGCCACGGAGATGGTCTTGGCATCCGGCGGTATGGAGGCGCCGGTGAAGGAGTAGCCACCCGTGCAGGCAGCCAGCAGCAGGCATAGCGCCAGCAGGCTAGTAATCGCGCGAGTCCTCATCGATGCGCTGTTCATCTTCGAGCTGCCAAAGGAGGAAGCCCGACTCCTGCTGAATGTAGTTGAGCACGGCCACCTTGGTGGTGAGGTCGGTGATGGCCGACACCTCGGCGATGAGGCTGTCGATTTTTTCCTTGAATTTTACATCCATAACTGTCTAGCTGTTAATCCTGTTATAATAGTGCCACCAGAGTTCGGGTATCTCGTTCTGCATGGCGTGTTGGTAGTCGGCGTAGGCGCAGGGGACTAGGGTGTGGCGTCCGTAGCGCTGGCGGCGGTCGGCGTCGTCGCAGGGCACCTCCATCCACCAGCGGTCGCTCTTGAGGCTCTTGTGGAAGACGATGCTGAGGCCGTGGTCGGGCAGTTCGACGGTGAAGCGCTTGTAGTGCTGCGGGTCGCGGTGGGGGAAGTCGCCGAGGCGGTAGTAGAAGCCCTCGATGAAGTACCACAGCGCGTGGGCCAGCATGTGGGCCGTCTGGCCGTCGCGGTCGAGCGAGGGCACCATGCCGAAGAGGCCGAAGGTGGAGGTCTTGTCGCTCATGCCGGCGAAGCGCGCCAGCTGGCAGAGCTGCTCGCCATAGAGGCCGTGGGGCGAGGGGTTGGGGTTGGCCGGTGCGTCGCTTTGGCGCAGGGCGCCGATGTCGACGGCCACCACGTCGCTGTAACGTATCAGCGGTTCGTTGTCGGACATGGCGGCCTGCACCTCGCCGAGGCGGCGGAGGCTGAATTTGAGCTCTTCCATAAGCTTTACCATCTCGGAGCCGACGAAGTAGGACTGGTAGGCCATGGCCACATAGTCGAAGAGGTAGTTGGGCTGCTGGAGGATGATGTGCTGGAGGTAGTTGGAGGCGTTGAGCGTGTCGCCGCCCTCGAGGTTGAAACGCGAGTCGACGGAGCAGATGTTGATGACGCGGCCGAGCACCTCGTAGGCTTTGTAGACGGGGAAGACAAGGTCGTCGGAGCCACCGAGGATAAGGACGGTGATGCCGCGGTCGAGCAGGGGGTGGAGGGCTTCGATGAGGGCGAAGTAGGTGTCGCGTTGGGTGGCGCCGGGGATGAGGTTGCCGAGGTCGGCCATGCGCAGTTCGGCATGGGGTTTGGCCAGGCGGTAGAGGTAGCGGCGGATGTGGTCGGGGGCGGCGGCACAGCCGGGGGTGTCGACCGCGCCACGGTCCTCGGGCACGCCGAGCAGCACCAGGTCGACACCGTCGAGGCTGGGGAAGCCGCCCTGCGCCGTATGGGCAGCCAGGTCGTCGCCCAACTGCGAGGAGAACTCGCGCCGGTGGAAGTCGACCACCGATGGGTCGATGGGGGCGAAATAGGAGCTCAGTTCCATGAGTGTGTGTTTGCTGTTTTTAACCCATTAACGCCCCCGGGGGGCAATTATTGTACATCGATGGCAATTTCGATGCAAAGCAATGGAAATCACAGAGATATGTATGCGCTCGTTTTTCGCAAAAAAGTTGGAAAAGGGGGCGAGATGGCAGGTTTGCAACTGGCTGATACACAGGACGTAATAAGCTATAGGTTTTGCCTCTCTTCGGCCTCTCTTCGGCCTTTGGGGCGAAGTGGGGGGAGAGGGGGGCGGAAAGGGGCAGGGAAGGGGTTTTCGGTGGTGGGTGGATTTTTTTTCGTACTTTTGCAAAAAGTTTCAGAAAGGAGTACGACATGAACATAGCCTTTATCTCGGCCGTGCTGCCGGTGGCGGTGCTGCTGTGGTTCATCTATAGGAAAGACAAGCTCAACCCCGAGCCGGTGAAGAAACTGGTGTGGACCTTTGTGGTGGGGTGCTTCAGCGTGGTGCCGGCCATGGTGATGGAGCTGATATTGAGCGTCGGGATGCCCTCCACGCCGGTGCTGGGCGGGCTGTACAACGGTTTCGTGGTGGCCGGTCTGAGCGAGGAGTTGTGCAAGCTGGTGCTGCTGATGCTGGTCATCTGGCGCAGCCCCCATTTCGACGAGTATTTCGACGGCATTGTCTACGCGGTGTTCCTCTCGCTGGGCTTCGCTTGCGTGGAGAACGTGATGTATGTAACGGGGAGCCCCGACGCGCTGGGCGTGGCGCTGATGCGCGGCCTGCTGGCGGTGCCGGCGCACTTCCTGTTTGCTGTAACGATGGGCTACCACCTGTCGCTGGCCAAGTTCGACCCCTCGAACCAGCGGCGCCACCTCCTCCACGCGCTGCTCTACCCCGTGCTGCTCCACGGCACCTACGACGCCCTGCTGATGGTCAGCGACAATCTGGGCGACAGCGGGTTGGGCATGGTTGTGAGCGGTGTGCTGATGGTGGCGTTCATCGTGTTCGACGTGATGATGTGGCGCTGGGGCATGCGGCGCATCAAGCGCATGCAGGAACGCTCCCGCGAGCAGGACTTCGACCGCACGAACCCCTTCGACGGCTTCACCTGGAACGTCTAGCCGAGGTATTCTATCATTCCTATTACAAAGGGCGGGATGAAGAAGAACTGGATGGCGTAGCCGAGGGCCGTCATGAAGCGGCTGCCGGCTAGCGCCATGCTGCTCTTGACCCAGAACCATCGTGGCGGCACCGTGTCGCCCCAGCCGACTATGCCCACCACCAGGCCGAGGACGGCGGTGATGCAACTAAGGATGAGTGTCAATGGCTCGGGGTCTTCAAGCAAATACAAGCCCCCAAGGACAAATATTATCGGACTGATAAATTGGAATAACCAAAGAAATATAGTCATGTGTCAACTCTTTTTTTCTAATAATTCTTGCAATGTGTCGAGTTTCTTTTCCAGCTGGTTGAGTTTGTCTTTTACATCGTCATTATTGTCTGCGGCAAGCGCGTCGACAAAGATAGAATTGATAAGGGACATGCCGATGATTCCTCCGCTAATAAGCAGTAGGCAGAAATAGATACGCACAATATGCAGCCATACGGGAGCCATGTCGCCCACCACGGCGTTGGGAATCTCATACCAACCCTCGACGGTGAACATTTGGAACATGGAGTAGATACCGTCCAAGGGTGTGGCAAAATATTCGGGAGATGCTTTCCCGAAGAGGGCGCTGTTGAACATGGCTACCACAACAATGATGATAAAGTAGCCAAGCAGAAAAGCCCTCGATTGGCGCAGTGCAAGCCGGAAGCCGCCCCATAATTCATTCAATTTGGGGAACCGCCGGGCAGCACGGAACAATTTGAAGACCCGCAATGCACGGAATGCAATAATAAAGCTGTAGTCGGACACGGACGGAATAAAGTATGCCAATAATGCCGGCAATGAGATGATTGTTACCAAGCCGTCCAGCACATTCCATCCGTCGCGCCAGTAAGCCTTGATTCCCAAATCAAGGTGTTTCAGCAGCATTTCGACGACAAAGAATACCGTACATACGATGTCGATTGTGCTTAATGCGACACTGTCCACTCCGCATTCCTGCAAAAAGACAGCTGCCACATTGAGAAGGACGATAGACAGTGTGGTACGCTCGCTCAAAAGAAACCTCTTCATCGCTTACTTCTTTCGGGCACGCTCGCGAGCCAGGCTTTCTTTGGTGCGTTCAATCTCGCGTTTGAGGCTTTCGATGCGGCGGTCGTGGCTGGCGGCGCGCTCGATTTTCTGTTTGCGGTAGCTGGCCTTGCTGCTGGTCGATGTGGCACGCCTGACGAGGTCGGCATAGTGCGCGTTGTCTCTCTTCTTCGCCTCGCGCTCGTCAGCGACATCCTTGCGCAGGTCGATAAGGCGCTTGCGGTAGTATTCTACGCTCATGGTGGGATGGGGTATTGTGTTTGTTATCCGAGTTTTTTGAGCAGTTTGCCTGTCATCTTGCCCAGGATGCGGTTCTTGGCGCGTTTGCCGGCTTTGCCTTTCTTCACTGCGTCCACATCGCCCAGGATGCGGGCGGTCGTGTAGAGGATGGATCTTGTTTTGGATATTGACATAGTAGGGTGTTTTTGTTGAATTTGGAACCCGGCGGCGGGTCGCCCCGCCGGCCGGATTGCTGGCTGGCATTTACTTGCCGGCGCCCACGAGGGTGGCGCTGTTGTCGGCCAGCTTGCTGTTGTCCTTGTTGGCAACCTGCACGCCGATGCCGTACATCTCTTTCAACTTGTCTTCGAAGTTGCCCACGCGGAGGTTGCCGCCCACGGTGAGCTCGCCGCCCTTGGCTCCCTCGGCACGGATGCTGGCCAAGGTGGCGTTGTCGTCGGCATACTGCTTGCAAGCCGGAGTGGTGTACACGCGCAGCGTAGCGCCAAAGCATTTGTTGAAGTTTTCCTTCAGGGATTTGACCTTCATGCGGCCATCCAGTCTGAATTCTGCCATAGTTGTGTTATTTTTTGTTGTTGATGAAATCGATGAGCTTTGCTCCGAGCTGTCTTGTTGCCCATTCGGGATCAAACTCGAATCCCTCTTTCTCCGACACCTCGCGGAGGGCGCCTTTGACATTGTCGTAGACACGGTATACTTCGATACTGCCGCTTTCGAGTACTCCAATCATGTACTCGCCACTGATTGCTGTTTTTTTGTAAGCCATAATAATTGAATTTAAATGATTATTTGAAAAGTTTTTTAATTTTGTTCTTTAAACTGCCCTTAGCCCTATACGGGCGGCTACGCCCGCCGCAGCCAGGTATTGGAAGGTTATATCTCTACTTGTACAATTTTGCTCTTGTCAATCGGAGCCAGGTCCTCTATCTCGAAGTTGGAACCTGCTATTTTGTAGGCTCCCCACAGATATGCATCCACTTCGCGGTAGGTCAGTTTTCCCCATAACCCGTACTCCTTCATAAAGGTGTTGTATACCTGAATGTAAAAGTCGTAGTTGCGCAAATCGGATTTGAATCCGGTTCTGCTATATCCATTTGGCACATTGCGTTTCTTGGTGCAGGTATAGGGGGGAAGATTGTTGTCTTCAAAAAGTTTGGTGAAAACGCTGGCTACAATGTTGTCGTATATTGGATAATTTTCGGGGTTGTGGAAAGCGCAGTACTTGGAGGCGAATGAGTAAAAGTCATGTTCCTTGCCGTTGATATTGAGGGAAGCAATATCTTTGACCAACGATTTGTCTCCTTCTTTCAGGCGCGTATCTATATGCTTGATATTGCAAATGTGAGCCGTCATTTGGTTGGTTGCAAGAATATAAGTGGAGTAGAGCAGATTGATCAGTTTCACCTTCACCTCCACGGCAGCCTTGTTTTTGTGATTAGGGTATTCTTTTACCAGACGTTGCAAGATATCCTCCTGGATGCTGTAGACCTCCATTTTTCTGCAGGCTTTTATGGCCTTCTGGGCATCGCCTAATAAATTCTTTTTCATTGTTATGTGTTTGTTAGTTAGCATTATGTGCCAGCCGAAAACCGGTGTATTCCTCGGATCCACTCTCATATCTGTATCCAATCTCATCCTCCCCCCCCTTGCCTACATGCCAGGCAGTTGTTTTGTCTATACATATATAATCTTCACCACCGACAACCTTTTCGGAATATGCGTCTTCGCATATCTCCGTTACATTTCCTGTCATATCGTATAGACCTAATTCGTTGCTTTTCTTTTTGCCGACGGGGAATATCCATAGATCCTTATCATAGTTTTGATCCTCGCTGGACCAAGCATATTTTTTATAGTCCTTTTTATCACTGAAACCAGCATACCTACCTTGGTCCTTGTCTTTGTGGGCCCCCATGGCTGCCCATTCCCATTCGGCCTCGGATGGCAAACGGTATTTCTTCCCGGTTAGACTGTTCAGCTTTTTCAAAAACTTCATAATGTCGTTGTAACGGACATTTGTGACCGGTAGGTTGTCCCCACGGTGTTCAGAAGGATTGAAACCTTCTCCCATGACCTCTTTCCACTGCTTTTGGGTAACAACATATTTGCATATCATGTATTCTTTTGTTATTGTCTTATTGGCTAGAAAAGCTTTCCACATGTATTCTTTTTTTCTTCGTTTGTCACCGTTGGGGTAATCTAGTATTTTTACCCATTGCCAGATACTAAATTGTCCTGCACAGACTTTTACCATATCCTTGGCAAAAGGGTCTTTAAATTTTGAGTTTTTAGAAAAAAGTCCCATAATTACTTATTATTAATTGGTTTGTGGTAGGCTCTAATAATTGATTATTTTAAGTTTCTGGTTTAAGCGGAGAGCCTACTTTAGCCGCTTCGCCAGAATTTGTTATTATTTGCAAAGTTAATTCGAGGTGCAAACAAGGTTGCAATTCTCG
>Ga0256404_1009115_pt1 | contig 14418 bp, 20 predicted proteins | sample RumenRJG_01DNA_FD_185990 | JGI IMG/M metagenome (GOLD analysis project Ga0256404, IMG submission 185990) | Bovine rumen microbial communities from Lethbridge, Alberta, Canada - RJG_01 | ecosystem: Host-associated > Mammals > Digestive system > Stomach > Rumen | place: Canada: Alberta | collected...
TTAATTCATTATGCAGTGGTATGATCGCTAAGAAAAAGAATGTTAAATCTAAAATCTCTGAATTAATTTCTACAATAACTAAATATCTTAATAAGGATGGTGTCAATAATCTTAAAACTTCTGGTAAGAATCTTATAGAAGGATTGATCAATGGTATTAAAGATCCTGATGAAATTCAGAAGCTTATAGATGCTTCTAAAGAAGTTGGTAGGAAAGTAAATAACGCTATAAAGAAAGAAACTGATGAACATTCGCCTTCTAAAAAATGGAAGAAAGTGGGTGTTTATTGTCTTATGGGTCTTCGAAATGGTTTAAAAGATTCTAAAGAGATTAATAACCTTAAGAAATCGTCAAAATCAGTAGGATCTGTTATAGATAATGCGGTACGTAATAGGCTTGGTATTCATTCGCCATCTATTGCAGGATTTAAGATAGGTTCTTTCTTTAATAAAGGTATCTTTAAAGGACTAACTAGTGGTTCAGCATGGGCTGCTCTGAAGAAAGGTGGGCAGATGGTAGCTAGTGTTCTTAGTGGATCCGTTTTGAATGGAGTTAACCCGCAGAAGACAGTAGCCAGCATCATGAAGAAATTTGATATTAAAGCTCCTAATCTCAGTAAGTATTTAACACAGGGTCTTTCTAAAATTGGTAAAGTAGATTTTAGTAAGATTGGTGAATCAGCTTATAAACAGTTAGGATCTATTGGTACCGATGCTATTACTAAAGATCTTAAGAAACAAACTGGTGTTAGTGGATTAAGTACTGGAATAGGTTCTGGCTCAGGGTCATCTAAAAAAGGTTCTGGCTCAGGGTCATCTAAAAAAGGATCTGGACACAGTGGCAAGAAACATTCTTCTTCATTAGGTAAAGCCTTAGCCAAATCATCTGGTTTATCAGAAGATGAAATTTCTAATATCTTAGATGCCTATAAGAAAGTATTCTACAAACTTACACCTAAGTTAGACAAATTCAACAAAAAGTATGTTAATAAACATGGGAAGATTAGTGCCAATTATATAGCTCATTCATTTGAATCAGCTCTTAGTAGAAGAGTATCCATGTACTTCTCTAAAGATCTTGCTGAAACGATAAATAAAGAATTTACTAAATTAGCTAAGAATAATAAATGGAAAGTTGGGACAAAGAAGTACTTTAATGAACTAAAGAAATTTACCCATACTTATATGGTTGAGACTCAGACTGAGATGAACCGTCTTTATTCTATAGTTAAAAAGATTGGTGGAGATTCAGCTCTTAAACAATTAAAGAATGATCCTGAAATCATCTCAAGTTATGTTAAAGCCTTTATTCCTGCTGCTGAAAAATTTTCTAGTATTGTTTCTACTGGTACTAAGATATTTAACACCAGTAAGAAGATGATGAGTTCTGGTATACAGTCGTTTGGTGATTACTTATGGAATAATTCAGATGAAGGCAAAACTAATAACACCAATCTGAAAGAATCTCTTAAGAAAGAAGCCTCTCTTCGTAATAAAATGGCTGTTGAAAAGAAAAAGATAGATAATACTGATAGCAAGGAGCATAAGAAGAAAGTTAAACAGGCCAAAGCTAGTATGGATAATGCTAAGAAGTCTATGGCTCTTGCTAAGAAACAGGATAAATATGAAGGCAAATCATATAAACAATGGGAAGAGATTTATAAGAAACGTAAGAAGACTTATGGTGATCTTATTAATCTTAGAACTAATTCAGCAAAGAAACTTTCTAAATTAGAATCACAATTAAGTGAACAGCAAAAGAAGACTACAGAATATATTAAGAATGAAGCTAAAGGCGCTAACAATGCTCTTAATGAGTATAATAAGACTATCAAATCAACTATTCAAGAATATGTTAAGTTATCAGCTTCTGACTTTGCAAACCCATTAACACCATTCTCTCAATTCCAGTATAGTGATTCAGAAGAGAATTTCAAGTCAGGTAATTCTGCTAAGAAATCTGCTGCATACACATTTACTCAGGTTCAGTCCTATAAGAACTGGGAAAATGATATGGAATGGATCGAGTCTGGAGCATCTGGATTAAGTGATAAAATAAAAGATTATTTTGTAGATGCTGGTTATGCTGGTGCTGATGAGCTTCATAAGTTACGTTTTGCCACTAAAGATACTATCGAAGAAATGAATAAATACTTCGAAGAAATGTCTGAAGTAGAAGAGCGTAATTATATTCGAAATGCTAAGAAGAAATTTGATAATGTAGCTAAATTCCAGGAGAATCTTAATAAGCTTGCTAAACAGGGAGTTCTTAGTCCTGAAGCTATTAATGACTTAATTAGTCAGGGTCCAGATGCTGCTGCAAATCTTGTAGATGCATTAGCTAATGACGGCAATAAAGAATTTGCTAAACAATATCAGGATTCATTTGCTAAGGCTCTTGGATCATGGGGTAAAGACTCTAGTTGGATCGAAGATGTTACTAAACAGATATTTGCTACTGCTGGCTATGCATGGTCAGATGAGTATAAGAAGTTTGTTAAAGGTATATCTGATGATACTACTAATATTACAAAAGCTGCCATTGATAAGAATAAGTTTATTGATAATGTAGCTAATATGCTATCCATTACTTATGGTATGAGTAATGGTGCTGTTAATAAGATTAAGAAGCAGTTAACTAATCTCTTATCTAAAGCTTCAGATATGTCTCAGTCAGATTTTACTACTTATATTACAAGTAAAAATGGCCCTGTAGCTAAGTTCAGTAAAGGCCTTAAATCTGAAAAGAGTAAGAAACACCTTAAAAGCGCTATTAGAACTATGTTTAAGCAGATGTATGGTATAGAACTTGATAAGGGAGTATTTACTCTTACTGCTGATGACAGTTCTAAATCTACTGCTGAAAATACTGCTGATAACACAGAAAAGACTTCAGATAATACTAAGGATACAGCTGATAATACTAAAACCACTGCCGATAATACTAAGACAGTTTCGACAGCTACAGTAAAGACGGCTGATAATACTGAGGATATTGTATCAAATACAGCTAAAACTACTGATAATACAGCAGTAATAGCAGATAATACAACCACCATAGCTAACTCATTAGGAAATTCGTCAAAATCAGCCATATCTGGGACTTATGTAACTAATGCTATTATTAAATACTTTAAGAAGAATGGCATGGGCAAAGGAGGATTAAGTCATATTAGTTCAGCTCTTTCTGGCATTAATGGACAGACTTATGATACTCTTGAAGATGCTATAAATGCTATCAAATCTCTTAATTTAGATAAAGAATTTACAGATAAGACAAATAAACAGTTCAGTAGTGCCTTAGACTACTTATATACAATAAAAGACATATTAATAACCTCAACTACAATTAATGATAATCCTAAAGCAAATACTACGACAAATTACACAGCTTCAGGTGAAACTACTACAGGGGCTACAACAGCATTAACTGAGACATCTAAAGCAGTTTCTAATGTATCCATAACAGATGACAATATTTCTCAGCTTAAAGATACGATATTAACAGGCCTTCTTGATCCAGATAAATTGCAGGCAGCTCTTCATCCTGTTATTAATGCTGATGATCTTTATAACAGAGTTTATAAAATTAATCAGACAGTAAATAATCAGATGAAATTAGCTAATCAGAAACTTGATACTCTTCATACTGACAATGCTCATATGCATCACACTATGAACTTAATGAGAGATGATATTCGTGATCTTCAAACTGGATTAGGTGGACTTAATGCATCTATTTCTAATATGAAGTTAACTATGGATACAGGGGCTCTTGTTGGAGCAATTATTCCAGGAGTTGATAAAGCACTTGGTAAAGCAGCATCTAGCAGAAGGAGGTAAAAACTAAGTGTCAGATATTTCTAAATCATTATATTCGATGACTTTTGGTGATAAGAATACTTGGGAAGATTGGCATTTAGTACCTACTTCCCGACCTACATTTTCATTACCAGCTTTAAAAGATCAAAGTATAGATATCCCAGGGGCAAATGGTAAGATTGACTTATCAGATGCCCTTACTGGGTATCCTGCATACAGTAACCGAACAGGATCATTTGAATTTATGGTGGTTAATTCAGGACAGTCTTTATCTATAGATAGTTCTTCTGGATATAGTCCATCATCTAATTCAGCATGGATAGATGTATATTCTGCTATAGCGAATTATCTTCATGGACAAAGAATGAAATTAGTATGTGATGATGATCCGGCCTGGTATTATATTGGAAGATTTACTATTAATCAATGGTCCTCAGATGAACAATATTCTAAAATTACTATTGATTATGATATAGAACCATTTAAGTATAGTATTATTGATTCATCTGATCTATGGTTATGGGATACATTTAATTTTAATACAGGGATTATTAGAACTTATAATGAATCTAGATTAACTTTTGATACAAGTGGTAAAACATTTGAGATTGTTGGAACAAATTTTCCATGTATTCCTACAATATTTGTATCTACTGATTCTATATTAACTACGTCTTATGGAACTTATAGCTTAACAACTGGTAGTAATAAAGATCCTCTTATTCTAATTTATCCAGGAGCTCAAAACTGGACATTTAAATCTAAAAGTGGATCTGGCAAAGCTGCAATTTACTTTAGAGAAAGGAGTATATAATTGTATAAGATATATATTGATAATGAACTTATATGGGCTAATACTACTCCTGATGCTGGTATTACATCAGCTAAGATATCCTTGCAGACTAATAATGAACAAAGTTTTGAATATACAGTAGCTAAAGATTATCCTGCTTATAATAAGTATAAGATGATGACTTCAGTTATTGATATTTACCAGGATAATGAAACAGATCCTATTTTTGAAGGGAGACCTATAAAAGAAGCTGTTGATTTCTATGGTACTAAAACGATAACTTGTGAAGGTGCTCTTGGATATTTAAATGATAGTATACAAAGGCCTCACGATTATACAGGTCAATCTATTAGCAGTATATTAAAAGCTCTTCTAGATGTTCATAATCATCAGGTAGAGGACCATAAAAAGATATATTTAGGCAATGTAACAGTTGTAGATACTACAGATGAAAAAATATATTCTGGAGGGACTAGTAGTTCTACCACTACTAATTATTATAATTTATATCCTACTAATTCTGATACTACTGGTACATCTGGAACTACTTTAACTACTGATTATGTTAGTACATATGAAGCTATTACAAACCTTTTAGTTAATAATCTTGCTGGATATTTAAATATTAGATATGAAGATGGTAAAAAATACTTAGATTATCTCAAAGAATATTTACCTAATGAAGGTCAGACTATCTTATTTGGAAGTAATATGCTAGATCTTAGTAGCACTCTTGATTATACCAATATCTGTACTGGTGTTTTACCATTAGGATATTCTCAAACCTCAGAAGCTAATGATGCTGGTTTATATCCTTCTAGTTCTACCACATCTACATCAGAAAATAAATTAACTATCACTTCTGTAAATGGTGGTAGCGATATTTTATGGAATACTGATGCAGTTAATAACTTTGGTAGAATAATTAAGAAGGTAGAATGGTCCAATGTTAAAGATGCTAATACTTTGAAAGAAAAAGCAAACAACTATCTTACAAATACTCAGTATGATAATTTAACTCTTGATTGTAAAATAGTAGATCTTCATTTTGTAGATAAGAATGTTACTCCATTGCATTTTCTTCATATGGTAAGAGTTGTATCTAAACCGCATGGTATGGATCGAGAATTCCCTATAAGTAGTATGGAGATTGATTTAATGTCCCCAGCTAATGATACAGTAACTCTTGGACAGACATACAATTCTATATCAGGTAAGATGGCAGGAGCTGAAACATCTATCTCATCTACTAGGAATGATATTTCAAATATTCAGACTACAGTAAACAATAATAGCATTACTAACTGGACAAATATAACCAAGACAGATCAGGCTATAACTCTTGAGGCTCATGAGCGTCAGAAGAGTGAAAATGAACTTCATGAACAGATAACTTCAGAATATGATGCCGCATTAAAAATAACTGCTAGAGAGATTAACTCAACAGTATCTGAGAATCAGAAGAAGAATGATGAAACATTTGCTTCGTATAATTCTCGTATCAATCAAACAGCACATGATATCTCTACAGAAGTTTCTGAGCGTCAGAGAGGTGATGATAATCTAGAGACTAGCATTACATCTGTACGTAAGCAAACTCCGACATCATTCAGTTTGGGATTCGAGAACAATGGCGAGACTAATAATGTTCTGACATTGACATATAATGTAGATAATCAAGAAAAGAAAGCAGAAATTAATCTTACAAATTTCATAATGACTGTGTTACAGAAAGCTACTGTCAAGTCAGGAATGCTTACTTATGAATCAACTGATAATAAAAATAGCTCTACTTTCACAGCATTAGGTCTTGGTACAACAGGAAAAATTTGGGCGCATCACTTCATAGCATCAAATAATCCAGGCAGTACAAGTAGTTCTGGCTCAGGAAATGAAGTTACACTATATGGCCAAAGAAGAATTATGTATGGTACTGACAGTCCATCAGGTGATAACGGAGTAAACGCAAAACATACCATTTATCTCGATAGTGGTGGATATGATGAAAAAGGTGAGAAAAGAGATGGTATAAGATTTGACTGTGATATTTTCTGTGGTGCCAACAATAGCATGGTAGCTACTCGTAAATGGGTAAGTGAAAATTTTAAGGACGGCTATATCAAGAAGAATGCTGTTGGAGTAGATACCTATATTAATGGCTGTGAAGGAAGTTATACTACATATGCCAAGATGAAAGCTCGTAAAGATCAGCTTAGAGATCAGTTAGCTGATTATAAGAGCAGTCATAGCTATTCTAACAGTGAGTACCACAATAAGAAAGCTACAGTAAATACAACTATATCTGGTGCAGAGAGCAAATATCCTACATATGCTAGTTTACAAGATCGTAAGAACCAGCTTGTTGATTGGGTTCAGGATCTTAGAGCTCAGGTACGTGCTGGATGTAAGAAAGGTACTACACCTGTACATTGACCAAAGGTATAGCCGAGAATGGTCAGAATTTTATAATTGATTACAATCCCTGTGTGAATTTTATAACTGGTCCTCCCAACAGTTTTTACACAGGGTTTGTATATTTCGTATCTCGAACAAGGGGTATTTTTATTCGCCTGAAAATCAGTCTCTATATTTTTTCATGAATTGGGATAATTCTATTCTTACCAGTAGCTGTTTTAGATCCTGTAATAAAATAATGATGTTCAAGATTAATATTATATTTGAAGAAAGAGAGAACTTGAAATCTGAAAAATTCCCAGATGAAAAATTTGGTCAATCATTTTTTTTGACATTAAAATAACCTCGCAAAAATAGATATTTCTATAATGAAGGTATAAATATATTTAAGGAGGTATTTTATATGAATACGTTTATGAATTTTATAATTGAAAGAGTAAATTCGGTAATTGACGGAATATTTTATAATTTCGGATCACCAGCTTTCAATGCTGGAGTTCAATTTGTACTACTAGTAATAGTGGTTTTAATGATTGGATATCTACTTATTACAATAGGCGAAACGATCGGCAAGAAAAGCAGTGAGAAGAAAGAGAAGAAATATAACAGTAGTTTAAACGATGATATTAATGACAATTATTTAAAGGCAATAAAAAGATTCAATGAAATTAACAATAACTAAAGATTGATATATACCTTCATTGGAGAGTTCACAGATTTATAGTGGGCTCTCTCTTTTTTCTCGCGAAAATAAATAATACTATAATGAGAAGAAGATTAATGGTGCAAATGGGAGCACACTCTTTATGAGAACTTTCGGTTCGAATCCGAATTAATCTCTTTCTTTTTATTTTGATATTTTAATAATGTCGCAAAAATATATGATCCTATAATGAGTAACTGGAGTAATTTAACACATTTATAGGAGGTAAAGTTATGAAGGCTTATGCATACGGTAATGAGGTAATAGTGCTGGAGTTTAGGGACACTAAGAAATATGGTCCTGAAGCAAGAGTAGTATTTAAAGTACATGGAACCGATGGAATAAGTTTCTGGATGCCAACAGATAAAATAATGATCCAGTAACAAAACAAAGGGCTTTGTGGAAACACAGGGCTCTCTCTCTTTTTTTTTTTGATATTTTAATAATGTCGCAAAAATATATGATCCTATAATGAGAAACAAAGTAAATTCATTTTTTTTCAAAGGAGGAAATAATATGTCAGAGAAAAAGAAAAGCGAGGGAGATGTACTATGCATTGATAGTATCACTGGAAGATGTTTCTGGAGTACACAAGAGAAGTTACATAGTGCTGAAAAGTTATTAATATCTTATATAAAAGATAATGCATCAGCATCACTAAATAAGTGGTACAATATATTAGGTATTGAACCCATATTAATTATTGGTGACATGATGAAGTGGACAAGATATAATAACTTCAGCTTATGCTTGAATACATCTATGACTCCAGATAAACGACCGTATATTCATGTAGGGTACAAATCCAGACCAGATCGAATCACATTCGAAGACTACATAAATTCATAAATGAATAAGTTTTGAAGGAAAAAGTTATAGAGGCTCATGAAAAGCATGGGCTTCTATCCTTTTTTTCGCAAGATAAACAACCATTATAATGAGAACTATTAAACTTATATATTTAAGGAGGTAACATTATGGGTACTTTATTAATGATTCTATTCGCAATTATCGGTATTGCTGTACTAGCCATTATATTATTAGTGGTTGGTGCAGCTATTGTTTATTTATTCCCTATAGCAATAGCAATATTTTTGATTTGGGCAGGCTTTAAGTTATTACATTTAGTATAAACCCGCAAAAATATCTCTTCTTATAATAGGAGGTGAATAGAATGTTAGTAGGTATTATATTCTTGTGTATTGGTATAGCACTGCTTATGAGCTATGGCAATTCACACAACAAGGAAAACTGAAAAACATGTAAACCAAATGATGAGAGCTCACAGATATATTGTGAGTTCTCTGTTTTTTTTCAATTCGCGAAAACTTCACTTCCTATAGTAGGAGGTGATTATTATGTCATTTATAGTATTAGCAGTGAATATTAGTTTATTACTGCTGTTTAATAAATGGGATACAGAATTAGAGAATGAGAAGGAAGCTTAAGAAATTAGGCTTCCATTTTCTTTTATCACCTCCTAGAAACTTATTGATATTTAAAGAAAAGGAGAACTCAAAATGAAAGTAATGATATCTCAGCCTATGTATGGCGTATCTGTTTCTGAAGTAAGGAAAATGGATTTAAAGAAAAGGAGAACTCAAAATGAAGCATCCAAAAAATCAATAACAATTTCGCTAATGATTTCAATTATGTCAAGAAAAATGTTAAGCCTGGATGCATTGTCTTGATGAAAGATCATAGAGCATTTGATGGGGAATACAATAATATGAAAATGGCATTTGAAATCATAGAAGTACATAGTAACTATGTATTATGTATTATGTATTATGTATTATGTATTATGTATTATGTATTATGTATTATGTATTATGTATTATGTATTATGTGTTAATGATATAGGTTTGACAGAATGCTTCGACTATGCAGATCTCACTAATGCATATGAACATGGAAGACTTGAATTTGCATAATTAACTTATAAGGAGGTAATTAATAATGGATTTTAATGAAGTAGTTAATATGATACCTAATATTAAAGTATGTGATATTATACAACTCTTTCTACTGGGTCAGGACGATGAGATTTTTCTTAATCTTGCAAAGCCTGACGAGAATGGACTTTTTGACGGTTACACTTTAAAAAACGAGCGCATCATTTCAGATAAGTGGCAGCCTTATTACGAGAATAAGATCAAATGGATTGAAGAAACAGATCCAGATGATTATGATCTTGGATATCTTACGTTAGTTATATAGAAAGGATTTTTATGGTAGAAGTAAAGAAAAAGCAGATAAGACAGCGTTTACTTTCAGGAAGAGATTACTATTTAGTAGTATATGTCGAACACACAAATACTGGTTGCGATGACTGCATTATACTATCTGAGGATGGAACTTTGAGAAAAGTACCAGTTGCAGTTGTTAGCACATGGGAATTGGTATTAGATACAGATGAAACGACAGAGTTGATACAGTCTGACGAATTCTTGAAAGAAGTGTTTAAGAATCTATGACAAAAATGTTGTATTTTAGGAGGCAATTATGACAATAGTAAAGTTAACTAAATATGGGAGTATAGATGTAATGTTGAATAGTGAATCATTTATACCAGAGGAAACAGATGATCCTGGAGAAGTGTATTATATAAGGACACCTGAAACTATTCTGCTCTATTCTCATGAGAGCATCACTATTGATACTGGTATTAGTGTGATCTTGCCATATGGTCATAAAGGAGTTCTTAGATCAATATACGAATTAGATAAAAATGTCGTAATAGATGAATCAAGAATAGATGGTACAGGTAATGAAAGTATATCAGTTACAATACACTCTGGCGATACAGCACAATATTTTCGTAAAGGGGATATAATAGCTAAGCTAGTGATTCTTCCTTCTTGTACACCAGAATTAGAAAAACAACACCCAACAACTGTGTATAAAATAGAAATAAGGCGTGCAAAATCAGGAAAACAGTATTTAGTACTTTGTACCAAAGATGGGTATGTTATATTAGACGATGATGGATATCCGGAAAAAATTTCTACAGATATCGTTGAGTCACTAACGTTAGTAGAAAGCTTACATACTACATTATTTTATGATAGAGAATTTTAGGAGGAACCAATCGATGAGAGCAAGGAAGAAGGTCATTTGTTGTTGCGACAGATGCGGAATGTTCTATGATTATTATGAAGGTGGAAAGGCTTTTAAAGATACTGAAAAAGCAAATGCAGTTAGCCTTATTGACATAGATCTAGAACGAGATTATTCTTATAGAAAAATTTATGATCTTTGTCCAGATTGTATGAATGAACTTGAAGATTTTCTAAACTTTTTTAAATAATAAAATAAATTAAAAGGAGTGCAAATTAATGAAAGGTTATAAAGTATTCAATCCTGATTGGACTTGTAGACGCTTCCAGTATGAGGTTGGTAAAACATATGAAATGGGTGCTACAGAAATAAAACTATGCAATAAAGGATTCCATTTTTGCGAAAGGCTTGTTGATTGTTTTTCTTACTATCCATTCGATTCTAAAAATAAAGTTGCTGAAGTAGAGGCGCTTGGAGCTATCGTATCAGATGGCAAGAAATTTTGTACCAATAAAATCAGAATCGTTCGTGAGATGAATTGGCATGAGGTGCTTGACATGTTAAACATCGGAAAGAACTGCATCGGATACGGTAATACTGGTAACTACAATAGCGGTTATTGGAACAGCGGTGACCGGAATGTTGGAAGTTGGAACAGTGGCTGCGGAAACATCAATGATGATAATAGCGGTAACTGGAACGATGGTTATACGAATAGCGGCAGCTGTAATGTTGGAAGCGTAAACAGTGGCAACCATAATGTCGGTAGCTTTAACAGTGGTAACTGGAACATTGGCTATGAAAATACTGGTAGACTAAATACTGGTGATCGGAATTGCGGTGATTTTAATAAAACATCTAATGCTGTTGGCTGCTTTAATACTCAGAGTAGACAATTATTTTTCTTTGACAAGCCAACAGACATGACATTCGAACAATGGCGGTCATCAAAAGCTTATCATCTGTTAATCACAGGTGATCTAAGGCCTACCGTTTGGATTTCTCTTAAAGATATGACGGAGTTAGAAAAGAAACAACATCCTGAAGCATATACGACAGGCGGTTACCTAAAAGTTCGCCACACTAATGACCGTTTTATTGAATGGTGGAACAATCTAACGGATGAGGAAAAAGACATTATCAAATCGATTCCTAATTTTGATCCAGATAAGTTCTTTGAAATAACTGGAATTAGAGTTGAAGACTAAGGAGGTAAACATGAGATTAATTGACGCAGATGAATTAAAAGATCAGTTGATACAAAATTTGAATGAACTGACAAAAGGAGAAGAGAGTGACCGTTTGTGGTTAATTGTGTACTCGATTATCGCTATTTTTACCGATTCACTAGATAAGGTACACACAATAACTAAACATTATGATTGTAACCACGATTGTGATGCTCTTTATGAGGCTTATGATAGAGGATTCTCGAAAGGATACTTGGAAGGTGGAGCGGATGCTTATTGCAAAAGTGATTGTGATGCTCTTCATGAGGCTTATGACAGAGGGTACTCAAAAGGGTTCTCAGAAGGTAGAGAGGAAGAGAAGAAGGAAGTTATGATGTTAACCGATCATTGCATTGGCAAATGTGATATTTTAGAGAATGTTCTAAACATGGAAGGAGTAAAAGATGACTAGAAAAGAAATGACTAGAAAAGAAATATGGAACGACATTATTGTAGACTCTGTAATTCTAGATACGAAAGCCAAAAATGAAGATTATGTTCCATATATGACTGATGCATTAGTCTTATCAGCAAGCCAGCTCTACATAGATGATACAAATGGACACATCAGGGAGCAGGATAAAGCAGATATGTGGAGCCTAATTGACAAGTTAGGTAACTACAGTATCAAAGGAGAAACCATCAGATATTTACCAGAGTACAAAGAAATTAAGGAACTGGTTAAGAAAGTATTTTAGAGAGGTTCAAAATGGTTACATCTGAAATGAAACAGAAATTAAAGACGATGTATCCTAGATCTGAGACATGGGCTAGGAAAGTTGATAAGATGAAAGCTAGACAAGTCTATGCTATATACTGTAAGAACTTCTGGGCAGATGGTAAAAGAAAACCAGTAACCAGAAAATCAGATCAGATACCAGGACAGATGTCATTTATGGATATTTTAGAAAGAAGGTGATAAAATGGATTTTGGACTTATACTGTATGATGAGTTTTGCAAAGATTGTCCAAACAGAAAAGTTGGTTGTCACAACGCAGAGACCTGCTCAAAATGGGCAGAACATGAAAAGAAAAAAGAGAAAGTCTATAAAGAACGCCAAAAAGTATGTGAACTTTCTAATGTAGAAAAAACACATTGGAAACAAAAAATGCATAAATATGATCACGACCATAGGAGGTAAATTATGGAATTTAGAAATTTAAGCGTATGTGGATTTGATGCAGCTATTAGAGGAATGCGAAATAGTTTTGCATCATGGGGTAAGTCAGACAGTTATAGGGCAGGAACATTTCTTTATATAGGCGAAAATGATTTGGCCCTAATGAAAAAGCTATACAAGGCTGGAGGATCTGAAAGAAAGTTTATGCGAGTAATTCAGATCTGGTGCGATATTTATGCTCCGCTTACTTGGTGGAAGCAATTTGATACGTACAAGATATCAACCACAACATTGTCTACATCTACAATGCATTCAATTACAAATAAAGAGTTCTCTGCCAAGGACTTTGAATGCGATACAATCACTGAGCATCTCTTAGAAACTATAGATTATCTTAATGAACGCCGAGAATCATTTCTAAGATATGAAAAACCGGATTTGAAGTATATGATCTGGAGAGAGATCATAGATAACTTACCTGAGAGTTATATTCAGATGAGAACTGTTAACTTCAATTATGAAACAGCAGCTCATATAATCATGGACAGGCGAAATCACAAACTCGTAGAGTGGCATGACTTCTGTAATTATATGCTGGAAGAACTTCCATATTTAAAGGAGATTATGGATGTATGACTCGTATAGACCACCAACATATCATGGGGTGCCGAACCCAGAAAGGAAAACAGTAACAATGTTAAAGAACGATATTTTAAAAACAGAGTACGATAAGGATATCGACTACAAGAGACAGAATCTGGTAATTCAGTCATATTTCAAATATGGTCCAGCGAAACATAATTTTGGTGAGCATCTGGTGAATGCTTTGGATACTATGAGCCAGTGTGTTTGCAAATATGATAAGACTCATAATAAAGAGTATTTATTAGATGCTATGAATTATCTAATGTTCGAGTATATGTATCCTAGTTATAAAGATGCATATTTCAAGCATACAGATAGTGATGAATCAGCAGGAATAGTTGGAATGTCTTACAATGAGATTAAGGAGGCTAGTAAGTGAATATCAATGACATAACAGCAGATGGATTTGTCAATACAGACAGGCTTGAGAACACATTAGTGCATATGATAAATGAGAAAAAGGACTCTGAAAAGGGCCCTCTCTCATATATTGATACCAGGTTATTTGTGAAGAAATTCATGGATAACTATGTAAAGCACTTCGCGAAGTCGATTAGTGATTGCTACCTTGATACCTACAATGATATTTTCTCAGATATTGCTACAGGATTGGATGAGGATAAAGTACATA
>Ga0256404_1009118_pt1 | contig 14418 bp, 9 predicted proteins | sample RumenRJG_01DNA_FD_185990 | JGI IMG/M metagenome (GOLD analysis project Ga0256404, IMG submission 185990) | Bovine rumen microbial communities from Lethbridge, Alberta, Canada - RJG_01 | ecosystem: Host-associated > Mammals > Digestive system > Stomach > Rumen | place: Canada: Alberta | collected...
AATGAAATCGAAGATATTGCAGGCTATAATTTTGTTTGGGACAGACTCGATGGTAAAAAGGCGGCTATAATCTGCACATACATTCCCGGCTTAAATTACAACAAGCAAGAAAACTACCCGGAACTGATGAATAAGATTATTGATTTAGTTGTCGTTATGCGTTCTGCATTTACTCCTTTTATAAACAAGTAAGAAAAAGTTTCTCCCCAAAAACGATGCGTTTCGTTATTGGGGAGTGTTTTATTTGGGGCTTAATTAAAAAGCTTGATTGAAAGAGCGAGAGTGGGGGATATATTTGTATTTGCTTTTACAATTATAGATTAAATAATTTATGCATATTCATTGAATTCAGGCTGGAAAAATGTGGATCGTCTTTTATTGTAATATGATAGCAGCGTTAATCTTATGGTATAACATAAGGTTTGGATATAGACATTTGTTGAATAATTTGGTATTATTATATTGGATATTTATATTTATGAGGATAAAATTATGAGTGCTTTCAACGAAAACTCCAGAGTTAAAATTCCGGCATTAGTCCATTTCACACGCTTAGGATATCAATACTTATCACTTAAAGAGTATTATGGTAAAGATTTGATTGATAAAGATACAAACATTTTTGTCGATTTGTTTTGTGCGGCAATAAACAAAATCAACGGTACCGAGTATACTCTTGATGAAGCAAGAAGAATAATCGATGATATCAAAATATTGCTTGATAACGATGATATCGGTCGACAGTTCTACACTGTTTTGCGAGAGGGTATCAACGGTATCAGACTGATTGATTTTGATGACGATAAAGGAGAGAAGAATTCTTTTTCTGTCGTTACTGAATTGACATACAAAAACGAATCAGATGAATTTCGCCCTGATATTATTCCAATTATCAATGGTATCCCTTTAGCTTTTGTAGAGGTGAAAAAGCCAAACAATAAAAACGGTATCAAAGCGGAATACGACAGAATGAATAAGCGCGCTCAAAATAAAAAGTTTCGCCGCTTCATCAATATGACACAAATCATGGTGTTTTCCAATAACAGTCCTTATGATGATACTGAAGTTGTTCCGTTGGAGGGAGCTTTTTATGCTACTATCAGTTATCAGAAACTGTTTTTCAGTCATTTTCGTGAGGAAGATAGCTCTTTGATCTCGGCTGTTAAAGAAGCAGATGAAGAAACTGAGAATTTCATCTTGAAGGATACTAATCTTGTATCCATCAAGTTCACACCTGAATATCAAACTAACCGTGCGATAGATACTCCGACAAATAGTATCATTACTTCTTTGTTTTCTTTCAGGCGTATTTTAATGCTCCTGAAATACGCAATCGCTTACGTCGAAAAGACGGACGATAATGGTATTACGCACCTTGAAAAGCACATTATGCGTTATCCTCAGCTTTTTGCAACAATAGCAATCGAGAAGAAGCTTGATCAAGGTGTAAAAAATGGTATTATCTGGCATACACAGGGAAGCGGAAAAACTGCTCTCGCATACTACAATGTTCATTACTTAACTGACTACTATCAGAAGAAAGGGATTATTGCAAAATTCTATTTTGTAGTTGATCGTCTTGATTTGCTGACACAAGCTGCTGATGAATTCAGAGCAAGAGGTCTTCAAGTAGTTGAGGTTGATTCAAAAGAGGATTTCATTAGCAATATGGGTTCGACAGAAACTACAGATAATACAGGAAAGCATACTATCACTGTCGTGAATATTCAAAAGTTTTCTAAAGAGTCCATCGCAAAGAATTCCGATTATGCGGTGAATGTTCAGAGAGTCTATTTCCTTGATGAAGCTCATCGCAGCTATAAACCAACCGGATCTTTTCTCTCTAATCTCTTATCATCTGATCGTGAAGCTGTTAAAATTGCTTTGACCGGAACACCGTTGATAGGTGTAATATATGATGATAACGGAAAACCCATAGCCGGCAAAAAGTATGATTCGAAAGCTGTATTCGGTAATTACATCCACAAATACTACTATAATCGATCCATCGCAGATGGTTATACTCTGAAACTAATACGTGAAGGCATTTCAACAACCTATAAGAAAAAATTACAAGCCGCACTGAATAATATCAAAACGCTGAAAGGTTCGGGTAACAAAAAAGAAACATTTGCACATATTTCTTATGTAACTCCTTTGGTTGAATACATCGTAGATGATTTCCGAAAAACTCGTATTGCCTTTGATGACAATACTATCGGTGGAATGATTGTATGCGATTCTTCTAAACAAGCGGAAGCTGTATTTAGCAAGATGCAGGAAACCGAGTATTCATCGGCATTAATCCTACACGATGTTGACGATAAAGAAACAAGAAGCACCTATATTTCTAACTTTAAAAAAGGAAGTATAGATTTCTTGATCGTCTACAATATGCTATTAACCGGATTTGATGCTCCACGTCTGAAAAAGTTATATCTTGGTCGAGTGATTAAGGATCATAATCTTTTGCAGGCATTGACCAGGGTGAATCGTCCATACAAGACGTATCGCTATGGTTATGTGGTCGATTTTGCAGATATTCGCGCAGAATTCGACAAAACGAATAAAGCATATTTTGATGAATTGCAAGCTGAATTGGGTGATGAATTCAAACAATATGATAATATTTTTAAATCACCGGAAGATATAGAAAACGACTTGAATTCCATCCACGAAAAGCTGTTCATTTATGATACCGAAAACGCTGAGGTGTTCTCTCAACAGATTTCGGAGATAGATGATAAAAAGGAACTGCTTGATATTCGTCGTACTCTTGAATTATATAAAGTACTTTATAATATCGCTTCTTTATTTGGATACGAAGAGCTCAACGAAAGGTTTGACTTAACAAAAATAGCAGCTCTCTATTCTGAAGTCTGCAATCGCATTGATATTGTCAATCAAAAACAAGTATTGGCAGAAGCGCAGGATATGAGCGCAATTTTGAACCTGGCATTGGATCAGATCGAGTTCCAGTTCAAAAAGGTTTCTGAGCATGAGCTGATTATCGCTGATCAGTTTCGTGACACATTGGAGCGTACACGTAAAGCCGTACAAGCTACTCTTGATCCAAAAGACCCGGAGTATATCACACTGCTCGAAGAATTACAGAGACTTCTTTCTAAGAAGAATATCGAAGAGCTTACAGCAGATGAAATGACAGAAAACATGGCAGGGTTGGATCGTATCAGAAAAGCGGCTGAACAAATGCGCCATGAAGACAGCATGTTAGCCGCAAAGTACGAGGGCGACGTTAAGTTTATGCGTACACATAAACGACTCAGAAATACGCCACCTCCTATTGCCGGTGATGTCATCGTTCATCGAATTCTTTTGAATCTCAAGCACTTGGTTGATGAACAAGTGGTATCAAACAGCCATTTGTTAGACAATGAACCGTATTTCAAAGAGAGTATGTATCCGCTGATCAAGCGTGAGTTTGACAAAAACGGTATCAAATATTCTGCCTCTCAGATTAAAGATGTCGGTATTTGTATATCTAACGAATACTTTACGGAAAGGAATTTCGCATCATAATGAATAATAATATTACAACGCAAACAAAAAAGATGATTGATAATCTCAAGGCTGTTTGCACGAATTATGGCTTGGGAAATGCTTCCAGTGAGTATAAGATCATAACGGAAGTGTTTCTCTATAAGTTCCTCAACGACAAATTCTTGTATGAAGCAAAGAAGTCGGATGAGTCCTTTTTGGATTTATCGCCAGCCGATGTAGAAAAGAAACTGTCCGAAATGAGTGATGAAGACTATGAGCTGTTTCTGCTCGGCGTCAGTTCTTCCACGGCAAAGCTTAAGAAGACCTATTATATTTCATACTTATTCAACCATAAGAACGAAAAAGGCTTCCACAAAATGATGGATGATACGCTGAAAGGTATCGCCCATGATAATATCGATATCTTTTCGATTCGCACAGGCGGGAAATCGAAAGTAAGCCTGTTTAGCGGGATATCTCAGCACGTGATCGAAGTCGAGAAAAAAGATAGTTTTTGTTCAGCCATTATCGATAAAATTGCGGGTCATAGTTTTGAAAGCGTCTTTGAGCAAAAATACGATTTCTTTGCTCAGATTTTTGAATACCTGATCAAAGATTATAATAAAGACTTTGGCAAGTATGCAGAATACTATACGCCGCATTCAATTGCAAGCATTATTGCAAAGATCATGGTTCCTGATGGTGCAAAAAATGTTACCGTCTATGATCCTGCTGCCGGTACCGGAACACTTGTATTGGCTCTCGCTCATGAGATTGGTGAAGATAATTGTACGATCTATACGCAGGATATATCGCAAAAATCCAATGAGTTCTTGCGCTTGAATCTGATCCTCAATAATCTTGTTCATTCTCTGCCGAATGTAGTGCATGATGATACCCTTTTGCACCCATATCATAAGAATAAAAAAGGAGACGCTCTGGCAACATTCGATTACATTGTCAGTAATCCCCCGTTTAATATGGATTTTTCCGATAACAGAGAAGAATTAGCAGGAGAAAAACACAAAAAGCGTTTCTTTGCTGGGGTACCAAATGTTCCTCCGAAAAAGCCAGAAAAGATGGCAATCTATCTTTTGTTCTTGCAGCATATCATATTCTCTTTAGGCAATCATGGTAAAGCTGCAGTTGTCGTTCCAACAGGTTTTTTAACGGCAACAAAAAGATCTGTAAGAATTGCATATGAAATTAGAAAGCACTTAATTGAAAACAAAATGCTTCAAGGTGTTATCTCCATGCCAACTCATGTGTTTGCAAATACCACCACAAATGTTTCTGTTCTTTTTATCTCAAAAGAATGCAATGAAAATGTCATGATGGTTGATGCTACTAAACTTGGTATTTCAGTTAAAGATGGAAACAAGAAAAGGACAGTATTACAACAAGAGGATATTAAAAAAATCATATCTACTTATAGAATAAAAAGCAATGAGACTGACTTTAGTACTCATGTTAACACTGAGGATATAAAAGAAAAAAAGTTTTCATTTGGGATAGCACAATATTTCAAACCAGATACATTTCATGAAGATATTCCAGAATCAGAATACACAAAACTACTCTATAAATATAGAGAAAATACTCGTACACTTTTTAATTTTGATTATCTATGTGCAGAAGCAATTCAAAAGATATTTGAGTATTGGTTTGTTCAATATGATTTTCCACATAATGGACAGCCTTATAAAACAAGTGGAGGTAAAATGCGTTGGGAACCTAGATTAAATAAGAGTATTCCTGATTCTTGGTCAGTTATTTCACTTTCCTCTATTTGCAAAATCCTTCTCGGTGGAACTCCGGACACTTCAGTTAAGGAGTACTGGAATGGAGATATTCCTTGGCTAAATTCAGGAGAAATTTCTCAATTTCCCATATATAATTCTGAAAAAACGATTACCAAAAGAGGTATGAATGAATCAGCAACATCATTTGCAAAAAAAGGTGCTATTCTAATTTCCATTACAAGGTATATTCGTGCTTCTATTCTTGCAGTGGATGCTTGTTTTAACCAGTCTGTAGTGGCTGTCATACCAAACGAGTATTATCCTACAGCTTTTTTGTTTCCTTTTATTCAATCTCAGATATCGAGATATATGTCGTTGAGAACAGGCGCACAACAACCTCATATTAATAAAGAAACTATTGAGGATACATTATTAGCTGTTCCTCCATTAGAAAGCGAAATAATGAATGAGTATTTGAAAGCAACAAAGCAAATGTATTCGTCAATACTTATTGATACCAAGAGTGCAGCGAAAAATCTTTCGTTAGAAACCTTTGATATGCCAAAACTACTAAATACATGAGGTAATTAAATGAGCCCTCTAAATGAACTACCTGTAAGAAGGTGAATAAAATTTGGAAAAACCACCTAATGCTAAAACTGAACAAAGAGCATTAAATGCTTTAGAGTCTATTATTGACGAGCATTTAACAATGAGTTATCAGTTTAATAGTCAAGACAAAGAAATGTCTTGGGATGGATATATTGATATTTTTAAGGTGAATAACGGAGATCAATCTAAAGCGAACTTTGATGATCGAGTACCTGTTCAAATCAAAGGACATAACGATGAGAAAAAGAGCAAGATTAATAAGGAAAATATCAGATATAAAGTTGAGTTGGATGATTTAAGGGCTTATAGCACAGAAAAAGGAGTTCTGTACTTTCAAATCTTCCTGTGTGATAAACAAAGAGAGGTATTCTATACTTCCCTTTTTCCTTCAAAAATATTAGACTATTTAGAGAAAGCAGAAAAACGTCACAACGAAAAGAGTATTAATATTCCATTCTATAAACTGAAAAAGGATTCTGATGCTCTTTATTGTATTGTTAAACAGTTTAGCAACGAAGGGAAAAAGCAAGGTTCAGGGTTTACACCATTAGTTCAAGATCGAATCAAAAAAGAAGATTTTGACAAAATTGAGCATATTAAGTTTTCCGTTGTGGGTGCCAAAACACCATATGAGGCTTTATTACGATTACCCTCCGGAGATGTATGTTTTTATGGCAAAACCAATGGTGACAAATATGAACGTCCGTTAGAATGGCAGGATGATTCCATTTTTTATGTTGATCAGGAAGTTAATCAAAACATCTCTGTTGGCGATAGAATATATTATCAAAAATATAACTGTATGGCTGGATCGGATGGAGGAATGGTAATTACCCTTAGCCCAAACTTAAAGAATCTTATTTCGGAGCATAAAATTCAGTTTACAGCGGTTTCAACACTGGACGAGCTGTATAATGACGCAAGATTCTTGTTGGATATGAACGAGAACAAATCATATGGTATTGCCGGACATGAAATACCTACAACAAACTTTTTGAAAAATGAGTTTGAAAAGAGAGTTCTGTTTTTTATCGATCTTTACGAAGCGCTTCAAATGATTGATTTTGAAATTAAGACTCCTTGGAACCAATTGGCTAAAGAACAAATTATTCAACTTCAAAAGTTAGTTGATGCTTTTCGAGGTAATTGCACAAATCAATCAGTAGATGAATACCATAAATTCCAATGGTCTTTTGACGGTAAAGATGTTCCAATCATTATAAAGAAAAATGATGATACAATAGAGCTGATAAACGCTGTTTATACTGAGAAAATAGCTATTTTTCTTCCTGACGATGATTCGGATAGCACATGGTATAGAATGCCGTTGTTTGCAAGTTTTGATGCTGAACTGTTAAGCAATCTATATTATTATGATTATGATTGTTTCAGAAAGCAAATTGATACTTGCGATATTAATGATATAACAAAGCCAGCGTTAAATGATTGTGTTCTGAATTTAATAAATATCTTTGACCTAAATGGGAATTATCATTTTTTGGATTTAGGTGAATATCTTATGCAAAAGTTGGAATATTCGGAGAACGACAAATTGTCATTGCTAAATAGGCTTCAAATAAAGAAAAGAAGATGTCCTCTTGATGACAGTGATATCGAATTGCTGAATCAAATTGATGATAGCGATACTCAAGCTGCATTCGGCAAGTATGTACTGTTAGAAGATAAAGAAAAAGCTTCTGTGTTCTTCGAGCAGTTTACTCCTCCTTACAAAGAGCATTATAAAGGAATGCCTATTTACAAGTTGTATTCTGAATTGCAATGATGAAAAGCATTTTGTAAATAAGATTTTATCAAAAACTGCGACGCCTAATCAAAGATAACGTAAAACTTTGTAGCATAAAAAGCGTTCTACAGAGAAAAATTATTGATTACGAATAGTATTCAGTAGTCAAATCTGCATCGAAAACTGCTGCTATTTTGATGCTATACCGGACGGAAACGTTGGATTTGTTACCGCCGGATGCACTTTTGCTGCTCATTTAAAGCATCAAAAAGGCATTTTTAGACCGCGCGCCGTGAGATTTTCAATTGAGAATATCAAAAAGAAAAGTCCGAAAAATAGCTTGTTCAAGCCGTTTTTCGGACTTTTGAGTTTGGCAGGGGCAGAAGGACTTGAACCCTCGGCACGCGGTTTTGGAGACCGCTGCTCTACCAACTGAGCTATACCCCTAAATATATTGTCGCTGCACGCGAGTCTTGCTCACTTGCAGAGAATATCATAGCATATACATGTAGTTTTGTCAAGATGTTTTATTGATAAAAACGCGGAATCGCAATTCTTTTTAAAAGTTTTTGCCTGGGAATCTGCCGCTTTCGCACGCGACAGGGAATGCCGTTACGATAAACGATGCCGCACTGTTCACACGCATTTTCCGTGGTCTTTGACCGCTGCTCGAATAAGGATATGTTCACACGACTATTGGTTATTTTTTCGGTGGCTGCGATATGGCTGCCACAATATACATTTTTGAAGTGTCAAGCGGTTCCTTGTTGAAAACTCACTCGAATTGTGATAGAATACTATTCGTAGAAAAAGGCTGTAGATAGTGGAGAAAGTCAATGACAAATAAAGAGATTTTGGAGATTGCATTACAGCAATCGGCGTATGATTGCAACTGTAAACCTAACGATTTTATATCGGAACAGAATGTTGTGACGCTGTCAAAAGCAAATCCCAAAGCAAGGAAATATGTTCCGCTGCCTTTGGAATGTGACCTTGTTTCTTATGGCAACAATGTTGTAGCGCAGGTCAGCGAACGGACAAAATCAGCCGTATCGGAATACATCAACAAATTCGACGCATACCGCTGCTTTGAAACGCCGCAAATCAATATGCTGAATGATTTACTTGCTCCGTTTGATTTGAAAGTTTGCTTTATGGCGGAGTATTTTCTACCTGACGTAACCAAGCTAAAGGAGCTTGGCTGCGGTTATGAACTGCGTGTTTTACATAAGGAGGACTTTGTGGATTTGTATGTGAAGCAGTGGAGTAACTGCCTGACCTTTCATGACAGAGAAAGAGATTTGCTGGCTGTCGGAGCATATGATAACGACAAGCTGATAGGGCTTGCGGGTTGTTCTGCTGATTGCGAAATGATGTATCAAATCGGCGTGGATGTGCTGCCCGAATACAGACGAAAAGGTATCGCTTCCGCCGTAACAAGCAAGTTAGCGCTTGAAGTATTGGCACTGGGCAAGGTGCCGTTTTACTGCGCCGCTTGGTCGAATATCAAATCCGTCCGTAATGCTATTAAAAGCGGTTTTCGACCTGCGTGGGTAGAATTAACGGCGAGAAACAAAGAGTTTGTAAGTGAGTTGATAAAATGATTAATACTATTAAATGGATTTTCTTTGATATTGGCTCAACGCTTATTGACGAGAGCGTAGCCTATCGAAAAAGAATTGAAAGAACTATAGCAGGCACAAATGTCACTTATGATGATTTTTACAATAAAATGGTGGAGATTTCAAAACACAATCAAAGCGGTTACAATAAGGCGCTTGAAGCATACGGTTTGAAAATGGCTCCTTGGAACAGTGATGATGAGTTTGTTTACCCCGAAGCAGAGAATTGTTTGTGTGAGTTGAGTAAGCATTACAAAATCGGTATTATTGCAAATCAGAACTTGGGTAGCGAGGAACGTTTAGAAAAACTCGGCTTACTGAAATACATTGACCTTGTTATCGCTTCTGCTGAAGAAGGTGTATCAAAGCCTGATTTGCGGATATTCCAAATTGCTCTTGACCGTGCGAATTGCAAGCCCGAAGAGGCGTTGATGGTTGGAGATAGAATTGATAATGATATTGTCCCGGCTAACAAAATAGGAATGAAAACTATATGGATAAAACAAGGTTTCGGCAAGTATTGCGAACCTAAAACAGAAATAGAGCAGCCCGATTACACAGTGGAAAGCCTTAACGAATTGATAAGTATTTTATGATAAAGAGTGATGTTTATGCCAACGTGGAATCCAACACAATACGAAAAATTCTTGAAAGACAGAACACAGCCTGCTATTGATTTAGCCAACAGGCTAGAAGCGTTTACCCCTAACAGCATACTTGATTTAGGCTGCGGACCGGGCAACAGCACAAAGGTATTAAAGCAAAAGTTTCCACATGCCAGAATAATCGGCGCGGATAATTCTGTTGAAATGCTTGAAAAAGCAAGAGGATTATATCTCGATATAGAGTTTATCAATCTTGATGCGAATGGTGATTTGCACGAAGTTAACGAAAAATTTGATATTGTATTCTCAAATGCCTGCATTCAATGGTTGCCAAACCATAGAGAACTGCTGCCAAAATTGATGACTGTCTTAAATTCAAGCGGTATCCTTGCGGTACAAATACCTATGCAGGCTGAACACCCTGTTCACATCATGATTAACGAATTGATTAATACCGATAAATGGAAATCAAAAGTTGCACCGAGACAATACAATAATCTTAACACCACGGAATACTATGACGTATTATCTGATATTTCAAGTGATTTTGAAATATGGGAAACAACCTATTGCCACCGTATGCCGAGTTATGAAAGTATTATTGAATGGTACAAAGGCACAGGGCTGCGACCTTATCTTGAACAGTTGAATGAATCTGATGCAGATGATTTTACGAATGATGTGTATGTCAAATTGAAACAGCAATATAAAATGCAAAAGAACGGTGAAATACTATTCCGCTTTCCAAGGCTGTTTTTTATCGCAAGGAAATGACAGAGTAATCAATTATCCCCATAGCTTGACAAATGCCGAGCTATGGGGATTTTTATTGCAAAAAACGCCGGTGATTATTGGAAGCAGGTAAAAGCGAGCCGTCCTTTGGTGGACGACCCGCGAAGAACATCGGACGGCAGAGCCGACCGTTGTGCAGTTTTGGGAGAACACACGCAGCGTTTGCTGAGGGAGTCCTTAGTATTTGCGGCGTTTGTGTGAACGAGAAATCTTCAGGAGGAACACATGGAAGAATACAAGAAAGTTACAATCAGTTTTACGAAAGAACAATTGGAAAAATTGGATGAAATTATGTCAAAAGAACAGGGCTACACGCGCAGTTCTTTGGTGCGTGAGGCGGTGGATTATTACCTCGGCTACCTTGCTCAAAAGGGAAGCGTCAGTTATCTGTCACCCATTATCAGTCAGAATATCAAGCTGGTTCTGTCGCGCTTTGAAGAAAATCTGAGTGAGATGTTATTCAAGTTAGCGGTTGAGGTGAGCAAAAGTAATATTCTTTCTGCGCGTAACAGCGAGCTGAATGACTACGCTTTGAATTATTTGAATGATGTGTCCGAGCAACTTGTTGCGGAGCATAACGGCGTTCTCGACTTGGAAAAGGCGAGAGATTTCGTTGATGGAGAAGAAAATGGCTAAGATAATTGTATCATGTCGCTTCCAAAAAAGCGCAAAAGATATGGCTGACCTCATAAGATACATGGCGACTCGTGAGGGCGTTGAAAGACTTCCTGACGCCAAGAAATATAACATAGCCACTCAAAAACAGCACGATCTCATTCTTTCTGTGGTGAAGCACTTTCCTCAAAGCAAAAAGTTTCTTGAATATGATGACTATTTTGCAATGCCCACAAGGGAGAACGCCAACGAATTTCTCGACGCTGTCGCTGAAAGATATGCCAACCGCGCAAGTGAAATAAAGGGATTAGTCAACTACATTTCCAACCGACCGGGCGTTGAAAAACTCGGTTCTCACGGATTGTTTACTCAGTTCGATATGCCACTTGACCTTGATACTGTCGCGGAACTTGTTGCGAATCATGACGGCGTTATCTGGACAGAGGTGGTAAGCCTGCGCCGTGAGGACGCTGAACGGCTACACTATAATAACGCCGATGCTTGGAAAAACCTTGTCCGCAGGAACATGAACGAGATTGCCAAAGCCCATCGAATCAAGGTTGAGGACTTGGAGTGGTACGGCGCGTTTCACAATACAACGCACCATCCGCATATTCATCTGGTGATTTTCTCGAAAGGGCAGGAGGGATTTCTCTCTGAAAAAGGAATCAAAGAGCTGCGCCGGGCCTTTGGTCAGGATATATTTCGAGATGAACAGTATAAGCTGGCAACGATAGAAACAGGCTATCGAAACGAGTTGAAGGATAATTTGGCTAATCTGTTACAACAAATCCAAACACGGCAATCGCTCCCTAATGCCGACTATTATCTTTTTCTGTTGAGGAAAATCAAGGACGAATTACAACAGCAGAAGGGAAAGAAACTCTACGGTTATCTGCCGAGAAAGATGAAACGGCTGGTAGATTTCGCTCTGCATGAGTTCGCTAAAGACGATGTTTTATCTGAAATCTATGCAAAATGGAACGAGGTCAACCGAGAAAAGTTAAGCCTTTACTATGACACAAAAGACAAGCCCGACGTGCCGATTGAGAAGAACCCGGAGCTGCGTTCGCTGAAAAATATGCTGATACGGACAGCGTTGAGCATGAAGTTCGATGCGACAATTACGGTTAACACAGCGCGACTCGGCTTCCTGTTCTCCATGTTGGCAAAGCAAATTGTCAACAGCGCAGGAAAAAGACTGGATGAACTCAACAATATGATGCCCAAATCGGACAGCAAAGAGCAAGATAAAATCCGCACGAAAAAGCTGGCTCACGGGTTGAAAGAAGGCACAGACAGCAACGGTATTGACGACGAGGTCTACGACAGCCAAGCAGCAGAAGGTATCCTTGCAATGCTTGACTACTTGATTTCACTTGGTAATCAAGAGAGCAAACAGGTAAATGAAGAAGATACTTTGCCGGCAGAAAGCTATGACTTTGACGACTCCTACGCTAAATATCTAAATGATGAAGATGACGGCTATGACGATGAGCTCGATGACGAAGATGAGGATGAATATTTTGGCTTGTCTATGTGAGCAAAGAGATTCGCACCCTGTTTCGCCGTGTTTTGCCCTGTGTATGGTTTGTTGGCAAAAGGCGAGAAAGTATCCATTAGAAGTGTTTTCGCTGTTTTTGAGCGTTTGTCACGATTTTTGGACAGCACACCACTTTGAGAGGATTAAGAGCACATTCGTATTTGCCCATTAAGCACCCCTTTTTACTATACACGTCAGTGTATAGTAAAAACAAGGCAACAGCACCGTTCAAAATTTGAGCCGCATAAAACAAAGATAACCCGAAAAAACTCTGGACTTTTTCTTTTTCTGTGGTATCCTGTTGTGCTTGAGAAGGAGGTATCGACATGGATACAATCAGAGAACTGTTCTATGGCAACATACACCCATTCGAGCGCGATGTCCCCAAAGACAGCGAGGGCGACAAACTTGCAAAGCTAACCATCCGTCACGAAAATGCGTTAAAAGCAACGCTGAACGAAAGTGAAGCGGAGCTACTTGAAAAGTATAAAGATGCAATGACGGAGTTGAGTTGTTTGAGTGAGTGCGAGGGTTTTATCAACGGTTTTCGGTTGGGTGTCAGGCTGATGGCGGAATCGCTTTACGGCAGAGAATAACAAATCGTCCGGCAGCGCATTGTACGTTGTCGGGCGGTTTGTGAGTGCCTTCGTCCGAAAATCGTTACACGTCAATCTAATTTGTTAATCATTTTGTCATAACCCGGAAGTAGGGGCGTGCATTGCACGCCCGCTGTGCCGCACAATCCTGTCAAACCGATTTAAAATCGGAAAACGTTGCTGTCCTATTTGCGGGCGACCAATGGTCGCCCCTACTATCCGATTACGTTTTTTCATTTATGTTACAATAATATTTCGAAATTAGATTGACGTGAAAATCGTTAATTTGCGCTTGAAAAAATAGGATAAACGTGATAAAATGTTATATTGGAGAATTTTATATCATTTTGCGAATATGTGACAACACATTTCAAAAAAAGGAGGCATTTGAATGAAAGGCAAAATTTGGAGAAAAATCCTGTCCGTTTGTCTGGTTCTGCTGATGGTTGCGGCGCTTGTTCCCGCACAGCTTTTCAGCGCGGGCGCGGTGAGCGGCATTGCTTACATCTACAGATGGTGGGATTCCGCTTCACAACAGGTAAAGTCCGAAACCGGATATGCTGACGCCACCAAGCTGCAGGAGCTTGGCAGTGAATTGCAGGATTTGAGCAGTGGATGGTATTATTCACAAAACTTGATCGAGTTTAATAAAAGAGTGAATATCCACGGAACCGTCAATATCATTATTTGTTCAGAAAGCAACGGCGGCTCTTATGTCAAATTCGCTGACGGTATTCACGTGGGTCCCGGTAATACGCTGAATATCTATGGTCAGGGGGATGATACGCAGGCTCTGGAAGCGTTTGCCGAAACTGACGATTGTGCAGGTATCGGCGGCAACGGCAACGAAGAATGCGGAACCATCAACATCTACGGCGGCGCCGTAAACGCGGAAGCGGACGTTAACGCGGCGGGTATCGGCGGCGGCTTTAAGGGCTACGGCGGTCATATCAATATCTACGGCGGTAAGATTGACGCGACCGGCGGTTCTGTGAATACCAACGGCGGCGCGGGTATCGGCGGCGGCGGTCAAGGCTGGGGCGGCT
>Ga0256404_1009120_pt1 | contig 14417 bp, 14 predicted proteins | sample RumenRJG_01DNA_FD_185990 | JGI IMG/M metagenome (GOLD analysis project Ga0256404, IMG submission 185990) | Bovine rumen microbial communities from Lethbridge, Alberta, Canada - RJG_01 | ecosystem: Host-associated > Mammals > Digestive system > Stomach > Rumen | place: Canada: Alberta | collected...
GTGTTACAAGGGATATGTCGCGGGAGTGGTGCTGGGCAGCATCATCCTAATTGGCGCGGCGGTCCTGCTGACCTCGGAGACCCTGACGGGATACGATGGCATACTGCTTCCGTTCGGCGGACATCACATGCCTCATAAGGGGAATGCTCCTTCCTCAACGTTCATCGACACCTATCTATATTCAATCCCCCTCCCTATGGACATGCAGGAAGTGGATGCCGAGGTCTTCAAAGCATTATCCGACGCCAACAGGCTGAAGATCCTCTCCATGCTCTCTTCGGGCGAGATCTGCGCCTGCAGGATCCTTGAGGCCCTGGACATCACGCAGCCCACCCTTTCCCACCACATGAAGATCCTCTCCGGATGCGGTCTCGTAACCGTCAGGAAGGAAGGCCAGTGGTCATATTATTCTCTGGACCGTGCCAGGTTGGATCAGCTCAAGGAGTTCCTGGGTTCGCTCTGATCCCTCTAACACATAGACGAATATCTATATAGACGATTATCTATGTAATATCATGAAGCAAACGAACCCCGCCGACGAGGAAAGAATCAGGGAAGGCGTACGCGAATACTACGGGAAGAGCCTCAAGGGCAGTTCCGACCTGAAGACGAACGCATGTACGTGCTCCTGCTCTCCGGACAAGAGGATAGCACCCATTTTGCCCCTCATCGACGATGAGATCCTTGACAGATTCTACGGCTGCGGTTCTCCTATCCCACCGCTCCTGGAGGGACTTACGGTCCTGGACTTGGGATGCGGTACCGGGAGGGACGTGTACATCGTATCCAAGCTCGTGGGTGAGAACGGGCATGTGATAGGGGTGGACATGACCAGGGAACAGCTGGATATCGCCGAATCCCATTTACAGAGTCAGACGGAGAAGTTCGGATATGCCAAGCCCAACGTGGATTTCAGGCAGGGATACATCGAGGACCTGAAGGCCGCCGGCATAGAGGATGCCTCGATCGATGTAGTGATCTCCAACTGCGTGATCAACCTCTCCCCCAGGAAGGACCTGGTCTTCAGGGAGATACACAGGGTGCTGAAGGAGGGCGGGGAACTGTACTTCTCCGACGTTTTTGCTGACAGGAGGGTACCCGACGAGGTGTATGCGGACCCCATCCTCAGGGGAGAATGCCTCGGCGGTGCTATGTACACCGAGGATTTCCGCCGTGCTATGGAAAAAGCGGGATTCCAGGTGGTCAGGTACACCTCGGTGAGCGATATGAAGATCGACGACCCCGAGATGAGGAAGCTGCTGGGGGACGTGAGGTTCACATCACGCACGGTGAGGGCCTTCAAGCTCCCCGACCTGGAGGACGAATGCGAGGATTACGGGCAGACCGTGATCTACGATGGGGGAATCGAGGGATATCCGGAATGGTTCGACCTTGATAACGGGCATCGTTTCTATACGAACCATCCAAAGTCCGTGTGCGGGAACACGGCATCTATGTGTTCCGGGACCCGCTACGGGAAGCATCTTCATGCCAGGGGAGACAGGTCAAGGCATTACGGCAAATTCGATTGCAGTGATGACGAGCCTGTCGGAGGGTGCTGCTGCAGGTAATCATGCTTGGATTATGGCTGGTTTCAACAGGGTCTGACAGTTACGGGCGTATCTGTCGGACCCTGTGACGGTGCACCGAGGGCGGTGCTAGATAGACTAGCATAATGGGGATATTTCCGTTTTTCCCGTTTTCCAAAACAGCCAAAAACAGTGTTTCCCGTTTATCAGATTATAAGCAGAACCTGGGATCCGTGACATCATGCATTAAACGCCTGCGGTTTATGAAAGATGTTCCGAGTACACTTGGGAGGATCGTTATTTTTGAACAGGAAGACCTTCTGAATGGCGAATCATTTATCAGTTCAATTATTCTGAGGCTTTCCGGATCCTTCATGAAGTGTGACTTGATGGAGTCCGCATCATATCCGACATTTTGTGAGGGTCATTCTTCCCGGGCCGAAAGCCATTCGGAGAGTTCCTCTCTGACTGTTTCCCCAATCTGGGACACAATCTCTTTTGCACGTGATAGAGGAATATCCATCCGTGATGCCAACTGGAACAATTCCTTCTCCCCCGGCAGCGGATTTCCCATGCAGGTCATCTGATGTTCCCTCATATTTGGTGTGCGGGTCAGATCGTATGCCGGGGATAGCACATATCTTTCCTCGTCCTCAAGGTACAGGAATGAGAAGTTCCCCGCATGATCGTCATAGTTCTTCGCGAAAACGTTGAAGCACGCGAAACGGAATGCTTTGACGACTTCGGTCTGTGATTCGGTTACGAACCTTGTAGCCTGAAGGAATGTAAGATAATCGAGTATCGACATATCTCTCGGAATTTCCAGCAGTCCTCCCAAAGAAATCATGTGGATCCTCCTTCCGTCAACCCTGTCGAACCTCTTCGATGCAAAGAAACCGTCGCAGAGTTCCGAATCGATAAGGCGGCATTCAGGTATGTCGATACCGCATTTCTTGGCTGCTTGATTGTATTCGAACTCCATCCTCCCTGCTGACTCGGGATCGTAGCGCTCGCGGAACTTGACTATCCAACTCTCCCCGTCTATTTCCAGATTCATCTTGGGTCTGGCACCGCCGGTGGACCCTGCCCTCATGAAAAGATCATCCAGGTCTGTATTCTCGCCCTCTGTCAGGGCCATGCATTCCATGCAGAGTTGATCCGGATCGATATCAGAAGGAATGTTCCAATCGCAGTTCGTGGGTTCGTAGTACAGTGCACCGATGCCATCCTTTCCGATGTACGACAGCTTCTCCAGGGGATCCAGACTGAGATAGTCTATGCCTTTCTTCCCGAGTGCTCTTATCGCAGTAAGCATCCCCCATCCCCCCGGAAGGGAATCCGCGAATACCCCCTGAAGTCCGTTGAATATATCGGGTCTGCCCGAGAACAGCCGATCTTCCAACGGAAGCGATTTAAGGGAGATGGCGAAACCATGGTTCAGCCAATCCCTGCTGTAGGCAAAATGGGCGGTCTCGGATTCGTACCTCATACGGCCCACCTCCCTTCCGTCAAACATTACGCGTAATTCCATGTCATCCCCTCAGATCGTCGGCAGTGAGCGGCGGGGCGCTGAATATACGATCCAGTTGATCATCGCATCCGACAGCGGATGCCAACTGCCACAGGCTTTCAAGAGAGATTCTGCCGGTCCGCTCGAAGCGTTTGATAGATCCATAAGATACTCCGCTGCGGTCTGCCAGTTCGAGCTGTGTAAGTTTAGCCTTCTTGCGGTATACCTTGAATCTCGATGCCAGGTCGACCATCCTTTCTTCCATCGATTTCTCATGGAAGATGTCGCTGAGTTCAAGATAATTTTTCATGATAATAGATAATATTTTATCTATTTATAGCTATTTTTGATAAAATAGATAAAATATTATCTATAAAAGAACAGATAGATCCTTGGAGCGGAAACATCCTGCGAGCTGAAGAAATGATCTGATTTGCAGAGTCGGAGACGGGAATACCCAGCAGTATCTTTTCCATGACGAAGATGATAAGAACCTAATGCACTATTCACCGAACATGACCACAGTAATCATCTACTCCGGAGGAAGCAACACCACTGCTGTTTCCCAGTATATCGCAGAGAAAACCGGCGGAAAGGCCGTCTCCGTTCAGGAAGCTGCCGGACTCGATCTCGGTTCTTTCGACAAGATTGTAATCGGAACCAGGGTCAGGGCAGGAAAGGTCCCTTCCGATCTTTCCGATTTCGTTGCCAAGAACAAAGCGGCCATCGACGCCAAGGATCCTTCCTTCTTCCTTTGCTGCATGTACAACGATGACAAGGGACAAAGGCAGCTTGACAAGATTGCATCCCAGCTGGGTTTCCAAAAGGCCATGTTCTTCACCAAGGGAAAGAAGATCGTCAAGGAAGCCGGCAATCCTGTCGATTCTTTCATCTCTTCATTTTGAAGACTACTAACACATCAATCCCGCCGGTTTCCGGCGGGATCACACCAATTATCTTAAAAGTGCAATGGACGAACAGTCCTGCTTACCGTCACTTTTTGGAGATGTGCCAGAAGCTTGAAATGATCAAAGCATCGACCATATCGCTAGGGCAACGCAGACGATCAGTCCTATTATGCACGCTATGGAACCGTAGAGCTCGACACGCGTGATGTTGTTGGTCCTGTTCTTGATGTTCCTGTTCTGTCTGGAGATGTTCAGGAAAAACAGTCCCATAATGAAGATGATCGCTCCGGCGGCGGCCATTATGTTATATGCCATCGAGTGTCCATGAGCTTTCTCATTAAAGGATGTTCCGACGTTGCATCCCACTGAGATAATCAAATAGAAAAAGTCACGGCCGCCGTTGCCAGCGGCCGCTAGGCCCGAAGGCCTGCCTGGTTTCCTCCAAATCAGGTTATTATCGAAATTCCGCTTTTGGTATTAAAGCGTATTCGCGGATGGATACAATCCATTCAGTTTCCGATGAAGTTCGTGCGAACCCTTGGTTCAGGCTCCGGGAGCTCTATTCCCGCTTTCCTGCCTGCCTCGATACACTTCAGCACCCATGCGATATTCCTTCCCAGGGTCCTCATGGTCTGCAGGCCTTCAGCGTCCTGCTTGACTTCCTCCACGGTGTTGCCGTGGGTCATGTTCCAGTACTGCGAACCGGGAACGACCATGTTGCAGATCATGAAGTACTGATTGAGTCTTTCGAAGGATGCGGAATTGCCTCCTCTCCTCGCATTGACTATGCAGGCTCCGACCTTTCCGCACATCTTACCGGCATTGGCATAGAAGAAGCGGTCCATCCAAGAGCAGATCTGTCCTGCGGGACCGGAGTAGTATACGGGGGAACCGAAGACGAATCCGTCGAATTCATCGATCCTCTTCCCGATCTCGTTGGGATCGTCATCGATGACGCATTTTCCTTTCTTCTTGCAGTATCCGCATGCTTTGCATCCGGGGATCTCTCCCTTGCCGATCCAATGGATCTCGGTCTCGATTCCTTCCTTCTCCAAAGCATCCGCCACCTCTCTGAGGGAGGTGTATGTGCATCCGTTCTTGTGGGGGCTTCCGTTTACGAGGAGTACCTTCATGTTATCACCAAGTGAAAATGGTACTCGGACAAAAAATTGGCGGTGAAAAGGGAGGCGCCCCGGAAAGCCCGGGGCGAAGATTGGAGAAACGCCGGGATGGCAACCGGCTCTGTTTAGAGTGATTTCTGTGCCTGGAACGCCGCGGACGCGAAGGTTTCGGTGACAGGAGAGACATCCTTCTGGCACATGCGCTTTGCGATGTCCTGGCGGATGAGTTCGTGAGCATCCTCGATGGCATGCTCGACCTTCCTGACGATCATTTCGTTCATGGTGTTCATGGCCTCGTCGAGGGTCTTGATTCCCTTGACGCTGAGAACTTTGTCGTTCTCACATCTTACGATGTCCTGGCAGACCGCGTGGAGTGCCCTGTAGCCCTCTGCGGCCTTGATGCTCCTGCCGGTCTCGAAACCGAAGGGCATGATGGTGATGGCACCTACCTTGACACCGGCACGGTCGCAGAGCTCTGCGACGACGGAGGCGGCACCGGAACCGGTTCCCCCTCCCATACCTGCGATGATGTAGGCGCAATCGTACTTGCTGACTGCTGCGGTGATCTCCGCTTCGTGGATCTGGGCGCACTTCTTTCCCAGAGCAGGGTCGCCGTTGGTGCCGAGGCCCTTGGTGACTTCCTTGCAGATATACAGCCTAGTGTCCGCAGCCGCGGTCTCGAGTGCCTTTTTGTCGGTGTTGATGGCAATGACTCCGACGCGGCTCATCTTACCGTAGAGCATGGAAGCGATCCTGACACCTGCTCCGCCGATTCCGATAACGGCTATGCGAGCATCTCCGGAAACTGCTATGTCCTTCTCGACTGCGTTCATCTGTATTCTCTCCTTTTTTTTCTTTGTCAACAGTTCAGTTCCTTGTTTTTCGGTCCATCCCTTCTGACATACTGGTCTGCTCTCACATTATGCGCGAAGACTGCTGTGCAGCCTTGAACGCACGTGCCCTCGAGTCGTCGATTGCCTCCTTGGGAATGACTGCGGTGTTGATGAGCTCCCTGATGAAGCTCTCAGAGTCGTAGATCGTTCCGTCGGCCCTCATGTTCTCGAGTGTCTGCAGCACGACCGGGTTCAGTCTGACGGTAACAGAGTTATCATCGGACTGAGCCTCAGTCTTGTTGTTCGCGATATACTCGCGTATTGCGTCACGGATGAAGACGCTGCGGTTCTCGAGATCATGATCACTCATGAAGTCCTCCATGAGCTGAATGTCCGCGTTGGACATCCTTATCGTGATTTTCGTTCCTTCATCGACCATATCCGTCACTTCTGCAATAGTTGGATCCCACCCCTTCTGTTGCAATAGTAACATGTCAGTCGTAGTATATAAAATGTCTGACGGATGCCATACTTTGTCTGACATCCTCTCCCTCAAACCGAGGGGATTCTCCATCTTTCACTCCTGATTCTGAACTTTCACGGTCCTGAGCCGGGATTTCAGACGGTAATGATGATATCCATATTGTATTATTAAAACGCTTGTAGGTTAATCGTGTCTGACAGAGATTCTTTTCAATTCCGCTTTATATAATTAATAAATAAAAGGGATAAAATCGGTCGTAATTTCATCTTTTTTCATCCGCAACCAATGTGTTTTGCTTGGGAATGATGCATTTACGGAGTTCAGATTCTGTCGGACAAGGGTCAATCTGACATACTCCTGTCTGACTGACATCATAATCTGCGGGAAACCGCGTTCACCCAGCGGGTTCCCGTCTCGAAAGCGGTGTTCTCCCACTGATCGATGACGGAGAAACCGCAGTTCTCGAGCATTTCCTTCAGTCTGACAGAGGTCATATCCGTGTAGTAGCGTCCGTCGCGTTCTCCTTCGAAGGTCCCTTCCTTGAAACAGCAGAAGAAGATCCCGCCGGTGCGCAGGGCCTGTCTGACCATATTTAAAACAATCGGAAGTTCCGCCGAAGGCACATGCAGCAGCGATGCACAGGCCCATACGCCGTCGAACTCCTCCCGGTAGTCGAGTTCCGAGAATCTCACGTGTCTGACAGGCAGACCTGTGTATCTCTCCGCCTCTCTGCACATATTCTCCGAGCCATCAACGGGAACAGTCTCGAACCCGAGCCTGGAGAATGCGAACGAATCCCTTCCGGACCCGCATCCGAGATCGAGGATACGGGCTCCCTTGGGAAGCCTGGCGATGAACCTGCCCCGGATATCCAAGACGTCGTGGGTGAGGCTCTCCGCCGCATAGGCCTCCGCATTGGTCTCGTAGAACTCCAGGGTGTCCGTGTCCATGCCCCAGAGATGAGGATAAAGCACTTTTATATGTTCCTCTTACACGCGCGTATAGTAATAAGGTGACCTGATGGCACGCGACTACGCAGAGATGGAAGCAAAATGGCAGAAAGCCTGGACCGACGCTAAACTGAACGAGTCCGAGAGGAAGGACGGCAAACCCAAATTCATGATCATTTTCGCCTATCCCGGAATCACCGGGTACCTTCATGTCGGACACCTCAGGGGATATACCTACGCCGACGCCCTGGGAAGGTACAAGAGGACCACCGGCTACAACGTCCTCTTCCCCGTGGGAACCCACGGAACCGGAAACGGATGCATCAGTCTCGCCAACAAGATCAAGAAGCACGACGAGAAGACCGTGGACTACCTGGTCAGGAACGGCTGCGACCCCGCCCTCGTCGACAAGCTCACCGAGCCCATGGACGTCGTGAACTTCTTCAACGGCGTGTACCAGAACGACTACTGGAAGAGGTTCGGATTCCTCGCCGACTGGAGGAGGTTCACCTGTACCCTCTATCCCGACTACGGGAAGTTCATCGAGTGGCAGTTCACCAAGCTCAAGGAGAAGGGACTCCTCATCCAGAAGCCTTATTACGCCCCCTTCTGCCCCGAGCACGGTCCCGTCGCCGTCGATCCATCGGAGACCGATATCTCCAAGGGAGGTCTCGCCGAGACCCAGGAATACACCCTCCTGAAGTTCTGGTGCGAGGAGAAGAAGTTCTTCCTCGTGGCGGCCACTCTCAGGCCCGAGACTGTCTACGGACAGGTCTGCTTCTGGGCTCGCCCCGACATCGAGTACAGCATCGTCCAGAAGGACGGAGAGAAATGGGTGGTCAGTCCTCAGTGCGCCGAGAAGCTCCAGCTTCAGTTCGGCGGTGTCGATACCGTCGGAACCATCGCCGGCAAGGAGCTCATCGGACTCATGTGCAGGGCACCCATGCTCCACAAGGAGATTCCCGTCTTCCCCGCAGACTTCGTAGACCCCGCCATCGGTACCGGACTCGTAACTTCCGTACCGTCAGACGCACCCGCCGACTGGGATGCCCTGGAGAGAGCAAAGGCCAACCCCGATCTGACCTCCGTCTACGGAATCCCCAAGGAGGTCATCGACGCTGTGGAACCCGTTTCCATCATCACCATCAAGGGTTACGGCGATTTCCCTGCCAAGGACATCATCGCCAAGATGAAGATCCCCGACATCAAAGACCCCGAGAAGTTCAAGGAGGCCATGGAGGAAGCCAAGAAGACCATCTACAAGGACGGTTACCACATGGGCCGCATGAAGGATGTCTGCGGTGAGTTCGCCGGACTCCGCGTCGAAGAGGCCAAGGACAAGATGAAACAGGCCATGATCGACGCCGGCGAGGCCGAACTCTTCAGGGACCTCACTCTGGAAGTTATCTGCAGGTGCGGACGCCAGGTCCACATCAGGAGGATCGACGACCAGTGGTTCATCAATTACGCTGATGAGAAGCTCACCTCCCTTGCCAAAGAGCACGCCAGGAAGATGAACATCTATCCTGCCGATTACTACGAGAATGTGCAGGGTGTCCTTGACTGGTACAGGGAGAGGGCCTGCGTCAGGCTCGGAAACTGGCTCGGAACCAAGTTCCCCTTCGACTCCAAGTGGACCATCGAGGCTATTTCCGATTCCACACTCTACCCCATCTTCTATCTTATCTCGCTTTACAGCAACAGCGGAAGGATCAAGACCGAGCAGATGACCCCCGCCTTCTTCGACTACGTCATTCTGGGAGAGGGAAGCGCCAAAGCAGTGTCCGACGCCACCGGCATCCCCGCCGACCTGGTGGAGGACATCAGGAAGGATGTTCTCTACTGGTACCCTCTGGACATCAACCTCGGCGGTAAAGAGCACATGACTGTCCACTTCCCCGTGTTCCTGCTGAACCACGCGGCCATTCTCCCAGAGGAGATGAACCCCCAGGGAATCGTCGTCAACTGGTATGTCACCGGCAAGAACAAGGACAAGATCTCCAAGTCCAAGGGAGGAGCACAGCCCATCCCCGGTGCCGTCGCCAAGTACGGTGCAGATGCGATGAGGCTCTACTACGCACACATCGCATCCATGTTCGTGGATGTCGAATGGGATGAGGATGTCGTCTTTACCTACAAGCAGAAACTCGAGAAGATCATGTCCACCGTCGAGGATCTCATCGCGTCGGAAGAGGATGTGCCAGCAGGTCCCATCGACCAGTGGCTCCTCTCCAGGTTCAACACCCATCTCAACGAGATCAGGGCCGCCATGGACAAGTATGACCTGAGGCAGATGTGTACCGTCGTCTACTTCGACATGGCCAACGACCTCCGCTGGTACGAGAGGCGCGGCGGAAAGAACAGGGCCACCCTGATGAAGGCCCTCCGTATCTGGATCAACGCCATGATGCCCGTCACCCCCCACATCGCTGAGGAACTCTGGCAGGAGGCAGGCTTCGAGGGTCTGGTCTCCGAGGCACAGCTCCCTGAGGCCGAGGGAGTCTCCGCCGCAGCGGAATACGGAGAGGAGTTCGTGCAGGACGTCATCTCCGATGTCAACGAGATCAGGAAACTGGCCAAGGGAGATATCACAAAAGCAGTCATCTACACCTCCCCCGCCTGGAAGGTCAACATCATGAAGGACGCCCTCGCCATGGCGGAGGCCGGAGAGCTCTCCGTACCCAACCTCACCAAGAAGTGCATGGCCGACGAGGAACTCAAGAAGAACGGAAAGGCCGTGTCCGACTTCGCCAAGAAGACTGCCATCGACTTCCAGAGGGGCAATCTCGAGGCGAAGAAGGCTCAGGCAGAGTTCGACGAGAAGACCTTCCTGCTTTCCGCCAAGGATTTCATCTCCGCGGAAGTCGGACTTACCGTTGAAATCTACGGTGCCGACGACGAGGATAAATACGATCCGGCCGGAAAATCCAAGGTCGCGGCTCCCGGAAGGACCGCCATCTACCTGGAGTGAATATCCTGAAGGCATACAGGCTGCGGGCATCGGTGAGGGGCATCGCCCCTCCCGCCTCCCGCGTGTTCTCCGTACCGTCGGACATCAGCTTCCTCGATCTCCATCTTCTCATCCAGGCTATGGCTGGATGGGGTGCGAGGAACTCACATTGCTTCAGAGTGGGTGACAAGAAAATCGGCCCTGCCGATTTCGGTGTGTTCGAGGAGGCGGACGAATCCATAGAGGTCTACGAGGGCAGCAGGATCACCTATGAATACGGACCCTTCTTCGTCGACCTCATGTTCCTGAAGGGAAAGACCCAGGATACCGAAAAGCCTGTTATTCTCGAAGCGTCAGGCTATTTCCCTCCGGAGGAATGCAAGGACCTCGAGGAGTATGCGGAGGTTCTGTCTGTCCGCGATGACCCTTCAGATCCTTCGTGTGCCAACATTACGTCGTGGCTGCAGGAGGTGGAGGACAGTCAGGACACCGAGGCTCTGAACAAGGAGCTCTCCGAGACCTGGGAACGCATCGGTAAGATCGAGGGCCGCATACCTTTCAACGTGGGAGCCACCATCGGCGCCCTGCTCATCACCGGCAGCGAAGGTTTCTATTACGACCGCGAGAAGAAACGCATCACCGAGGAATCCGACGGTTCCGAGAGATATTTTGCCATCGAACCGTCCAAGGAGGAATTTGTCCATACCCTCGCCGGCATCTATGCGGATCTCAACGGAATCAAGTCGGACGACCTCCTCGGAATCCTGCTTGAGGACGAGTACCGTCAGGGCTGGGAGGAATATGCAGAGAATTTCCTCGACGAGGTCATCGACCGTTGGGCCGACAGCCGCGGTTTCCTGGTGGAAGCCTATGCGGACAGCGATCTGGTACATATGATGGATTCCTTCGACGGCGGAGAGGAAAAGCCGGATTCCGAGTGACTTAAACCTATATCCAATTGTAATTGGGCGTTACTATGGGAGCTATCGGCTACCTGAGGATTCTGGCCGTGATCACTCAGGTCGCAGCCACACCGCTAATGAAGAGGATGTATGTCAAGATAGACCCAGATGATCCGATTTTTAAGAATGTGCAGGAAGAATGAAGGGTTCGGACCGACCTATGAAACGGCCGGCCCGATTGAATGGTTTACTCCTTGCCGAAGAATGCTTCGAGAGCCGCATCCATCTTCTGACCGAAGGGTTTGAGGATCTCTGAGATCTTGATCTGCTGGGGGCAGACCTTCTCGCAGGACTTACATCCGACGCAGGCGGAGGGCCTCTTGTCGGCAGGCAGGGATTTGATGGCGAAGGGGGCAAGGAATCCTCCTCCGGTGAGAGAATCCTCGTTGTACTTCTCCAAAAGGAAGGGGATGTTGAGCTTCTTCGGGCAGTGGGAGAGGCAGTACTTGCAGGAGGTGCAGGGTGCTACCTTTCCGTTGACGAGTCCCTGAGCGATATCGAGCATGGCTGCCTTCTCCTCTTCGCTGAGGGGTGCATCCTTCTCGAAGATACGCAGTTTCTCCTCCATTTGACCCATCTCGGTCATTCCCGAGAGGATGGCGGTGACGCCGGGGAGGGACTGCAGGAATCTGAAAGCGAGTTCCACGGGTTCAACTCCGGGGCGGAACTTCCTCATCCTCTCCAGGTTCTCGGGGGACATCTTGGCGAGCATGCCGCCGCGGAGGGGTTCCATGACCCAGACAGGGATCTTGTATGAGTTGAGGAGCTCGAGTTTGGCCCTTGCGCCCTGGAAGTTGTAATCCAGGTAGTTCATCTGAATCATACCGAATTCCATGAATTCGCCGTATTTCTCCAGGAACCTCTTCATGACCTCGAGGGAGCCGTGGCAAGAGAAACCGAGGTGTCTGATCTTCCCCTGTTCCTTCATCTTCCTGAAGAAAGCGACGGTGGGGTATTTCTCCTCGTCCATGTAGCGGTCGATGTTGAGTTCGCACACGTTGTGAAGGAAATAGAAGTCGAAATAATCGACCTGGCACTTCTCGAGCTGTTTGGCGAAGATCTCCTCATGCTTGCCGAAGTTGCTGAGGTCGTAACCGGGGAACTTGGTGGATAGTTTGAAGCTGTCGCGGGGGTATTTGGACAGTGCCTTACCCATCACTGTCTCGGAGGTACCCATGTGGTAGCCCCAGGCGGTATCGAAGTAATTGATACCCGCTTTGTAAGCCGCATCGACCAAGGCCTCTGCCGCGGGGACGTCAACCTTTCCGTCATCTCCGTCGATGACAGGCAGGCGCATGGCACCGAATGCTATCATCGAAACCTTCTCTCCCTGATAATCTCTGTAGATCATGTTTGTCTCTCCGTCATTCTCCCCAGGGTTTGAACAGATGCTGTTTTATGCCTGCCTGGGACAGGCAGCGTCCAACGATGAAATCCACCATCTCTCCCACCGACTGGGGTTTCGGATAGAATCCGGGGTTGGCATCCATGATAACCACTCCCAGTCTCGCGAGCTTGAGCTCGTTCTCGAGCATTATGGCGCTCTTCGGTGTCTCCCTGGTGACCAGCACGATCTTCCTGCCCTCCTTCAGCGCGCACATGAATGTGCGGGAGATCAGGTTATCACCGAGCCCGCAGGCGAACTTAGCCACGGATGATTCGGTGCAGGGGATGACGAACAATACGTCGTAATCGAAGGAACCGGAAGCAATCGGAGCAAAGAAATCCGAATCCTGGTAGACCCTGTCTGCCAGAGCTTCCACCTGTTCCACAGTATACTGTGTTTCTTCCGGGATGATGGCCTTGGCGGTGTCGGACATGACTAGGATCTTCTCTCCGGGGAGCTCCTGCAGGAGCCTGATGCCGTAGATGGCCCCCGAGGCCCCGGTCATGGCGACAACCGACCTCATGCTATCACTTCAGCCTGACGGTCTCCAGGTTCTGGGGCGCTACGGTCTGGATGTTGAATTTCTTGTAGATCGAAGAGGCGAGGTCGGAACATTTCCTGTCCTCACCGTGTCCGATGATGATCTTGTCGGGCTTGGGTTCCATGGTGCCGACGAATTTCATCATCTGCTTCCTGTCGGAGTGACCGGAGAATCCGTCGACGGTCTCGCGGTTCATCTTGATCTGTATGTTGATGGGTTTGCCCTTGTAAGGCAGGGTGATGTCGCTCCTTCCCCTCTGGATGGTCCTTCCCAGGGAGTTCTCGGACTGATATCCGACGAAGAGCAGCCAGTTCTTGGCATCATCGGCCCATTCCCTGAAGTATTCGAGGACAGGTCCTCCGGACATCATACCGCCGGTGGCGAGCACGATGCAGGGTTCGGGGCTGTGGCAGATCCTCTCCCTCATCTCGCTGTTCTCTACACGGTGGAACATGGGGTTGAGGAAGGGGTTGTTGCCTTTCTGGAATATCTCGGTCCTCAGAGAGCTGTTGAGGTATTCGGGATAGGCGGTGTGGATGGCGGTAGCTTCCCAGATCATACCGTCGAGGTAGACGGGCATCTCGGGGATGGCCTCGGTCCTGACGAGTTCCTCGATAACGAGCATGACCTCCTGGGAACGTCCGACAGCGAAGACGGGGATGAGCACCTTTCCTCCGTGTGAGGTGGCCTCCTTGATGAGGTCTCCCAGCTGTTCGGAGGCGTCCTTCCTGGAGGGCTGCATGTCGTTGTGCCCTCCGTAGGTGGATTCGATGACGAGGGTCTCGCACCTGGGGAATTTGTTGACCGCAGGGTTGAAGAGCCATGTCTTCTCGAACTTGGTATCTCCGGTGAATGCGATGTTGTGGAGTCCGTCACCGATATGGAAGTGAGCGATAGCGGATCCGAGGATATGTCCGGCGTTGTGGAAGGTGAGCCTCACATCGGGAGTGATGTCGGTGGTCTCGTTGTACTTGAGGGGGATGGTGTGGAGGATCTCGTTCTTCACGTCCTTCTCGGTGTACAGGTTCTTCTTGGCCTCACCGAAGGCAAGCTTGATGTTGTCGAGCTGCAGAAGTGCCATCAGGTCCCTGGTGGGTGCGGTACAGTAGACAGGTCCTTTGTATCCGTATTTGAACAGGGCGGGCAGGGTTCCGCAGTGGTCAAGGTGAGCGTGGGTGATGACGACAGCGTCGATGGAATCCAGGGGCTGCACCTCGGGGATGGCGAAATAAGGGGTCGCCT
>Ga0256404_1009121_pt1 | contig 14416 bp, 13 predicted proteins | sample RumenRJG_01DNA_FD_185990 | JGI IMG/M metagenome (GOLD analysis project Ga0256404, IMG submission 185990) | Bovine rumen microbial communities from Lethbridge, Alberta, Canada - RJG_01 | ecosystem: Host-associated > Mammals > Digestive system > Stomach > Rumen | place: Canada: Alberta | collected...
CAAATAATCGATGAAAAAGAAGAGAAGCCTTCAAAAGACCTCTCTTTGGATTTGTTTGATTGAAAGGCATTTCTATTTAGTAAACTTGTAATAGAGTTTTGTTACCTTATCTGAAACATACTTGGCATTAAAACTGTTTTTTACAAAAGAACGGGCAGAAATACCGTATTGTTTGCATTTCTCAGGGGATTCCGCTAATGTCAAAATAGCTTCTGCAAGTGCCTGAACATTATTAAAAGGGATGATTAATCCGTTTTCTTCGTTGTGAATCAACTCGCAAGTTCCATCTGTAGGAGTGGCAATAATAGCTTTCTCCATAGCCATAGCTTCAAGTAGAGCAATTGATAATCCTTCCCAAAGACTTGGAAGACAATATACATCAATAGCATTTAGGAGTTCGGGGACATCTGTCCTGAATGATGACCTAATCAAATAGTCATTCATATGATGTGACTTAATAAAATCGTCAACCTCTGAATCCATATCTCCTTCACCAACAAAAAGACCTTTTATAGATGAATTAATATAATGAGCTTCAATCAGTGATTCAAGAAAAACAATAGGATTTTTTTGTTTTGTGCATCGTGCAATAAAGCCAATAACAAAATCAGAACTTGAAAAGCCAAACTCTTCTCTTAGATTTGTGTATTGGGTACGTGGATTGAATCGATCTAAATTAACACCGTTTTCAATAACAATAGCATCTTTTAGTCCAAAAGTCTTTTGTCCTGTTTCGGAATTGCTTTGTGAAACACAGATTACCTGATTAGCATAATGACAAATCAATTTCTCGCTCCAACTTCTTATTTTCTTTATGAGAAACGATTGATCGTCATGAAAGCTCCAACCATGAACAGTATAGATGAAAGGAAGCTTTGTTTTTATTATTGGATAAATGAGATTAGAGGCAGCCCTGCTGCCGTGAGCATGAACAATCTCAATATCTTCGTCCTTAATAAGTTTTATTATTTTGTTCTGAACTGTTATGTCGAAAGGTCTTTCAGTGTTAATAACATGACAACTGATTCCCATCTGAGTTAGTCTAGTGATCATCTCACCATCTGAGAAAGATAAGCAAATGGGGTTAATATCTTCTTTGTTGAAATAGTAAACTAAATCAAGCAGGTGAGATTCTCCTCCGCCAATTCTACCTTGACGTATAACCTCTAAAACTTTCTTCATATCTGTTTCATGATTTTTGCGGGCACACCAGCCACGAGTGAATGATCCGGCACATCTCTTGTGACGACGGCTCCAGCAGCTACCACACAGTGGTTTCCAATATGGACACCTGGTAGAATCACGGCATTAGCCCCAATCCATACGTCATCATCGATGACGACTGGGGTCGTGCTAACACCTTGTTCATCAATACGCTTCTCTGTGTCCTCGAAGTTATGATTTAGTGCAGTCACAGTGATTCCCTGGGCCAGGTTCACATGGTTGCCAATAGAAACAGGCCCGATAATCGTGTTATGCAACCCGATTCTGGTATGATCGCCAATCATCACATCACCTACTGCATTGTTGATGCAGGCAAAAGATTCCACCACAGAATAGTCACCAAGACAGAATCGACGATAAGGAGGTGTGTCCATCCTCACAGAGCGATGGATCACGCTATGCTTCCCCCGATGTTGATACAAAGGTGCCAACAACCTAATGTACCAGCGAGGTCTTGTCTCCACCTGGTTCATAATCAGCCAATCTACCATTTTTTTCAGTGTTGGATTGCCTTTAAACTTCTCCCTGACTTGTTCATTATCCATGACTTCTTTTTCATTTTTTATTGTTTTTGCCACAAAGATAATAAAAATTGTTGAATAATTTGCTCTTTCCGATTTATTTTTGTATTTTTGCCCAAACAAAAAGTAAATTATGGGATCAAGACAATATAAAATAGTCTTTTGCACCCCGGCCTTATATATGGCGGGCGGAGTAGAGCGTGTCTTGACATTAAAGGCGAACTATTTTGCTGAGCATTTCGGTTATAATGTCACTATTATATTGACAGAGGGGAAAGATAAACCACTATTTTATCCTCTTTCAGATAAAGTGAAGGTTGTTAATTTGAATATTGGTTTTGAAGAACTATGGACTTGTTCTTTCATAAAAAAGATATTTGTTTATCTAAAAAAACAACGTATATATAAAGAACTACTGAAACAAGAACTAATGCGTATTCGTCCTGATATTACTATCAGTTTACTTAGGCGTGAAATTAATTTTCTGACATCAATAAAGGATGGCAGTAAAAAAGTAGGTGAATTACATGTTAACCGGTCCAATTATAGAAATTTTGAACAAGATGATACAAACTTTTTGAAGAATCTTTTCTCTCAATTATGGATGAGCAATTTAGTCTCTAATTTGAAACGACTTGATAAATTTGTTGTTTTAACAGAAGAGGATCATCAAAATTGGCCTGAATTAGATAATGTTGTAGTCATTCCTGACCCTCTAACATTTTCATCCTCTTCATGCAGTCCACTTACAGAGAAACGTGTGATTGCCGTTGGAAGATATGTCTATCAAAAGGGGTTCGATCTTCTTTTGAAGTCATGGTCTATTGTTGAAAAGAAATGTCCAGATTGGATTTTAACTATTATTGGTCAAGGTGAACGACTGCAATATGAGAATTTGATTGATGAATTGAAAATAGATAGGACGCGTTGCAAACTACTGGGACCAACAGAACGAATACAAGATGAATATATGAGAAGTTCATTGTTGGTGCTGAGCTCTCGTTTTGAAGGTTTTGGTATGGTCCTTGTTGAGGCTATGGCTTGTGGCTTGCCTGCAGTGTCTTTTGATTGCCCATGTGGCCCTAAAGATATCATTCAGAATAATGTTGATGGAGTCTTAGTAGAATCTGGTAATGTAGAGAAATTGGCTGAAGCGATTGTTATGATGATACAAAATGCTGAACAGCGTAAAAAAATGGCAACTAAAGCTATTGAAAATGTTCAGCGCTTTAAAATGGATCAGATAGCAGAACTGTGGAAATCTTTATTCGAATCTCTATAAATGAATTACGAAGTTACCATAGGAATACCAGTCTATAAAGCTGTTGACTACATTGAGAAAACAATGGAGTCAGCCCTCAGTCAGACATTTGACAGTATCGAATTTCTGGTTGTTGATGATTGTGGTAATGATGGTACGATTGAAGTTGTTGAACGTTTTCAGAGAGATCATCCTCGCGGAAAAGACATCCATATTCTTTATAACAATAGTAATTTAGGAGTTGGTATGACTCGGAATAGAATTTTGGATGAAGGCAAAGGGAAATACCTATATTTTCTTGATTCTGATGATATAATAGAACCAGACACAATCTGTTGTTTGGTTGAAAAGGCAACCGCCAATCAGGCAGATGTCGTATTTGGTTCTATGGATAAGATTGATTTAATCAATGGATGCCCAACTCTATCATACATTTTGCCAGATACGTGTTTCTTGTCTGATGATGAAATGGCCCTTTATGCATTTCGTAATTATAGCTCTTTTCAGATCTCAATATGTAATTGCCTGATGAAATTCGATTTTCTTCATTATAGTCAATTACGTTTCATTGATTGTGCGTTTTGGGAGGATTTCGCATTTACATACGAGATGGTTACTCGGGTAAGTAAAGCTGTTCTTCTTTCAAAAATTACATATCATTATTTATGTCGTTCAGGCTCTCTTTCTCATTATCAAGATCGAGAATTGTTAAATAAAACTGAAATTTTTGAGAATGTTTCTGTATTGGATTATCTTAAGGGGAAAAGCAATATGTTTATAGGCAAATCATTCTTTCCCTATTATTGCTATGACCTTGAGATGAATAGCTTTTATATAGTATGTTATATTTTGAAATATTATCAGCGAATTGTTCCAGCTATATCAAAATCAGAGATGCATAAGGTTCTTTGGTGTCCTGTAAATGTCTGGCAAATCCTCCAATTTCGTCATAGGTGTTTACAAAATTTGTTCTTCTGGGTATTAAGTCACTTGCCTTCTTCTTTATCCTTGTTCTTTGTTGGATTGTTGGGGAAAATAAAAAAAGTAATATAGAAATGCGAATACTTTTCTTAGTTTATCATGGTTTCTCTGAGCATAGTGGAATATCGAAGAAAATTCACTATCAAGTCAAGGGGTTGCGTGAAAATGAACATGACGTAAGACTATGTTATTATGGATTTGCTGAGAATGGGCATCGGTGTCGTTATATAGATGATTGTGTGTTAAAAGATTATGGAACAGGTCGAATTGCTGCACTTCGTCAACGTATGGATTATAGTTGTATTTACAATTACTGTATTAAAGAAAATATAGAATTTGTTTATGCTCGCAGTTTTATGAATGCCAATCCTTGGTTGATTCGTTTTTTTAGGAAATTGAGGTTAGCAGGAATAAAAGCTGTGACCGAAATTCCCACCTATCCCTATGATCATGAACTTGACTCTTTTTCATTTGGTGTACGCTTTGGACTGAAGATAGATCAATTGTTCCGTAAGCAACTATGTCGAGAAATGTCGGCTATCGTTACTTTTTCAGATGCCACAGAGATATTTGGTCAACGAACAATAAATATTAGTAATGGTGTTGATTTTGATAGCATACCATTGAATAATCCCCAGTCAGTAAATACTAATACTTCAATCCATCTTATTGGTGTCGCTGAGGTGCATTTATGGCATGGCTTTGATCGTATCATGACAGGTATGGGGGAATATAAAGGAAATCGAGATGTTTTTTTTCATGTTGTTGGTGGAGTCGATCCCAATCGCATGACTTCAAGCTTTGTTCCTATCATAAAAAAATATGGACTGCAAAACAGAATTATTTTTCATGGCCAACTTTTTGGTGAAGAACTGACTAAAGTATTCAATCTTTGTCAATTTGCAATTGGCTCATTAGGACGTCATCGGAGTGGGATTACTGTTATCAAAACCTTGAAAAATCGAGAATATGCGACTCGTGGCATCCCCTTTATCTATAGTGAACAGGATAGTGATTTTGATCATCAGCCGTATGTATTGAAGGCTCCTGCTGATGAATCACCTATTGATATTCAGCAAATCATTGATTTTGTGGATCATTTCACGATGAAACCAGAGGATATTCGCAAAACTGTGGAGCACTTAAAGTGGAAAATTCAAATGCAACGAGTTTTAGACGCAGTTTTTTAATAAATCTCTTGGTGGTTCGCTTTTTTGTTTGTATATTTGCATATTAAATTGTTATATATGAAGGAAATTCATTTAGAAGAACTAAAATCTATCCAGTTGGATTTACTACAGAAGGCTGCAGATTTCTGTGAAAAAAACGGTCTTCGTTATTTTTTATGTGGTGGTACACTTATTGGTGCTATACGTCACAAAGGGTATATACCTTGGGATGATGATATTGATATTGCTATGCCTAGGCCTGATTATGATCTGTTTATGAAGACTTTTAACCAACCGGATAATTATTATCAAGTAACAAATTTGGATATATGTTCTGACTATGAGTATGCTTTCGCCAAAGTGTATGATAATCGTACTGTTTTGAAAGAACTACATTATAAAGGAAATATTGGTGTATATATTGATGTGTTTCCAGCGGACGGTGTTAAAAATACAAATCAAATACGTAAGATAATGCTATTGCATAAATTCTTAAATTCCAAGAGAGCAAACTATTATCATAGGACACTATCCAAGACAATTATTAATACTTTAGGCAAGTTGTTGTTGTTGCCTTTTTCTGCTCACCAGATTGCTAGATGGATGGATAAGGAGGCACGCAAGTTTGCTTTTGGCAGTGTGCCAATGGCAGGTTTAATAGCAAATCCTTTAGGGATAGGTGAGATGGTTGATAAATCTGTCTTTGATAGTGATGTCTATCGTGAATTTGAGGGACGGGAATATCGAGTTCCTATAGGTTATGATTCATGGCTCAGGAGTATTTATGGTGATTATATGCAGTTACCGCCAGAAGAGAATAGAGTTACACATCATACATTTAAAGCATGGTGGAAAGATTGAAATCTCTTATATTTTAAGCTTTTTATTATGAATATTGCTGTTGTTATTGCAGGAGGATCTGGAAATCGTATGGGGCAGGACATTCCCAAGCAGTTTATCAATGTATATGATAAACCTGTGTTGATTTATACATTAGAGGGTTTTCAGCGTCACCCGATGGTAGATGCTATAGAGGTGGTATGCCTGGATGGATGGCATGAAGTATTGTGGGCTTATGCTCATCAGTTCGATATCACAAAATTGAAGTGGGTGGTCTCTGGTGGTAAAACAGGGCAGGAAAGTATTCGAAATGGTGTGTTCAATTTAGAGAAAAGGGCATCTGATGAGGATGTTGTCATCATTCACGATGGCATTCGCCCATTAGTTGATGCGACAGTTTTAACAGATGTTATCCAGAAAGCTAAACAGTATGGCAATGCAGTGACATCGCTTCCTTATAATGAACAGATTTTTATTGTCAATCCAGAGGATGATTCGACGACTAGAGAGTATATACCTCGTGAGACTTTACGTCGCATATCTACCCCACAAGCCTATCAGTTTAAGAAGTTAGATTGGGCATATCATGAAGCATTTGAGAGGAAGATCGGTATCTACGGATCGTCCTATACAAATACGATGATGGTAGAGCTGGGAGAGACGCTTCATCTTGCTGCAGGCTCTGATAAAAATATCAAATTGACGACCAAAGATGATCTTGAATTATTTAAAGGATATCTTAAAATAGATAAAGACACATGGCTGAAATAAAGTTGAATAAGCAGCATCTGTTCATTCTATTAGAATAATAGTAAACAGTCAACAAAATAAATATATCATGAAAGAAAGCCAAAGAATTAGTATCAGCGTTATCATCCCTGTATATAAGGTTGAGCCATACATTGAACGATGCATAACATCTGTGGCCACACAGGAAGGAATAGGATCAGCCTACAATTTGGAGTGTATTCTAGTAGATGACTGTACACCCGACAAAAGTATGGAAATTGCGAAGGAAGCCATAAAACCATACAAGAACATTCATTTTGTCTGTCTCCGACATGAAGTCAACAGGGGACTTTCAGTTGCACGTAATACTGGATTAGAATATGCTACTGGCGAATACATCATGTTTGTAGATAGTGATGATTTTATTTTTCCCAACTGTATCAAGACATTTGCTGATGAAATAATTAAAAACCCAGCAATAGATATGTTTATTGGGGGCACTTTGGTCAAAAATAAAACCGATATAAAAAAAAGAGAATTATTGGAAGGAAAAGAGTCTATCATTCATGGGGTCCTTACAATGAAATTCATGATTACATCTTGGAACAAACTTATAAGAAGAGAATGCATAACTAAAAACAAGCTTTATTTCATAGAAGGCATCTACCTCCAAGATCAGCCATGGCTTTACTACCTCACTTCCCATATAAATTCTATGTTATTACTCCCAAATACCACTTATTATTATGAAGATGCACCTGAAAGTGCTAGTAAGGGAACTTTAACTCCTGAAAAGGCACAAAGATACGTAAACAGTTGGAATACTGTTTTTGAGTATTATCTATCACATAGACCCAGCAGTAAAGATTTTAAGCACAACTTAGAGGTAGATTTCTTACTTTATTTACAGCATACACATCTACGTGCAATCTTGTTGTTTCCATACGAAAAGAAAGACTACAACCAGATTTTAAAATTTAGGGATAATATCATGTCTCTTGCATTAAAAGACGGAAGATTTATAATTGCCTGTTTCCATTTGATTGAATACAAACCCTTCATATATTTATTAAGATTTAATTTTATCCGTTCACATTATTATTATATAGAAAGAATAGTAGGACGCATAGCACATCTGTTTGATTTTATCCATAGAAAAAGTTAAATATATCAATTAAGACAACTTAAAAATTCATAATATGATACCCAAAATTATTCATTACTGTTGGCTAAGTGGAGACGAATTCCCCCCATTGTTTAAGAAATGTATAAATTCATGGAAAAAACGACTTCCTGGATGGGAATTTCGTCTTTGGGATAAGACATGTCTTGAGGAAATTGATGAGCCATGGGTTCATGAAGCATATGAAGCTAAAGTCTATTCTCATGCCTCAGACTATATCCGCCTATATGCCGTATATAAATATGGTGGTTTTTACCTTGACTGCGACGTTGAAGTACTGAAAGATTTCTCTCCCCTCTTAGAACTGAACTACGTTTTATCCATAGAAAATTCCAACTCGGGATATATTGAGGCAGCAACATTTGGCGCACATGCAGGAGATTTGTATCTTAAAAAATGTATGGAGAAATATCACAATCGTCATTTTATAAAGAACAATGGCTCGTATGACTATTCATTTTTAATTCCTGATATTATGATGCAGTGCATTGGAGAATACACACTGTTAAATCATATTGAAGATTTCGAGCCGGGACTATCAATCATGCAGATATTCCCTCCAAGATTCTTTGGACCCAAAAACTATAGTACCGGTAAATTTGACCAGCTATCAGATGATACCTTCTCAATTCATCATTTTAGAGGTAGCTGGCGTCCGCTCAAGATGCGAATGAATCGCTATATCTGGAGACATCTAGGACATGGCCCGGCAAGTTTTGTGCAAAAAATGTATCAGTTATTCCTGAAAATATACAATCTCTTAAAATTTGAAAGTTAGTGAGGGTATTATATGTTTTTCATTCTTTGGCCCAATGGGGAGGTATCGAACGGATATTGGTTGATAAAATGAACTATCTAGCCTCTATGCATGGCTATGAAGTCTATATGCTAACTACTGATCAAGGTACTAATCCATTACCTTTTCAGCTAACTAATGGGGTGCATTATAAGGATTTGGATATCCGCTTTTACCAGCGATATCACTTTCATGGACTTGGTCGCTTAACGAAGACTTATCAGTTAAAATCACGTTTTCGTCGGTCTCTTTCTGAGCAACTACAGATAATAAAGCCTAATGTGATTGTTTGTACGACATCCACATACATAGACTTGGATGTTTTGGCTCAGATAAAAGGAGCCATCCCTTTGGTGGTTGAGTCGCATTCTATTTGTCAAAGAACATTTGGACAGGGAGGATTGTCTCGTTTCTATAATGATTTTCTTTTAAGAAGAGCTCTAAAAAAAGCAGAACTCGTTGTAGCATTGACAGAGCAGGATGCTGTTGACTGGCGAAAATATGGACTGAAGACATGTGTGATACCAAATATGGTTCAACAGAATCAAGATGTTTGCTCAGACTTAGGTCAACCACATGTCATTTTTGTTGGTAGGTTTGATTATCAGAAAAGACCCTTGACAATGATTCATATTTGGCAGAAGGTTTTTCCCAATTTCCCAAACTGGCATTTGGATATTTATGGTGAAGGAGAACAACGTCAGGAAATAGAGAGTGTGGCTACTGCGTTAGGTATGAATATTCATGTTCATCGGCCGACGGCCAATATCTTTGGCTGTTATCGGCAGAGTTCCATATTGGCTTCAACCTCACTATTTGAACCTTTTGGACTGGTTATTCCTGAAGCGATGAGTTGTGGTTTGCCTATAGTTGCCTTCGATAGTCTTTATGGACCATCGGAAATAATAACGGATGGAGTTGATGGCTTTCTTGTCAAAAATGGTGATGAGAAAGCTTTCTACGATTGCTTGTCTAGGTTAATGGCTGATAAATCATTGCGGCAGCATATGGGGCTGGCTGCATCTCAGACAGCTCAACGTTATTCGGCAGAATATATTATGCCCCAATGGAAATCACTATTTGAACATATAGTTAAGTAAAAGTATATTTATGGCAGATTGGTACGAAAAATATCTCAGTATATACGGAAAACCGTTTAGTGAAGTTCCTCAGGAGATTATTGATGGTACTCGTGAACGATTGGCAGCACTGCAGAGTGAGAATCCTGTTGCCTCGATTGTTGTCATCGGATACAATGAAGAGACGCATATTCAAGCTTGTCTTTGGGCTATCAGTGAGATGAAGTGTAAATATCCAGTAGAGATTATCGGTGTCGATAACGACTCTAAGGATCGTACGGCTGAAATCTATGAAAAGTCTGGTATTCCATATTTTACAGAATATCAACATTCCTGCGGTTATGCCCGTCGATGTGGTTTGGAACATGCAAAAGGTAAGTATTATTTTGATGTAGATAGCGATACACTCTATCCCCCGATGTATTATGAGCTGATGCTGGAGAAATTGATGAAACCTGGAGTGGTGGCAGTATCAGCTACATGGAGTTATTTTCCTGATGCCAATCACTCTAAACTTGGGTTGAGGCTTTATGAGATAAGTCGTGATCTGTTCTTGTGGATTCAGCATTTTAAGCGCCCAGAACTAAGTGTGCGCGGCTTAGTGTTTGCCTATGAAGCAGAGTTGGGTAGGAAAGAGGGTTATCGGGTAGATATAATTAGAGGTGAGGATGGCTCAATGGCTTTGGCATTGAAGAAATATGGTAGGATTGCCTTCCTGCGTGATCGTCGTGCTTGTGCCATTACAGGTTATGGTACCATCGGGCAGCAATCGCTTTGGAGTAGTTTTGTACAACATATGAAGATTCAGGGTCGGGGACTTACACGAATTTTCCATAAGACTGATCATTATGAGGATACTGAAGATAATCTGGTAAAGAATAAATAACTGCAACAATAAGAAGGGCAAAGGGTAGGGCTTCATACCATGTATAACATAATGTACCTTCAATATTGAAGAGGTGCCCAGTTATTTGATTGACCAAGCTGATGACTGGGACATGTAGCCCTATTACTGCCAATGTACTAATGGAGAGGTTGGTGATAACTGTGGATTTTAATTGGTTGAGCAACTTACAGCCATAAAGTACACCAAAGAGGAATCCGATGTTTACGGGATAGAATAGGGCAATATGCAAGATATGCTGACCTGTTTTGAAAGCTTGGAGATGCCAGTGGAAAAATAGAAAACTGAGCCCAAGACAGACGATGCAACCAATTAGATCACGACTCGCTTTAGTACTTCTGAATAGTTGTTTCTGCCCCATAACGTATCCTATGTAATAATATGGTAAGCGTCTGAGGATTCCCATTGGTGTCAGGTTGGGGGTGTAAAAATAGTATTTGTTGGCTGCATAGAGGATGGCTGAGAAAATACATAGCGAAATCATGATATGATGCAGATATTTGGTTTTTCTACATAGGTCAATGGTTATGTGCATGAAGAGTATGGCTGGCAGATACCAAAGCGGACCGTTGAGTGGTTCACAGAAAGCATTCTCATGTTCGAAGAGTAGGGCGCCAAAGATGGGGCGCATGGCCTGGAATAAATCTGGCATACCATTAAGTATATAGAATTTCACTAGCCAATAAGGATAGACAATGGTATTATATAAGAGGTAGGGTAGGATGAGGCTATGCCAATATTTCTGCCAATTAGCTTTGTCGCTGCCATGATCTTTCTTCAGATAACCGGAAATAAAGAAAAAAATGGTAATGATATCAGCCTGTAAGTATCGATAATAGAACCAATCCTGCGATTGTGGCAGATGGCAGAATACCACGCAGCATACCGCCAGTGCCTTAGCCCAATCTATCCAAATGATTCTTTCTTTCATTCGGCAAAAATACATTTTTATATCCAAATAGCCAAGAATTCCGTCTTTTTTCTGTATCTTTGCCATTGAAATGGCGAAGGAGCGTATAGAATACATCGATGTGATGCGAGGATTCACGATGATTCTCGTGGTCTATTCGCATATCTGTCATTTCTGTTTTGGCGATTCTTTGTTGGGATTCAATGCAATGTTTTTCCTATTTCGTTTGCCTTGTTTCTTCTTCATAAGTGGTTGGCTGTTCGAGACGATGGCTCGGAAACCGTTTTGGATGGTAGCCCGTCGTAAGATGATGGTACAGTTGGTGCCTACATTCATCTTTCTTTTTTTGCTGGCTCCACCACCAGAGTTCTTTTATCAATTGGGTGCGCTGAAAGGTGGCTATTGGTTCACGTTTGTACTTTTTGAGTTTTTCATCCTCTATATGTTAGCCGTGAGGCTTTGTAAGAAATGGGACTTCGGAGTCGCTTTGTTGATAGCTTTAGGAACTTTTGTTTATTCCAGGTATTATCATGTGATTCTGTCTTCTGCCGTTGGTTGGCAAATATACGCTATCAATTTGTTGGGCTTCCTAAGTGTGGTAGTATGGAGATACTTCCTTTTTTTCTATATTGGTGCATGGGTAAGAAGGCATTTTGAAGCATTTATCCGATGGACGGACAAACCTGTAGTTATCTTGGCTATCACAATTGTCTTTGCCTTTGTGGCCTCAACACCGCATAAGAACCATCTGATCTATGAAATACTGAGGTTCTATATAGGTGGTATAAGCGGCATGTGGATGGTGTTTTGTTTCTTCCGTCTTTCAGCTTCGTGGCTTCAATGGATTCATTTATCAAAGCCTCTTCAGTATGTCGGCACACGAACACTTGATATTTATTTACTCCATTATTTCTTCCTGCCACGCTTTCTTCTGCCTTATGCAGGGTTGTTGCAGAGTTATAACAACAGCGCGATAGAGTTCGTGGTTATCTTATCTATCGCGCTGCTAGTGCTGAGTGTTACTTTATTGGCGAGTTATGTGATACGCCTCAGTCCCTTCCTCAGACATTATCTCTTTGGAGTTAATCAGTGAACACTATTTAATTATCTTATCTTCCACAGGATTTAGATACCAATCTGTTGATATTACAGGATTCTCGCCCCAGTTGTTAAACTCTTTATAAGCATCCTTTATACAGATTTTCTCCTTAGGATATGCGAAGTCACAAGGAATCATGATACCATGAGGATCCTCACCTTTCTGAGCCATCTTAACATCATACCCCTGTGTTTTATTGTAGATATAAACCTGCTGAGAGAAATCTGTAAAGCTGAACGAAGGATCAACCGTTATAACCTCTGATACAGGCTCATAATTCATACTCTGAGTATTAATGATTGTTGAATTATTAGCGCCAAACAGAGTGTGAATCTCAGGAGTCTCATTCAATTTTTCACCGTTGATATTGCGTAGATAAAGCTCGTCGTTGGCACCACATGCTGCAACAGTATATTTAACCTGAGTCATGTTCAGTCGCTCTGCTTTGATTACTACGTCGTTCATATCATAGTCGCCCAAATCACGATCCTCAAAGCAGAATGTATAGACATTATTATTAATCTGCTGAGCAGCATCTACTTCTTGCAAACCGCCATTAATCTCAACGATGATATCTGCATAATTAACATCAGTTCCATCTTCGAACATAAGGTATGCCTTTTGATTCGCACCAAAAATAGCTGCACGAGGATCGTCTAACTTCATGCTATATTTATCTACAGCTGACTTAAAGTCTGGGTATTGATTAATTTGTTGGTTCAGGCGGCCATCAGCATAAACTTCACCATTATTAGTTTTGTTATATGATTTCTTAGTATAACCTGTTCCGGTGGTATAAATATCATTGTCAGTAGAGTATGAGTCATCCCATAATTCTTTAGTCTTTCTCAACATAAAACCAATGTAGTAGCCTTTGGGAATAGTGAAACTCTGCACTGTAATATCATCTGTGGTATTACTCGTAACATCACCAAAGAAAGGCAGAACATATTCATGTACCTTAAAGTAATCACCATTCTTACCGCTATTATTTGTACCGCTATTACTTTTCGTCAATTTACCATCAACGCATTTGAACTTAGGCAGATTCTTCAGGAAAGTTATCTGCTCTTCTTCCAACTTGCCCTCCAAGTCGCTTGGTTTGAAATAATAATAATACAAACAAACATTGTTAATATCCGCAGTAAGCATCTGAACTGGCGTTACAGTGATAGGTGCTTTTCCATCAGCAATCAGGTAGTTCTTTGTTAGCTCATAAACAGGAGAATTACGAATTGTTTCCAGATTTTTATTCTTGTATTCCTGATCTTGTGCTTTCTTTCCACCAACAGCATTTAAAATAGTTTCTAATCCTACCTTTTCAGCATCTGTCATCGAAACTTTACGATAAATAGCTTGTTTTTCAACTTTCCATGTAGAGTTACCTCCCTTATTGCTAAGCAACCATATACGATCATTATCCCAATTGCTGTTCTTCCAAGGATCAATAACTGCATCCTCACCATCCTTACCAGCCATTCTGGCACGCATTGCATTATATGTCAGATGAGAGTTCTTGTAATACATTTTTAGCCCATTAACATCTGGGAAAGCTGGCAAATCGTATTCTGCTCTTGTGCTTGCTCTAGTTGTGAAGCTCACACTACTATCACCAGCCTTGAATCCGGTCACATAATACACACCCTTACTGTCAACACATGCTGCAACTAACTCTGTGTATTCGGATGGGCAATCGAAAGTAATTGATACTGTTTGACCG
>Ga0256404_1009123_pt1 | contig 14415 bp, 16 predicted proteins | sample RumenRJG_01DNA_FD_185990 | JGI IMG/M metagenome (GOLD analysis project Ga0256404, IMG submission 185990) | Bovine rumen microbial communities from Lethbridge, Alberta, Canada - RJG_01 | ecosystem: Host-associated > Mammals > Digestive system > Stomach > Rumen | place: Canada: Alberta | collected...
TAATAAATGGAACAAGAGCGTTCTTAATAGTGACGAAATCGAGTCTTGAAATCTTTTCAGTGGAATTGGTTCTAAAGAACTTCACACAGCAAGTGAAACCTCGATTTGGTTTTTCTTTTAAAGTTGCTGATAAACCAGCTTGAGTAGAGAACTTATAGAATCCTTCATTATTACGGCGTGAACGAGAAACGTTCATAAATCTTAATAAGTGGGATTCGAGGTGAATAATTTGATTTTCGTAATCAATCTTTGTTACTTGCAACAAAGTGAAATATTTTTTGCGATTACGATGAACAATAACACTAATTTCTAATGTTTGTGGAGTATCCGCGTCTTTATCAAGTAAAGAACCAACCCAATCAATCAAACGTTCACGTTCGTTAGATGGGAACATGTTATAGAAATTGGTTAATGTAGAACTACGACGACGTCTAATCGAAGAAGCGTTGTAGTAATCAGTTTTATCATTTTTAATATCGAGTCTAAAAACACGAATTGAATTGGATGAATCCTGAATTTTTCCAGTAAAAAGGACATCCCTTCTTTTCGAAACAATAAAGGAGATAACGATAAAGAGTAAAAGAGCGATTAAAAATAAAAGACCCCCTATAAGAAGGTATTTATCCAGAGTTGACTCAGCTAAAATCGACATAGAAATATTATACACGTGATTAAATTATATACAACAAATGTTGTAAAAATAATGCGATTTAATCAAAGATTAGGCACCGTTTATAGGGCAAACAGTTTCTTATACAAACAATCAGTAGATATGATATAATAATCGCCAGCTGGAGAAATACCCAAGCGGCTGAAGGGGCTGGTTTCGAAAACCGGTAGGAGGTGCAAGCTTCGCGGGGGTTCAAATCCCTCTTTCTCCGCCAAAACACGATCCCAGAAATTAATAAAAAAACGGGATCTTTTTTTATCCCGATTTTTCTAATTTTAACCAAGAATTGCTGGTAATTTTACTGCAAAACCTTAATATTTTTCTTTTTACGTTCAGAAACGAAAATACACAAAAATACAATGAGTGCTCCAAGCAAATATCCACCCGAGTCAATGAGAATATCAATGCCTGAAAAAGCACGTCCGTTAGTGGTGAGTTGGGCGAGTTCAGAAAGTGTCGCCATCGCTACGCCAAAACCAAAGGCGAAAGCGAGAACGAAATATGATTTTGCGAGTTTTGGATGCTTGATCAAATTGTGGATGGCAAATGTTGATGTAAGTCCACTTGTTGTAAATAAAAGGAAGTGTCCAAATAGTTTTCGGTTAAAACCAGCAAAAGCAGGAAAGTTCTCTTTGGTGATGGTATCTTGGGCGACTGAATTAATAACATCTGCTGCAGCTTTGGAAAATCCATCGGATTCTTTTGTGGAAACTTCATCATTCAAAAATCCATTTACCAAAATGAAAATATTGATTGCGATTGCTAATCCAAAAATAACCCAGTTAAAAATAATTCTTTTTTTGCTCATTAGCGAACTTTTTGACTAAAGAAGCGACCGTAAACTTGAATCAATGATTTAACAGTTACAAAGCTAGTTGGATCAACTTCTTTAATGAGTTTTAAAGCACTCTTCACTTCTAGTGAAGAAACAACTAAATAAAGTAATAAACGATCTTGTCCGGAATACGCACCTTTAGCTTTTACAACAGTTAAACCGTGTGGAATTCGAGCAAGTAATAAACGTGGCAATTCTTGATTGGTTGTATTGACTTCGATTTGAACTTTTTTGTTTCGAACGTTAATCGCATCAACGACAAGCATAACAGTGAATAAGTAAACAACAGAGAAGAAGACACAAGCGAAAGCTGTGGCCCATGTTGAATAGCCGGCAAATCCAGATGAAGTTCCACCGCCAAATCCATAAATAAGATAGAACATTGTAATAATCACAGCATTAATCATGACGCTATATTTACCAGCAGTTGTTGATTTTCTTAAAGAAACATAATAACTAACAATGTCGAATCCGCCTGCGCTTGTTTCAAACTTGTAGGCGATTGCGCTACTTAAGCCAGTACACATACCAGCAAATAAAGCACGAGCGAGGAATCCACCTTCTGTATTCATTAGTGTGGCAATTTCTTGGAAAAATTGACCTTTAAAAATATTGGAGAACAAGAAGACAAATAAAACATTTATTAAAGTAAATGAAGCAAATCGAACGCCAACTCCTTTAAAAGCCAAAACAATTAAAGGAGCATTAACGGCAAGATAAGCAATTGAGAAGAATAATGTATTACCTGGTTCAATTTGCACACCAAGAACACGTAATAAAGATGCGATAACCTGCGCAAGACCAGATGAGCCACCAGAAACAAGTTCGAGAGTTGTTTGTCCTTCAGTTAATGTTGGGTTTAAAAAACAAACGATTCCAAAGGCAAAAATTGCTGCTGAAAGGACAGAAGCAATAAAAGCTGCTCCGTAATCAACAGTAAATTTTAACCATAAATGGTTATATAAATAGGAATGGTAACGTTCATTTAAACTATGTTTCTGTTTCATAATCTTTACCGCAACTATTGTATTCTACCGAAAGAAAAAAGCATAGCAAAATCAGCAAAATTAAGACATAAGTGTCTTTGACAAAAATGAATGTTGCAACTATATTTATATAGTGTTAAAATACACTCACCGCGTTTAGGGGGTTATCAATTATGATCGTATTAAGAGCAATTGGAGCATTCTTCGCCAAGATTTGGCGTTGGATTCGCGAAACAGCATGGGTTCAACCATTATTAATCGTTGGATTAATTTTCGGTATTATGTTCTCCATTAAACCTATTTATAATGCGATTAAAGATGCTCAAGCAAAATCCTCCTCTGCCGAAACCTATTATCGTCAATTCCAAGTTTCATTAGCTAATGGAGATGACAGTCAAGCCTCTAAACTTACTGACCAAATCTATGATTCTATTGAAGCTCAAGAAAACAAAATCGATGCTAGCTACGGCTTAGGCAACAAATTCTTCTTAATGTTTGTTGCTGAAGACTGCGATAAATGTAACTCTGCCAAAGGTGGATTTGAATACTTCCAAGAGAACTTTAGTTCAATCTACTCAAAGGATAACGACGAACCATTCCATTTAGTCACCATCTTTACTGATGAAGTTATGAGCGATGGTTCTGACTCAGAACAAACAGCTTTTATTTCCTATCTTGAAGATCACGTTGACTTCTTCGAAACAGTTGGCGGATCAATCTGGGATAGTCCATATCACGTTAATGGTGGAATCTCTGATTCTGATATCGAAGCGATTCAAGAAGCTGATCCTGATAACTTCCTTACCCCAACAATTATGCTTGTCGATTTCTCAGCTAGCTGCCCAGATGCAACTAAGGGTGTCACCGATGTCTTCGTTGGTGTTGAAGAAGTTGGTACCAGCGGAAACGCTGATGCGAACAAAGCAGAATTTATCTATGATGCTTGGACACATCAAGGAAAATTCGAAAGAGTTTAATTATTAATAATTAAGATAAAAAAGTAAGCCGTCGGGCTTACTTTTTTTGTTTATACATTTTCACAACTGATTCAGGAACCAGTGAGCTAATGTCAACTCCACTACTATATAAAGAATCAATATAACTAGAAGAGATGAAGTTATGACCAGTTGTCGACATGAAGTAGACTGTATCAATGTCGTGATCGATATATTCGTTTGCGGCATTTAAGGTGAATTCATATTCGAAGTCACTAACAGCGCGTAATCCACGAATTAAGAACTTTGCTCCATGTTCTTTAGCGTATTTCACGGTTAATCCTTTGGTGGAATCGACTTTGACGTTATCCATCTTCGAAACTGCGCCTTTAATCATCTCTAATCTTTCGTTAACCGAGAAACGACAATGTTTATTGGAGTTATCGGCGATTAAGACAATAATCTCATCAAAGGCTTTGGAAGCTCTTTTTAAGATATCAAGATGTCCATTGGTAATTGGATCAAATGAACCTGGATAAATAGCAATTCTTTTCATATTAATTCCTCAATATATACACGTGAGCAAGGCCATAAGTGTAATGGCGGATATCAACGTAATTTCCATTAAAAGAGATTTCGTGTTCACTTTCAACAATAATCGCTCCACCGCTTTTTAATAGTTGTCTTTTTTCAATCACTTCAATGACCTTTTCAATGATGTCTAGTTTATATGGTGGATCCATGAAAATGAGATCAAATTGTTTAGTTGTTTCATATAAATATGAAAGAGCATCACTAAAAGCGAACTCATAGTTTGTTTCTTTTAATGTATTAGCATTACTTGTGACAGCATCTTTAGAAAACTTTGTTTGATCAACAAAAGTGACAAAGTTTGCTCCACGAGAAATGGCTTCAAAACCATAAGAGCCTGATCCAGCGAATAAATCGAGAACTTCTTTTCCTTCTAAATGATTATTAAGTGCGTTAAACACACCGGTGCGTACTTTATCCATTGTTGGTTTGGTTAAAGTAGTCTCGGGAGTGACTAGTTTTCTTGAACGATGTTTTCCGCCAGTAATCCGAATCATTTCTCTTCTTCTTTCATATTAAAATCATCGAAGAGTTTCTCATTCACTTTTCGATCCATTTCGCGGACTTTTTGTAAGGCCAAATAATACTCTTTTACGAGAGGATGATTATCGAGATTTAATTTACATTTAGCCAGATTTTGCTGGGCTTTTTTGAGTTCTTCACTATTTTTTCCATAGTGGTTTAAAGCATCCTCATAATCAACAATTGCCATCTCTTTTTGATAAGCAAGTTTCATCACTTCTTCATTATTGTTTAGCTTTTCATCCATCTCTTTTAAAGCAAGAAAACGTGGATCAGACTTCATTTGATCACGTAATTTATAGACTTCTTCATAAAGAGAGTTGTTCATGCTAATAATCATACCATTTTTGTATCAATAGTGATACAATAATCGCATGTCGAAAGTATTCAAAATTGTTAAAGACAAAATTCCATCTCTGAGAGAAAAATGCATCCCTGTGGAAAATCCAAATGATCCAGCAATTCTTGGATTAATTGACGAAATGCATGATTATTTAGTGCTTTCTCAAGATGAAGAATATGCCAAAAAACACAACATCCGTGAAGGTGTTGGTTTAGCTGCGCCACAAATTGGCCATAACATTAGAATGCTTGTTGTTTATTACAAAGACTATGTCGATGAGAAGGAAGTCACGGTTGACCACCGCTTAATCAATCCAAAGATTGTTTCTGAATCAGTCAAAAAAGCCGCACTTAGTGGAGGCGAAGGTTGTCTATCTGTTGATGATGCTCATCCAGGATACGTCTATCGACCATATAAAATCATTGTTAAAGCGTTTGACGCTAAACAAAAGAAAGAAGTTTTCATTACTGCTCGAGGATACGAGGCCATTGTTCTTCAACACGAACTTGACCACTTAGATGGTGTGCTTTTCTATGATCACATCTCGAAAAAAGATCCTTTTGAAAGAATCGAAAACTCTGAACTTATTTAATCTATCTTGTATTTTCTAACGGAAATACATTACAATTATATTAACTTAATTCCAACGAAGATAATTCGTCTATCGCTTTATATCCAAATTTTATAGTTAGGAGGTTTTATGGATACAACTAAAGGGCCAATTTCTATTTATGCCTTAGGTGGTCTTTGTGAAGTCGGTAAAAATACTTATTGTATTGAATCCGATGATTCTTTGATTGTTATCGATGCTGGAATCATGTTTCCAGATGAGAACCACCCTGGCGTTTCCTATGTTATTCCTGATTACCAAAAAATTAGATCTGCTCGTCAAAAGCTAAAAGCTTTAATTATTACTCACGGACACGAAGACCATATTGGAGCGATTCCATTCCTTGTTCAAAGTGTACATGTGCCAGTCATTTATGCTCCAAAGCTTGCAGCAGCTTTAATTAAACATAAACTACAAGACCACCGCATTCGTGAAGAAATCAAAATTGTTGAATACGATGAAAACACCATTTTAAACATAGGAGAATTTACTGTCTCCTTCTTCTATGTCACCCACTCCATTCCAGACGCCTATGGCGTCGTTGTCGATACTCCTCATGGTCGTATCGTTCATACAGGTGACTTTAAAATTGACTTATCACCAGTTGGAAAACAATTTGAACTCGCCAAACTTTCACGCATTGGTTCAGAAGGTGTTGATCTTTTGTTAAGTGACTCCACCAATGCTGAAATCGAAGGTTATACTCCAAGCGAATCGAATGTTTTACATTCTATTAATGAGATTTTTGATTCTGCTCATGGACGTGTCATTGTTTCCACCTTCTCTTCGAATATTTCCCGTATTCAACAAATCTGCCAAGTGGCTGTGGAACATAATCGAAAAATCCTCATTCTTGGACGATCGATGGAATTCGCCGTACAAGTTGCTCGTGACTATGGTTATATTAAAGTGAAAGATATTTCTTTCATTACTCCTGAACAACTATCCGAATTAAAGAAAAACGAAATCTGTATTCTTTGTACTGGCTCACAAGGTGAAGATATGGCAGCTCTTTCGAGAATTGCCAATGGAACACATAAAGATGTGACACTTTATCCAGGTGATACAGTTGTCTTCTCATCAAGTGCGATTCCAGGTAATGGTGTCTTTATTGATACTGTGATTAATATGCTTGTTCGTAAAGGAGCAAATGTTCTTAAAAACTCAGTTCTTTACGCTGTTCACTCTTCGGGACACCCATCCAAACAAGAACTTCGTTTAATGATTCGTTTAACTAGACCGAAATACTTTATGCCAATCCATGGTGATTACCGTATGTTAAAAATCCATGCTGATTTAGCCACGACTGTTGGTGTCGAAAAAGGTAACACCTTTGTTATGGAAAATGGAGATTCTCTTTTACTTTGTAAACATAAGATTACTAAAGGTCCACATTTCCCAGCTGAACCAATCTATATTGATGGACGTGATATTAACGGATTAAATGAAGCGGTTATTAAAGACCGTGAAATCTTACAAGAAGATGGATTAATCGCGGTTGTTGTCGCGATTAACTCCGCTAAATCTAAACTAATTGGTGATCCACAAATTATTACTCGTGGATTTATGTCAAGTAATCCAGAAATGAATGAAAATATTGCGGAAATTGTCACATCTTCCTTAACTAAGAAACTTTCTGAAAGAGTGACTTTTGCCGATATTAAAAATGAAATTCGTCAAAGCGTTGCTAACTACGTCTATTTTAAAAGTGAAAGGAAACCACTAATTATCCCAGTGGTCATGGATTTAAAATAATGCTTATTCTTGCTAGTGAATCTCCACGAAGAAGAGAACTCATTAAAAAGATTGTCAAAGAGTTCACTGTTATTCCAGCAAACATCGATGAATCCTCTCTTCATATTGCTGCACATGACCTTCCAGGAGAATTAAGTAAGCTGAAAGCTTACGACGTCTATGCTAAGTATCCTAATGATGAAGTTTTAGCTTGCGATACAGTTGTTATTCTTCATGGAGAACTGATGGGTAAACCAAAATCCAAAGAAGATGCGAAAAGAATGCTTAAGGAACTAAGCGGAGAAAAACATGTTGTTATCTCTGGCTACACTTATATCTCTAAAGAAAAAGAAGTGACTCGTACAGTTCGTACATACGTCTACTTCAATAAACTAAGTGATGAATTAATCGATAAATATATCGCTAGTGGGTCCCCAATGGATAAGGCTGGTGCCTATGGCATTCAAGACCGAGAATTTGATCTTGTTAGTCACATTGAAGGAAGTTTTGATAATGTGATTGGTCTTCCTGTTGAAGACATTAAAGCGCACGTCTTTAGTAAATAATTAGAATAAGCTTTTGTAAAAGCTTGAAGCATCACCCTTTACCACAAGGGTGATTTTATTTGTCATTTTAACAATGGAAGACACTCCCATTTCTTTTAAGGCTTTATCATCAACAAGATCATAATTGTTTAAGACAAGAATGACTCTTGAACCATTCAATGAATGGTCAAGAATATTTTCAGCTCCGCCAAGAGCTTTTAAAGCTTCTTCATTTTGGATTACTTTTCTTTCCGGAGCTTTAATGATTGGTCCTTGCTTCTTACCTTTAAAATAGGTGTATAAGAATAGGGCTAAAACAGTTAGAAAAACTGCTCCAGCTAAACCAATGGCAATATAAAGTCCATAGCTTCCAAGCCATTCATTAAATGAATTTTTTGATGCGTCACCGTAAATTATTAAGTTTTCCATGTGAATAATGTTATCATATTTAAGATAAAAATGAGTAAGAACATTGAAATTGAAGCTAAAGGAAAATTAACAAAAGAAGAATATGAGAAAATCATCGCTTCTTTTTCTCATCCTCGTTTTCAATATCAAACGAATTTTTATATCGATTCTCCTTCGTTCGAATTAAGTAAAGAATCTCTGGGATTACGCATCCGAAAAGAGAAGGATTTACTCGAACTCACAATGAAGGTTCCAAGCGAAGAAGGACGACTAGAAATTAACCAAAAATTAAGCCCAAAGGAATTCGAAAATTTCCTCTTCAATAACGAGTTTCCAAGTGGCGAAATAAATCGGTATTTGCATATAAATTATCCAAAAATTGCTGGTGATTTTTCAATTTTCGGCACTCTTCATAACCAACGTTTAACACTCGAAATTGAAGATGGAGAAATCGCTATTGATCACTTCACTTATTTTGATCAGGAAGAGTACGAAATTGAGTGTGAATCTTCCTCGATGAAAAATGCTGAAAAGTTGCTCAAAGAATATCTTGAAAAGTTCGGAATTAAATATCAAAAAAACACGTCCACTAAACTAGAACGTGTTATTAACTTGGTCAAATAACTAATTTGTCTTTTTTAAAGTTTCACAAACATCATCGGAACAGTTGATTTCGATGAATTTTTTAGCTCGAGGAATAAATGTTGTCATTTCATCAGCATCATAACCAACCTGAATATGACGATCATCGACAACAATTGGTCGACGTAAAACGGATGGATTTTCTCTTACGAAGGCAATCATTTGGGAAATCGTCATGTTGTCTAAATCAACGTTCTGTTCTTTCATGATTTTGCTTTTCTTCGCAATAATGTCTTCGGTTCCGTTTTCGCTCTTCTCTAAAATTTCTTTTAGATCAGCATCATTGATCTCCGACTTAAAAATGTTCTTTTCCTCAAAAGGAATGTTCTGTTCATTAAACCACTGCTTCACTTTTCGGCAAGAACTGCAAGTTGGAGAAACATAGACCTTAATCATGCTATTTATTGTATATTTTAATGCTTAAAAGTCAATTATATAAAATTGACAATACACATTAGTGTTAGTATAATCTACACATTATTTGGAGGAAAAAACTATGGATCGTATTCTCAGCGGTATTAAACCAACTGGCCAATTAACATTAGGCAATTATATTGGTGCTATTAAAAACTTTGCAAAGGTTCAAGAAGAAGGAGACGCTTATCTCTTTATTGCTGACCTTCATGCTTTAACATTGCCAATTGATCCAGATTTCTTAAGAAATAACTCAAGAGACTTAGCTGCTTATTATTTAGCTGCTGGTCTTGATCCAAAGAAAACAACTATCTTCCTCCAAAGCGATGTTCCAGCTCATTCTGAGCTAGCAATCATTCTTCAAAACTATCTTTATATGGGCGAACTTTCTCGTATGACCCAGTTCAAAGATAAGTCAGCGAAAATGAAAGATGAAGCCATTGGCTTAGGCTTATTTGCTTACCCTGTTTTAATGGCTGCTGACATTGTCATTTATGATGCCAAACGTATTCCTGTTGGCGAAGACCAACTTCAACACATTGAACTGGCTCGTGATTTAGTCCGCCGCTTTAACAATCGTTATGGCGAGACTCTAGTTATGCCAAAAGGTGAAATGGTTAAAGTTGGAAGCCGTATTATGTCGCTTTCTGATCCAACAAAAAAGATGTCTAAATCTGATCCAAAAGGAGACATTTATTTAAATGACTCCTTAGAAGTAATGAGAAAGAAAATCATGTCTGCTGTTACCGACATGGAAGCACGCGTCCATTATGACGTTGAAAAACAACCTGGAATTTCAAACTTAATGACAATCATGTCAGCCTTAACTGGTAAGTCATTCGAACAAATTGAAAAAGAATTTGAAGGCAAAGGTTATGGCGACTTTAAGCGCGCGGTTGCTGATGTAGTTTGCGCAGAGATGGGGCCATACAAAGCGCGTTATGAAGAAATCATTAAATCAGGTTTAGTCGATCAAGTCTTAGCTGATGGAGCAAAACGTGCTTCAGTTGTTGCTAATGCCACATTAAAGAGAGTCCAAAAAGCTGTTGGACTTTATAACAAATAATGGTTAAAACTGATAAACCTTACTTAATTGCATTTGATATGGACGGTACTCTTTTAAACGAGAGAAAGTCCATTTCTTTTAGAACAAAAAAATACCTGCAAAAATTAGCCAAACAAGGACACAAGATTATTTTAGCTTCTGGTCGTCCAAGTCGAGCCTTATATAAGTACTACAATCAATTAAAAATTGATACTCCGATGATTTGTTATAACGGTGCCTACTATTTTTCACCTGTTGATAAGAACTTCAAAGCTGTTGCTTTTGAGTTCCCAAGAAAAGTCATTATTGAAGTTATCGAAGCGATTAAACCATACGTTTATAACGTGATGTGTGAAACTGATGATGAAATCTGGATTGATAAACCTGACTCTTATCTTGATAAGTTCTTCTGGTATAAAAACATGACTCTTCATTATGGAGAACTCAAAGACACATTAGATAAAGATCCAATGACATGTATCGTTCAAACTCCATTTGAATATCGTGAAACAAAAGAAAACGAGAAAATTCTAGAAAAGTATCCAGAAATTGCTGCACGATTTTGGACAGGTTCTCCTTATTTTGAGCTCCACTACAAAACCACATCTAAGGCAACTGCTCTAAAAGCAATTGGAGAGTACTATAACATTCCAAAAGAAAGAACAATCGCCTTTGGTGACTCAACTAATGATATTGAAATGTTTGAGTATGCTGGTATCTCTGTGGCAATGAAAAATTGTAAGGGTGGAGTTGATAAAAAAGCAACCACAGTTTCCATTAAAGATAACGACCATAACGGCATTTATCACACACTCAAAAAATTGTTAAAATAACCAGCAATTCTTGGATAAAATGAAAAATCACACGGAATTTGCGTGTGATTTTTTCATTATAGTTTAGAAAGAATTTCTTCCTCTTTTTTTGGCAATGGAGCAGTTAATGTTTTATTAGATAAATAAGATAATTTTCCTTTAATGTTTTTAAACCTAATTTGGTATGCATGAAGGAATTGATTATCGAATTTATAGAGATCTTTAAACTCTTTATTTAATTGGAAATCACCGTATTTGCTATCGCCAACAACTGGGAATCCTTTACTAGCTAAATGGACTCTAATTTGATGTGTTCTTCCAGTAAAGATTTGAACTTTCACTAAGGAAAGGTCATCGTAGTATTTATATGGCTCAACTCTTGTTAAAGCAGATTTTCCTTGTTTAGAGATTTTAACTAAACCAGTTTTTTCGTCTTTGAGAAGCGGAGCATCAATCATCATCACTTCATCAAGATGACCTTTAACTAATGCTAGATAGATTTTATCTATCTCTTCTTTGTCCTTAAATAAATCTTCTAAGATTTGGAGACTTTCTAGATTCTTCGCAAAAAGTACTAATCCACTAGTGTTTCGATCTAGCCGATGTGCTGGAGCAGGCCTAAATGCCTGGTTCTCTTTCGGATCATATTCTCCTTTGAAATAAAGATAATTTAAAACTTCATTCGCTAAAGTTACACGTTGTTCATCTTTATCTCCATGAACAAGTAATCCGCGAGGTTTATTGATCACAAGAATATTTTCATCTTCATAAATGATTGGATGATTTAAAGATACTTTCTCAACTTTTCTTGGTTGATTGAATTCCTCGAGTTGCTCATCTGTTACATAAACAACAAGTTCTTCGCCTTCATTTAAAATATAGTTTTCTTTGACCCAATGTCCGTTAATTTTCACGTCTTTCTTGCGGAAAAGTTTATAAATAAAAGACAAAGGTGCTTGTGACAAATATTTTCGTAAATACTTATCCACTCTTTGGTGTGCTTCTAAAGAAGAGATCGTCTTTTTTAACATAAAGTAAATATATTATACATAACTCAAAAAATAATGTATAATACTCCTACGCTGGAGGATTACCCAAGAGGCTGAAGGGGCGGGCTTGGAAAGCTCGTAGGTGCTGAAAGGTGCGCTAGGGTTCAAATCCCTAATCCTCCGCCATCATGAATAAGACACGTAAAGAAAATACGTGTTTTTTTAATTTCAATTTTAAAAAAAGGTGATGCATAGCATCACCTTGATTAGCATAATTCGCGATTATCAAATTACTGTTATTGTACAGAAATCTTGATAACCACCATCAACTGTTTTAACAACAATGATGGCATCACCTGCGCTAACAGCGCTAACTAATCCATTTTCATTAACTGTGACTACAGCTTCATTAGTGGATGACCAAATTACTTCTTTATTGGTCGCGTTAGTTGGTAAAACAGTCGCAACTAAGCTTTCACTACCACCAACACTTAATTCTAATTCTTTGTAATTGAGCGTTATACCAGTAACTGGGATTATTTTTTGAGTAATATTAACCGTGCATGAAGCTGTTAAACCACCATCAGTAGTAGTTACTGTAATGATCGCTTGTCCTGCACTAACAGCAGTGATTTTACCTTTATTATTAACAGTAGCAACTGATTCGTTACTACTACTCCAATTGACTGATTTATCGCTAGCGTTACTTGGTAAAACTGTGGCCGATAATGTGGAGTGATCTCCAGTTAATAAATCTAATGTTGTTTCATTAAATGAAACACTGGTGACATGAACAACAGGAGATTTTTTAACCACTGTTATTTCGGCACTGGATGATTTATATCCATCTTTTGATTTAACAGTTATTGTCGCTTTTCCTTCATTAAGTGCATTAATGAGCCCATTATCAACACTAACAACACTGCTATCGCTACTAGACCAGATTAATTCTTTGTTTGTAGCGTTTTGAGGTAGGATTCTCGTGACAAATTCATAAGTATCACCAATTGACATTTCTAACGATGATTTATCTAAAGAAACACTCTCGACGTGGATGATTTCTTCACTAGCAAATAATTGTTCAAAATGGGTCACTTGACCATTTATAGAAATCGAACAAGTCACATTTTGATGACCAAAAGTATTGACTGTTACTTGCTCAATTGGCGCACCTTCATAAGTATAAATAACTTGGTTATTATCGCCATAGACAACAATCGTGACAAAGTCAATATTGTTTCCTTCATAATTAAGATCAAAGGTGAGATAATCACCTTCTTTTGTACAGTTAGTCACTGTCGTTACATAATCATCTTTTGCGGCAGTTAAATAGTTACCAGAATAGACAAGTACATTTGGATCAACACTAGTGTCATAAACAGCAAGATCATAAACCGTGTTTGGCATCAAGTTTGTAAAAACGACTTGGTCAATAAAATCAACTGCTTCGGAATAAGAATATTCTTTATTGGATAAGTACATGACGTATGACTTATTTGGTTCACGGTCAATTTGGAACCCTAACTCTGTACTTCGGTTCATAATCACCGAAATTTGGTTTGTATGAGGAACTTCAATTAAACCAGCGGTTGTTCCAATAATTGCTACGGCTCCAACAAGAGCAACAACAACTCCAGAAAGAGCGACTGAAGCGGCTCCTAATCCGGCTGAAGCGCCAGTAGAAGATGCAGCTTCTTTAGAAGATTCATCACTAGGCTTACTTGGCTTAGCGCTACCTTCAGGGTCATCTTTTTCTTCTAAAGAAGAACCGAAGTCGTTAACCTCTTTTAATTCCAGCTTATTTTCTTGATAATGATAGGTTTCTTGAGCGTCACGAAAAATTTCTTTACCCTGCTGAATCTTGTTGATTTCATCAGTTCGATAAAAATCGTTTTCGTTATCAACTTGAAGATTGTTTTTCTCAGAATCCATTTTGATTAGTCTTTATTGTTTACTTCTTCGATGTTGCCAGATAATTCTTTTTGTTGATCAAGGAATTCTTTAGCAATTGCTTTGTCTTTAGCACTTGCTTGTTCAAATGAGATTGGTTTATTAACAACAACTTGTGGGAATGGAATATTGATATTGTTTTGATCAAATAATAATTTGAAAGCACGATTTAAGTCTCTTTCAACTTGGAAACGATCGTTTTCTTCACACATCGCGAAGAATCTTAAGTTAACAGAGGAATCACCTAAAGAGGAAACACCTTTGTAGTAAGGACCTTCGACAATCTTTGGAATAGATTTTTTAATCTCATTGAGGTTTTTAGCGATAATCGCTTCAACTCTTTCTAAGGATTCGCCATATTCAATGGCCATATCGATCGAGACT
>Ga0256404_1009124_pt1 | contig 14411 bp, 10 predicted proteins | sample RumenRJG_01DNA_FD_185990 | JGI IMG/M metagenome (GOLD analysis project Ga0256404, IMG submission 185990) | Bovine rumen microbial communities from Lethbridge, Alberta, Canada - RJG_01 | ecosystem: Host-associated > Mammals > Digestive system > Stomach > Rumen | place: Canada: Alberta | collected...
ATTACCATGCACTTGCGCTGCGGTATATATTTTGTGGAAGATTCAGAACTTTCTGTGTCACACATGGTGGATAAGGTTATTTTCGCCAAAAAGAATACAGATCTCTGGAAAGATGGAAATGTTGCTCTGTTTGACCCTGCAGTGGTTGAGAAGTACATAGACCAGGTAGAAATTATTTCAACGTTTAACGACAGCCTGAGAAATAACGAATTCAAAATTTACTATCAGCCTGTTGTTGAGACTGCGTCGGGAAAGATCTGTTCTGCTGAGGCCCTTATCAGGTGGGAGCACCCCACTCAGGGATTTATATGTCCGGACCGGTTTATTCCTGCACTGGAAACCAGCGGATTCATAACGCAGCTTGACAGATATGTTATGAGAAAGGTTTACGATCTTCAGAACGACTTGAGAAATAAGGGCAGCCAGATAGTACCTGTCTCAATTAATCTGTCCCGTCAGGATTTTTACGATGACTCATTCATAAATGAAATACTTGATCTCACCCAGGAAAGTCTGCTGCCGGCAAAGTACATTCACTACGAGATAACGGAAACAGCAGTGTCAATTCTGAAGGAAAACTGCGACTATCTTATTCAGCAGATACGTCAGGCTGGTTCCAAGGTATTGCTGGACGATTTTGGAAAAGGATATTCGTCCCTTGGAATGGTCAGCGATTATGCCTTTGACATGGTTAAGATAGACAAGTCTTTCATTGACCAGATAGTTACAAAACCGACTGCAAGAGCTGTTATTGAATCCACCATCAACCTGTGTCATGTCATAGGTCTTCAAACGGTGGCAGAAGGAGTGGAAAACCGCCAGCAGCTCAAGTACCTGAAGGAGCTAGGTTGTGATTGTATTCAGGGGTATTACTATTCAGAACCTCTTTCAGAAGAAGAATATCGTGAATATTTAAATTCAAACTTGATTTCCGATTCTGAAGAAACCAGCGGGCCAGTGGAAAACAGGCCTCATCAGTTCGACCTTCACACCATTCTCGATCTCGTTGACCATTCAGGACAGTTTATCCAGGTTTGTTACCCGGAGGACCATACAATGGTATATGCAAATGCTTTGACGAAGATGGTCTCTGGTCATCCGGATCTTCCTTACGAAGGGAAGAAGTGCTATCAGTATATGCTGGGCCTTAACGCTCCATGCGGTCATTGTCCTATGAAACTCATGGACGGTGAGACGGAAAAAGAAGTTGAAGTAGACGACGGAATTCACACATTTGCGCTGAAAGCAAGATATACTACCTGGAACGGCAGAAAGGTCTTTATCGAATACGGACGTGATGTAACAAATACAAAAACAGCACAAAGACGTTATGCCGATCAGCTGCGCAGCATTCTGGAGAACATTCCAGAAGGCCAGGGCGTTTTCCACATGGACCTGACAGCTGACAGATGGCTGAGCTCTCAGGGAAAAGCCCGTAACGCCAGAGAAATGCAGGGACTGGGAAGTGTAGATGAACTGATCAGACGCATTGCATCCTTTGTCCCAGACAAAGAAGGCCAGGATCAATTCTTCAGGGTTTTCTGCAGGAATTCACAGCTGAAAGAATACAGAAATAATAAACGCCAGATCATTCTTGAAACAAAATCCTATTATGACGATCTTTCTATCAGATGGTCCCGGATCACTGCTCACATGATAGACAACCCTTCAAACAATCATGTTGAGAGCATCATTTATGGTGTGGACATTTCCAAAGAAGTGCAGCAGCATGAAGAATGGGAGGGAAACCAGCTCCGCAAGGAGGTGGATGAGGCATGGAAATTGTACGCCCAGGCTGACAGGGACAGGCGCTACGATTATCTTACCGGGCTTAACAGCCGTCTGGATCTTTACAATGTTCTGAACAGAGAGAAAGGACAGAAGGACGGAAAGGTCAGGGAGGTGCTGTTTATCGATATCGATAACTTCAAACTGGTTAATGACAATTACGGCCACGACGGTGGTGATTCCTGTCTGAAGGCTCTGGGAAAAATCCTGCAGGACTTCGGTACAGCTAACGGCATAACCTTTTACCGTTTCGGCGGAGAGGAATTTGTAGGATTGACCTCTGATCACAGACTTGATATTGGGAAAAAAGCAGAAGATCTTCTGGAAAAGATTAGAAATACCAAGATACATATCAGAGAAAATACAGACATATATATTACCGTGTCAATAGGTTATACATCGAAGCCAGAGGATTATCAAAACATGATAAGAAGGGCTGATAAAGCCATGTACAAGGCCAAGTCAGAAGGCAAAAACAGGGTTGCCTGTGTAGATTGACTGGGAAGAAATTTGAAGCTGCAATTTGACATAAGGGGGATTGAAAGAAGGTTCTGCATATGTTGCGAAAATTTGATAATCATGGTTTTACAATTGCAGAGCTCCTGGCAATAATCGGAGCCATCGCACTATTGATGATCATTTTTTTTCCTGCTTTCAGCCGCCATCTTGAGAAGAGCAGAGATAATGTTGATATCACCAATGCCAGGACGATACAGACAATACTGACTGATGCTGTAAAAGCCGGCAATGTGGATCTTACTTCGGGAGAAGGTGGCCGGGGTGGAATATATGTAATTGTATTCAAAGGCAGAGATGAACTGCCGAGAGGGTATGGGAATATTCCGGGAAAGGGAAATGCACTGGTTTTGGCTGATCCGGGCGTAACCATTGATGGAAAAACCAGTGCCGGCGGACTCCGGCAGAACAAAGAGCTGAAAAAACTCCTTAATTTTCACAGCGTTGATACAGATAAGATTCAGGTAAAAAGCCGCTGGGAAAAGGACGGTTCTATGGGCTGGGACTGGTACTGTGCAGCTTTTGTCTATGATCAGAAAACAGGATACAGAACTGCTGTTTATTCCGGTTTCGGAGGCCAGTCCGGGGCATTTCCCGAAACTGGATCCAAGGTGAACCGGACAGATAACATGGGTGAAAAGTTTAAAGAAAGTAAAACGAAATAATGCCGGCATAGCAGCTAAGCTACCACCGGCTGAAATATGCGGTAACGCATTGGTTTGGAGGATAGACTGTAACGGTTATCACGTACTTGTCAGTATAATCCTTCCCGGCTAATTCAGGTCAGGCAGATCCTTCCAGGCAGGAATTATTTCTGACAGAGACGCACTAGTAATATTCCCATCACTATCATAGTTTATGGCCAGAAGGTATTTGCCTGAAGTCTTGTTGTCTTTTACGCCTTTAAGGTCACCCGGGAGATTATTTCCCATTCCGCTCCAGTTGTTCTGCTTCTTGCTCTTAATCTGGACAACCACGTCTATAGCGTTTACATATCCCAGAGATCTATTGTAATTAATCCACATATGGTGCTTGCCCTCATACCATCCTGACTTTGTAGTGTCTCCAGAGAGGTATGCTGCCTGGGCCTCAGCGTATGCTGATCTGATGTTTGCCACTGAGGCTGCATCCCGGCTCTTCTCAAGTTGACTGGTAAAAATCGGAATGGATATTGCCACAAGAACTCCGATAATGGCAACCACAATGAGCAGCTCTGCAAGGGTGAAGCCTTTAGTGCTCTTAAGCTTAGCTCCCTCAGTATCATTTAATCTGTTCTTTATATTATTCTTTAAATCAATAGTCAATTTCATATTTCGCCTCTGGTTTAGTGCATATTTTTTGTGCAATTTAACTGAATAAGCTACTGTCAATACTGTAAACCCATATTTACCAAAATTCAAGCATATAGAAAATGTGCATTTTGGCTATTGTATGTACTGAATCAGCGCAATCTGTGTTAAAATACAAATTATGAGCTGCCAGGTCGTTTCTTTTCACGAAATTCTCTAATTGCGGGGGTACACATGAGAAAAAATACAGATAACAGGGGAGTGTTCCCGTTCATAAATAAGAAGACTGTTTATGGTTTTCTTATCATGGCCGTAATCCTGCTGATTGAGATGAATATCATTTTTTTCATAAGCACTTCAGTACAGTCAAAGTTGATTACTGATTTTGGTTACAAAAACATGCTGGAAAACGAAAAGAAGGACCTGAAGTCGTCTGTGGATAATACAGTAAAAGACATTGATTCCACCAGGGTGTTGCTTGAAAAAAAGGGAATGACTGATGAGCAGGTAAAGGAATCCGTTCAGGAACGGGTGTACGCAAAGATCCATTCAGACGAGTATCTTGATGGAAGATACATGTGGGTCAACGAGATCATTGATTACAACGGAGGAGATGGGTATGCAATCAGGCTTATACATCCTAACCTTCCGGAAACAGAGGGACAGCTTCTTTCAACAAATACCAGGGATAAGAAGGGAAATTATCCTTACAGACAAGAACTTGATATTGTAAACGGAAAGGGCAGCGGTTTCTACAATTACTATTTCAAGGAATTAGATAGTAACAAAGTTACTGAGAAGATTACATATGCGCGGGTGTACAAAAGATATAACTGGGTAATCTGTGAAGGAGAGAACCTGAACAGTATCAGGGTATATGAAGAAATCCAGAAGGAAAGAATGAAACCGTATCTCATCGGCATAGACATTATTATGTCTGTAGTCTGTCTGCTGATTATTCTCCTGACCACAGGTTCATTTATTACAAGATTCAACAAGATATTAATGGAGAAAAACAAAGAGCTTAAAGAAGAGGCACATAGAGATTCCCTGACCAGGATATTTAATCGTGGGGGATTGATTTACAGCCTGGACCGTTTGATAGATGATGAAACGACTGCAGGCTTTACAGGGGTATTTATGGATCTCGATGAATTCAAGCTGATCAATGATGTTTACGGCCATAACACAGGAGACGCAGCGCTTCGCCACATGGCAGCAAGCCTGAAAGAATTTTTCCCGGAAAATTCAATAATCGGAAGAACAGGTGGAGATGAGTTCTGCGTGATAATAAAAGATGAAGATCCGGAAAAGTGCGGGAAAATGATACAGGATTTTGCCAGCATCACGAAATCTTTCGAATCAGAGGGCAGGACCATTATATATAAGGTGTCGGCGGGCTATGCAGATTACCCTTCCCAGGCAGGAAACAGAGAGGAGCTGATGATCATGATGGATAACGCTCTTTATGCTTCAAAGACCCAGGGAAAGAATTGTGCAATGCATTACAAACCGGAGATGGAAAATATTAAGAGAGAGCAGCTGGGATTCAGCGTGAAGAACATGACTTCAGGAATGCCAGGGGCGTTTCTGGTATATAGTGCAAATGAAAGCGAAAGGATTCTCTTTGCCAATGACCATCTGGTTTCTCTGTATGAGTGTGACAGCTATGACGAGTTCCTGCAACTCACCAAATCCAGCTTCAAATATATGATTCATCCAGATGACAGGGTAAGAGTGGAGAAGTCCATTAAAGACCAGATTGAAAAGGGGAGAAAGACCGTTGAAGAGGCTTTTGCCGGCCTGGAAGACTATGTTGAGTACAGAATCGTTACGAAAACTGGAAAAATAAAAAGGGTGATGGATAACGGAAGGCTAGTTCATGACGATCATCATGGAGACATTTATTATGTGATTATTCAGGACGTTGAATCCATGAAGGAGTACGGTTATTATGGAAAGCCTGATTAAAAATGAAAAAATCATAAATGCAGCTGCAGGCCTTCTGGCTGGCAATTTTTGCTAATAATGCAAATAATTTTTCTAATGATTGGGAAATAATACAATCTATTTACATTTTGTTTTTCGATTGTTAAAATATCATCATATTCTGTGATGATCGTGGGTGTATTGCATACTACTAAACTCAGGACTGGAGGTCAGATATGAATGTTATCACGATTATGAAGATCCTTTTTATTGCAGGCATGGTATTCATCGGATTCATGCTTTTTTCTGCTTGGAGGAAGCAGCGCTCAACAGAAGAGGGACGGAAGAAGATAGAAGAGCAGAAGAAGCACAGGAATTATAATATTGTTGTTGCTCTTGTTTCCAACTTCTTCGACACACTGGGAATCGGGTCCTATGCCATTGCTTCCAGTGCATATAAAATCAGGGGATCGGTAGATGATGTGAATATTCCGGGCACTCTCAACGCCGGAGACTGCATTCCTGTACTTCTGGAAGCTTTTCTGTTCGTAGGATTTGTCCAGGTAGATACAATTACTTTGATCACAATGATAGTCGCCCAGGTGCTGGGTGCCAACATCGGTGCCGGCATTGTTATCAAGTGGGATGCTCATAAGATCCGCATGGGAATGGGCTTCGGTCTGTTTGCCCTTGGAATAATAATGGCTGTCCGTCAGATGGGCTGGGGACCTTTTGGAATCACCGGTAATGCCCTGGGGCTTACAGGGGCAAAGCTGGTTGGCGCAGTTATAGTATCATTTGTTCTGGGAATGCTCATGAACATCGGAATAGGAGCATATGCTCCTATGTTCGCCCTTGTTTCTACCCTGGGAATGAACGTTCAGGCTGCTTTTCCAATCATGATGGGAGGATGCTCACTCCTAATGGCATATGGCAATGCTCCTAAGTTCATCAGGAAAAACAGGATTGATCTGGTTGCAACTCTGGCAAATACCATATTCGGTTCTGCGGGAGTTCTGATTGCTTACTTCCTTGTAAAATCCCTTCCACTGACCATTCTGATGTGGCTGGTTATCGTTGTGGTAATGTACACTGCAGTAATGTTCCTCCATGATGCTTTTAAGAAGTCGGGGAAGAAAGAGAAGTAAAATGAAAAGTAATATAAGATACGGATATCTGGATGAATATTCAGATCAGGTTATGGTTTCCATGAAGAGAGGTCAGAATATTGCAGGATGGCCAATTGGAATAATATATATAGATGATGTATACTACCCGATGATGCCCGGCAACATTGTAAACGGATATACTTTTGATTTTCCTGTAAGGCTGAAGGCAGTGGAGGGCCTGGATATTCCAAACCTGTTTAACTGCGGTGACCAGGTCCACGATGCAATCCTTGATGCCTGCAGAACCTTGGAAAGAGAAGGAATAAGGGCGATCAGCTCAGCCTGCGGCTTCTTTGGAAACTACCACCGTCAGATTGCCGATGAGATTGATATTCCTGTGGCTTTGTCCAGCCTTGTGCAGCTGCCTTGGATAGAGACTTTGCTTAAACCGTCCCAGAAAATAGGCGTTCTCACAGCTGACGAAACTTCGATTACACCGAGGCTTTATGAAAGCTGCGGAATCAGCCCACAGCTTCAGGAACGGCTTGTAGTAAGAGGTCTGGGGAAGGAAAAAGAATTTTCCTGCATCCTTGAAGGCAGGGGGGAATTCCACAACGGTAAGGTGAAAGAGGAGCTGCTGGAAAAAACCAGAGAGATCATGGCTTCTGACGATGTGGGAGCCATTCTTCTGGAGTGCAGCGACATGCCGCCGTATGCCTATGCTATTCAGGCAGAGGCAGGAGTCCCTGTATTCGATTTTACTACATTGATAAGATGGATGCATTCAGCCGTAACACAGACCCCGTACAGAGGGTTCATATGATGAAACTTAAATAAAATGACTGAAAACGAGAACAAAAATCTAAAGCGTAAATTCATTAATTACATTGTACCTTCTATAGCATCCCAGCTGGTATTTACACTGTATACCATGGTGGATGCTATTTTTGTGGCGCGAGGGGTAGGTGCAAATGCTCTTGCAGGAGTGAATATTGCAGCGCCCTTTGTTACCATGCTCTTTTCTATTTCAATTATCACCGCCGTTGGTACATCCACACAGGTTTCCAGGCTGAAGGGAGAAGGTCAGTCTGAAAAGGCTTCAGGACTGTTTTCCATGAATTTTGCAGTTGCCACTGTCCTTTCACTGATCATTACAGTGGTTACCCTTCTCTTTGCTGTGCCTGTTGCAGGCCTGCTGGGAGCAACGGTGCATACGGAAGTTTTCGTAGTGAAATACCTGCGCACCCTGGCGCCATTTTCTGTATTCTTTATCTATTCGTATATTTTCGAGATACTTCTGGCAGCAGACGGATTTCCTTCAAAAGCCACTAAAATCGTAACCATAGGAGTTATTGCAAATTTTGTCCTGGATTATGTGATGATTTTTATTTTCCACTGGGGTGTGTTCGGTGCAGCTTTCGCCACAGGTATTTCCCAGCTGATGGTAACAGTGGCATATCTCTTTCACTTCCTGGGACCAAAGGGAACTATTAAATTCCACAGGTTCAGCCTTAACATGAGGGAGGTGGCCGGATCGGTCTACAGAGGACTTCCATCAGGAGTAATGGAGATTTCCCCTGGAATAATCACTTTTATTCTCGTTCATTTTATTAGATATAACCTGGGTGAGAAGGGACTTGTTTCCTTTTCTGCCATGGCGTACATGGCCGGGGTAATGATCATCATGGCAGTTGGAGTTGCTCAGGGAGCTCAGCCTCTGGTTAGCTACCAGAATGGAAAGGGCGACAGAAAGTCCATTGAAAAACTGCTGAAATACCAGCTGGCAGCAGGCCTTTCCCTGGAAGTAATTCTGTATATACTGGTATGCATTTTCGCAAGAAACTATGCAGAAATCTTCCTCAGCGGGGATGCGCAGCCCCTGGTGGATTACACTGCAAGAATGATGCGGTTCTATCTGATTTTTGCCCTCCTTGACGGTTTTGTGGTAATCGTAGCTATTACCATGACAGGTCTTGAGAAACCTCTTCCAGGCATCGTTTTATCTGGATTGAGGTGTACTGTTTTCCTCCTTGCCGGCTGTCTGATAACCACCGCAATAGGAGGAAACGCAATATGGCTGGCAATGACTATTGCAGACGGTTTGACGGTAATTGGCAGCTATTATGTGGCAAATAAGGAGTTCGGTAAAAGAGATGAACAAAAATTGAACTCTTTCGGTAACAAACGTGGAAACTAGCACATGACGATGGAGTTTTTTGAGACCGTTTTGTTGACTATGTGCAAAATGGGAATACCATATAAATACAACAACTTAGTATTTGTATGTAATTAATAGCATTTAAAGGATTTGATTTTGATGGGTACTGGCAGGGGTCAGAGAAAAATTGTTGCTGTATCGTCAGTGATAATGATTATTTTGGTAGTTATTAACTCCATAAATATATACAAACAGGATATTTCACTGCAGAAGGAAAGAGCTGAACGGATAATCAGCATTACTTCCCACGAGATTAACAGAGACTTCAGCTATGGAATCACAATTTCTGAAGCAATTGAGAGCCAGATTATCAAAAACAAAGGAGAATCTGGAGACTTTCAAACGGATGCACAGCTTCTTATGAGAGATTATGTGAGCCAGATAGAGGTAGTGAAGGCAGATGGTTCACATGTGGCTTATCCTGAAGGTGCAGGAGGCAATCGGCTGGATTCACTTTTCAGCAATAAAAATATAAAGAAATCTGTAAGCTATGGAATTAATAAAGATGAGACGGTGATTCACGGACCTGTTTCAACACCAGAAACCGGGAGAGTTGTGGTAATAATGAACCCGGTTTACTTTACCGACCAGGGAGGAAACAAGGTATACTGGGGAATGGTGCTAGTTGGATTGAAGGCACCAGATACTTACGAACACGCCTTGAGCGCCCTCAGATCCTTCGGATATGACTATAAGCTTTCGACAAATATAACTCCTGCCACCAATAAGCTGACGCCGGTGGAAACTTCTTTTGCAGATGGCGACGATGCCAGAAACATGGTGAGCAATAAATTCAGCTCCGGCCAGTGTATCTGGAAACTCAGCGTGAAACCTTCAGGTGGATGGACTTCCGGGAAGTTCCTGTGGTCCGTTGTTACCGGAATAATAATTGGAATTATTGCCTTGTTCCTTCTTTTCTCGTTGATGAGAGTATATGAGCAGAGAAAGACCCTGCAGAAAATGGCGTATACTGACGGTCTTACGGGCCTTCTCAACAGAACAGGGTTCATGACAGAATGTGAGAAATTCCTGAACAGCAATTCTGGAAACAATGTCACCATGGTGGTTCTGGACCTTGATAATTTTAAGATAGTCAATGACCTTTATGGTCACAAAGCGGGAGATATGGCCCTTTGCGACATGGCCGTCCACCTTACAAGGTCTTTTCCGGAAAAATCTATTATAGGCAGGACGGGCGGTGACGAGTTCTGCGTGATGATTACTGGCGCAGATCCTGAAAAGTCCAGAGAGCTTGTAGAAGGTGCCATTAAGAATAAGAGGGTTGTGGTTTCTGACAATAAATCTGCATGGTATACGATTTCTGCCGGATATGCAGACTATCCACTGCAGACCGAGACCATAAGCGGCCTTCTGTCAATGGCAGATGAAGCTCTTTATGCTGCAAAAATAAACGGACGTCACTGTGCGGAGCATTACGAAACCAGAATGTCCAATATTAAGAGAGAACAGCTGGGATTCAGTGCAAAGAGTATTGCAGCGGGAATGCCTGGAGCCTTCATAGTTTACAAGGCTGACGAAAAAGGAGAAATTCTGTTTGCAAACATGGATCTTGTGCGGCTGTTCAACTGCAAGGACTATGCAGACTTCCTTGAGTTTACTGAATTTTCAATTAAAAACATGATCCACCCAGATGATTATGAACGAGTGGATGAGGAAATTTCAGATCAGATCATGGCCCAGATTAATGACAATGAAGACCAGACTAGTGACGGTCAGGAATACTTTGACGACTATGTGGAGTACAGAATAGTTACGAAAGATGGAATTGTTAAGCATGTAAAGGACATGGGCCGGCTGGTTTATGACGAGCATTACGGAAACATTTTCTTCTCATTTATCAGGGACAAGGATACCATAGAACATAATGACAAGGATTTCGTAAGTCTGTAGCCAGGTCTATCAGCTCCAGTGAGCTGATGAAATAAGAAACTGAAAAGGACATAGTAAAACCCCTGCATCAGCCTGAGGCTGCTGCAGGGGTTCGGCTTTTCGAAATAAACCTATTTGCGGAATTTCTTTTTTGAATATTCCATTTCTCTCTTCGCCCTGTAATCATCCATCATGTCGGAGAACAGATCCTGGATTGAAGGAGGTGTGTATGTTATTGCATTGGCACCGGCTTCAATAGTTTCCAGAATTCTTTCAGGCTTGTTTCCACCTGTGGCGATAATGGGAACTTCCGGGAATTCCTTTCTGATTTTCCGGATGATCTCTGGAGTTTTCCTGCCACCTGCAACATTGATGATAGTAGCACCGTTCCTCAGTCTGTCCTTAATGCTTGTGTTCTCGTTTATAACAGTAATAACCACAGGAATATCAATGGCCCTTGATACTGCTCTCAGGTTGGCGTTGGTAATAGGCGCATTAAGTACGACACCCATTGCTCCCTGGCTTTCGCAGTCTTTGGCAAGTGAAACTGTTCTTAAACCCTTTGTGGTACCTCCGCCAACTCCCGTGAAAACAGGCACGTTTGCAGCGGTAATAATGGCATTGCTGATGGACTGCTGCGGAGTGAAAGGATATACTGCAAAAATTGCATCTGCGTCGCAATTCTTGATGATGGCCAGGTCCGTTGTGAATACAAGGCTCTTGATTCTGCGGCCGAAGATCATAATTCCGCTGGCCTTCCTGATTTCCTTAGGCATTTCAAGGATGTTGTGGCGAAGCCGGGATTTTATTGAAGGGATAACTGTTTCCTGTGTTACCGGGGTGGAAGGTATTTCAGGGGTTCCGTCCGGATTGGTGATTACCTGAGGTGTATCTGTGATATCACTGACATTGCCTGCTGCATCAATCGTATATTTATTTTCTTCCATTGTTTTTCCGGCGCCGATATTAACCTGTGCTGGTACTCAGTTTCAGGAACAACCGGGACAGTTTATCCCGCCGTCGGCACCCGTTCTCCTTTCCTGATTTTATATGCTTTGTATACATTGGAATTTTAACACTGCGACACATATTCAACAAGGGAGTGGTAGTGAGAATACAAAAATTTGTTCAACACAGTCTGAGCCGTAATTGTATTATTTTCGATTATTTAGGAAATGCCTGTTGGCTGGTATATAATCATAGGTAAAAATTGCACAAGAAGGTGAATGATAATGATAAAGACAGTTGTTTTCGATATTGGAAGAGTTCTCATAGGCTTTGAGTGGTTCCCTTATCTTCATGAATTATATGATGGCAGGTACGAAGATCCGGACAGGCTGGTGGAAAAGGTAACAGAAGCAACTTTTCACAGTCCCAGATGGAGCAGCCTTGACAGAGGCCTTCTTGATGGAGAGAGAATTATGCAGCAATGCGTTGCAGCAGCTCCGGATATTGCCGTTCCCATCAGAGAAGCCTTTGAGAACGTAGGAAAATGTACTGAGCGCACTGATTATGCTATTCCATGGATTAAAGAACTTAAGGATGAAGGGTTTCAGGTCCTTTATCTGTCAAATTATTCAAAATATGTGAGCACCAGGAGCAGTCACGCTCTGGACTTTATTCCTTATATGGATGGAGGCGTTTTTTCCTGCGATGTTAACTGGATAAAGCCGGAAAGAGAAATATTCAATATTCTTCTGAAAAAATACAACCTTAAGGCAGAGGAGTGCGTTTTTCTTGACGATAATAAAAATAATATAGAGGCCGCCTCAGCCATGGGTTTCAATACTATTCCTTTTGAGTACTACCAGCAGGCCCACGGTGAACTGATGAGCCTACTGGATGCTTTCAACAGAACAAACAGAGAACAGGAGAACCGGTAAGCAATGGTAAAGGACCTAGTATTCTGCCTGAACGCTACTGTACCAGTTTTTCTCCTGATGGTTCTGGGCATCTTTCTGCGCCAGAAGGGCGTTATGACAAAGGACTTCACCGGGAAGATGAACTCTTTCGTATTCAGAATTTCTCTTCCAGTTCTTCTGTTCAATGACATGAGGGCCATGGATTTCTATACTGCCTGGGATACTTCTTTTGTGCTCTTCTGCTTTGCGGTGTCAGCTGCATCCATTCTCCTGGTAACCGGAGGGGCTTTTCTCTTGAAAAGAAAAGAACTGAGAGGCGAGTTTATTCAGACATCCTACAGGAGCAGCGCGGCCCTGCTGGGGGCGGCTCTTGTAACGAATCTTTACGGCAATCCCGGAATGGTTCCCCTCATGATTATCGGAGCTGTTCCTCTCTACAATATTGCCGCAGTTGCGGAGCTTTCTTTTTTCAAGCCTGACAGGGGCGTGCTGGATAAGAAGCTCATAGGCAGGACAATTAAAGAAATATTTAAAAACCCGCTGATCATTGCCATTATCGGGGGACTGGTCTGGTCCCTTCTGGCTATGCCCATGCCAGGAGTGCTGAACACCACTCTTGACAGTGTGGGAAAGACGGCTACTCCAATGGGGCTCATAGCACTTGGAGCATCTTTTTCCATGACTGCATCCAGGAGCATAGCTAAGGAAGCGGCAGTTTCCACATTCATCAAACTTGCAGGTCTGGGGATACTTTTCCTTCCCATGGCAGTTCACCTTGGATTTAGAAATGACGAACTGGCAGCGGCGCTGATTATGTGCTGTTCTCCTGCAACAGTAAGCTCATATGTAATGGCAAGAGAAATGGGCCATCAGGGCACCCTGACAGCTGCAGTGGTTATGCTTTCAACAGTCCTTTGCTCCTTTACGCTGACAATCTGGCTGTTCCTGTTCAGAACAATGGGAATTATCTGATGGAAAAGAGGTAGATATATATGAATGAGAAATCTGATCAAAAGATTAATGAGGGAAAGATAGTTAACCGGGTTTCTGTTATGGGAATTGCCGGGAACATAATGCTTTCAGTGTTTAAACTCGTCGCTGGAATACTGGGCCATTCCGGAGCGATGATATCTGATGCCGTACACTCGCTGTCTGACGTGTTTGCAACCGTAATTGCATACATGGGAGTAAACATGTCGAAGAAAAAGGCTGATCAGGAGCATCCCTACGGTCATGAGAGAATAGAGTGTGCAGCATCCCTGATACTGGGGTTCATTCTTTTCATGACAGGCTTTGAGATTGGCATTGTAACCATCAAGAAAATAATCAGCGGACAGCCTCTGGCAGTTCCCGGAATGATTGCTTTGATTGCCGCCATAGTGTCAATAGCGACTAAGGAAGCAATGTTCCACTACACAAGACATTGTGCAAAACTGCTGAATTCGGAGGCCTTCATGGCAGATGCCTGGCATCACCGGTCTGACGCCCTTTCATCAATAGGATCTCTTGTGGGAATTGGCGGAGCAAGACTGGGATTTCCTGTACTGGATCCCATTGCCAGCCTTTTTATATGTCTCTGCATTTTCAAAGTAGCTTATGATATTATCAGAGGTGCTCTGGACAACATGGTTGACACTTCTTGCGGAAGGGAGTATGAAGACCAGCTGTCCGAACTCATCAGCAAGGTGGATGGAGTAAAAAGAATAGACTTGCTTCACACCAGAATTTTCGGAAACAGAATATATGTAGACGCTGAAATCGCTGTAGACGGATCCATGTCCCTGGACAAGGCCCATGCCATTGCTGAAAA
>Ga0256404_1009125_pt1 | contig 14410 bp, 10 predicted proteins | sample RumenRJG_01DNA_FD_185990 | JGI IMG/M metagenome (GOLD analysis project Ga0256404, IMG submission 185990) | Bovine rumen microbial communities from Lethbridge, Alberta, Canada - RJG_01 | ecosystem: Host-associated > Mammals > Digestive system > Stomach > Rumen | place: Canada: Alberta | collected...
TGTTACCACATGGAAGGGGCGCGCCCTGCTGGTGGTACGCAGCTCGCAAAAGAAGGGCAAGGTAACAGTAAGCGTCAAAGGCAGTCTGCCCACAGCTAACCTAATCATCAATTCGAAATAATAAAAACAGCGCCACTCATCACGAGCGGCGCCTTTTCTTTTACCAACTAATAAACCTAAAACCAAATTACTACAAAAATAAAACCTAAATCATTTACTCTAACTAAAAACAATATATATAACGTATCCCAAATTTTCTGCGGCAAAGGTACGATAGTTTTAATAGGAAGACGATAAAAAATGATTCAAAAAAATAAAAAAATCGTTCATTGAAACAAAAATACATACAATGAACGATTTTTTATTGTGACTGATGATATTACCAGATTCTGCTGAGCTGACGGACTTGAGCCTCGTAATCAGCACCAGACACTGTCAGAGTGTTATAAATGCTCTGGGGGAAGATGAGGTTGGTCATCGACATGGTGCCATTTTCAGTAAAGAGCTCTACTGACGATTGATCAACGTAGATGTCGAGCGTTACAGTAGTACCTGAAACATTCAGAGGGGCTCGCATTGAAGGAACTGAGAATGTTCCGTTGAAATTAGTCTTACCTGTAGCAGAGGTGCGATGAACAGTAAGCATACTGGATGAAGCATTAATATCGATGACGTATTTCTCATCGAACGAATTACCCAGCGTGATGGTAGAGTTCTTATCAAGATTGAGCTTGATTCTGAGCTGATAGGCATCTTTAACATCAAGGTTAGAACCTGCCGACAGCCAACTACCGGCTATCTTATCGATTTCGCTAACCACAGTGTTTGTCAACAAAGGAGTGCCGTTGTAGTTGATAAGTTTCAACTCGCGAGGCAAAGTCATGGCCGAACGCCAAGGCGAACAAGGCACATCGCCAGCATAGTTCCAGTTGTTCATCCAACCAATCAGCAGTTTTCTATCGCCGGTATTGCTCCAAGTAACGCCAGCATAGTTGTCCATACCATAGTCGAGCCAGAGCGGATAGTCGAGTGCATCGGCCTTGAATTCCTTGCCATCGAACTGACCAACAAAGTACATGGTGCCTGAGCCCAATACGGGGCCGCCTGGGTTAACACTTACTATCAGCACCCACTTATCGCCAAACTGCAGCAAATCGGGGCACTCCCACTGCAAATCAGGACGACCAGGCAGGTCGACTACAAACGTGCTTAGCTTGGTCCAGGTCTTCATATCGGTAGAACCGAAAAACTCTATGCCCTTGCTCCAGCCCTTGGCCAGCGACATAATCCATTGCTGGGAATCGGCATGCCAGAACACCTTGGGGTCGCGCTGACGGTCGTCATTATTCTTAATAACGGGGTTGGCGGCGTAGCGTGTAAAGTTCTTACCTCCATCTGTAGAATAGGCCATGCTTTGCTGCTGTCCGGCATCACCTGCCGAGGTATAGAATGCCACCATAGCGCCTGCACCGAAACCTGCAGTATTGTTATGGTCGATGACAGCCGAACCAGAGAAGATATCGCCCAATTCATCGCGTGTCAGGGCTACGGTCTGCTCTGTCCAATGAATCAGATCGGTGCTGGTGGCGTGGCCCCACGACATATTGCCCCAATTGTTGCCTTGGGGATTATACTGGTAGAACAGATGATATACGCCATCAACGTACACCATACCGTTGGGATCATTCATCCAGTTCTTAGCCGGCGTGAAGTGTATCTGCGGGCGATACAATTCGGTGTAGCTACCTAGTGTTGGCGTAGGTGCAGGAGGATCAACAGGCTCCACTGGCGTGGGTGGCTCGGGAGCTGGTTGTTCCTTCTTGGGATCATCACTTGTACAACCAAGAATGGTAACCGCCATTGTAGCGGTTACCATCATTGCAGAAAAGAAATTCCAAGATTTCTTCATATTTTTCTATCACTAACGCTATCTATTATCTTGTCTTCAGATATTCAAGAGAATTCTTGGCGAGAGTAAGGACATTGTCCTGATAGATATTGTTCTTTGGATGAGCGCTCTTGTCAGGAGTACCGTCGGCATTCTTCATAGAGAACTCGCAACCACCGTTACCGATGCAAAGCAAAGTGCCCTTGAACTCAGTATTACCCTGCTGAGCCTCCCAAACGTTCATCTGGCTAACCCACCATATCTGGCTGTCCCAGGTGCCGAGTGGATATACACCGTAGGTCTGTGTGCACTGTGTGTAGCAAGCTTCCTCGGTATTACCAATACCTGTCCAGAGTGAAGGAAGATTGAAGAACAGACAGTTGTGGTCTTCAGTCCAACCTGGACCCTTGAAGGCGATAAGCTTGGTATCGGCATTAGTCTCAACCTCAAGACCCTTATAGATAGGATGTGATGAGTGATCCTTCTTGAACTTGTGGTCAGGATACAGCTCTACAGCCATCTTCCATACATCATTGTTGATGCCACCAAAGCCTGTTCCGATAGCACGGTCGTTACCCTTCATCTCGTCAAGACTTATACGGCCGAGATGTTCGGCATAAACAGTAGCATGGCTCCACAGCAGCATGCTTCCACCTTCCTTATACCACTCCTTGATAAATGGTGTAGCAGCCTCTACAACCTCTGGCATAGCAAATACTTCACCTTCGCCAACACCTTCGAGATCGCGCAGCCAGAACAGAACACGGTATGGCTCGATATCGTCGGTGCTATTTATATCGCCGAAGTAAACGTACTTAGCGGTTGGATAGGTCTCGTGCAGCCACAACCAAGCCGAAGCCTCATCGTCGTCACCATTCTCTACCAACTCCTCAGGTGTTGCATAAACGCTCAGGAATCCAATAGCGGTCTTACCAATGCGGAGTGAAGACTTGGTTGACAGAGAGGTACCCTTCTCGTTCTGAGCAACCAGTGTTACATCCCATGTATCACCAGTATTTACATCGCTGATGGTATAGCTGGTTAAAGAACCGCTAAGCGTCTCATTGATGGTGCGCACACCATTGGTTGCTGTCAGTAAGATAGAAGTTGCATCTACAGCCTTGTTCCATTCTACAAGTGCATCGTAACCACCATCCTTATCAACCTGACTCATCTGTACGCCAGTAATGCTTGTAGCACCCTCGCGAAGATAGTTCTTGATAACACCTGTTGAGAAGTTTGTACCATCAGTAAGTTTGAACACATACTCAAAAGGTACATTGGTTGGTACATTCTTATGGGTATAGCTACTACCGCTAACCATCTCGCTTGAAGAGAGTGTGCCATTACGATAGACCGACACCAACATCTGCGTTACCTGCGCATTGGGTGATGGCCATGTCCAAATATAATCGTCGCCAGAAAGCGAACCTGTTATCTGTGATGCATCGGGAGCGCTGAGCTTCATTGCCTCGCGGTCGATGTCCTTGTCCTGACATGCAGTCAGGACTAAGGCTACCATCGCCAATATAATAAATGATATTTTTTTCATAACTGTATTAATTATCTTCTTAACTTCGTTAACTACTTAACTTCTTAATTGTATCCCTTGTTCTGGGTATAGAGACCAGGCACATAGTAGAGCTGGATATATGGCAGAGGGAAGTACTCGTTCTTGCCTGCTGTGAAGTGGGCATCCTTGTAGTACTGTGCATATGTCTGCTTGCCATAGGTTACGTCCTTCTCGGTCTCAAAGAATGCATTCAGTGTCTGAGAAGCGATACCCCAGCGACGAAGGTCGAAGAAGCGGTTGCTCTCCATAGCCAACTCAAGGCGGCGCTCCCACTGCAGGCACTTACGTGCTGTTTCCTTATCCTGGAAGTAAGATGTAGGATAGAGAGCGATATCGCACTGGTCGGCAGCGTATGCAATGTGCTTTGCAACAGAATTCTTAGCGCGCTGACGGATATCGTTAATGATGGTACGTGCCTCTTCAAGAGAACCTGTCTCAATCAGAGCTTCGGCACGCATAAGCATCACGTCGGTATAGCGCAGTACATAGTCGTTCATAGCGAATGCCTGCCATGGGTTGTCGAATGTCTCGCCCTTAGAACGCTGTGGAACTTCCTTCAGAGAGGCATAGTAGCCATAGGTGTTAGGTGTACGAGAGTTGTCGGTAGTCATGGTGTACTGAGCCTCGTATTTGTATGGGAATGTAGGCATACCTACTGTGTGGAACAAACGTGGATCCCACTTCTGTGCTGTTGGAACACCATTGATAGGATAAGCTATCTCCTTGTTAAAGTCGTCGAACATGGGCAGACCATCCTTTGTCTTAAAGGCATTTACCAGGTTCTGTGTAGGCTTGTGGAAGTCCCATCCGCATGACCAGATGCCCCAGCAACCATTCAGCATGTTACTCCAGTTTGCACGACCATACAGTGTATTATCGTCCTGATAGTCAGAGTGCTGTACGGCAAAGATGCTCTCCTTAGAGTTCTTATACTCAGGCAGGAAGATATCGCCAAAATCCTCAAGATAGCCATACTGTGAGTTAGCCACCTCCTGTGTGTACTTCAGTACTTCCTGCATATACTGGCTGTTGATGTGGCTTACGCCTGTATTTGCCTCATATCCGTCGCCCCAAGCCATTGTGAGGTAGCACTTTGCCAGATAGGCAGCAGCAGCTATCTTATTGGCACGTCCGCCCTGAGCCTGCTGTACTGGCAGTACATCGTAGGCAGCCTTAAAGTCGGCCACAATCTTCTGCATCAGCTCTTCGTGAGTAAACTCATTATTAGGAGTCTGCTCCTCGGTGTGGTTCTTATAAACCTCTTCATCAACCCAGGGCACCTGATTCCAAAGCTGAACCAGCTTGAAATAGAAGTGAGCACGGAGGAAACGAACCTCACCCTCACGAATAGCCTTTGTCTGGGCATCCATAGTCTCGCTGTTGGCCAAAGAAACCAATGCACGGTTACAACGGCTTATTGAACAGTAGAAGTGATACCACAGCTCATCCATGTGGTCGGGAGTAGAAGCTGTCAAAGTAGACCATACCTCTACTGGATGATAGTTTGTATCGGTGGTTCCTGAGCCGCCTTTCATAGCGTCGTCGGATGACACATCGCCATAGGGCCAGAGATTAAACGGATAGGTGTACCAGTCATCACCGAGTTTTGCGTAAGCTGCTGTAACCATCTCCTCGGGCTGACTCATTGCCAGATCTTCGCTAATAACGCCCTTGGGGGTCACGTCTATGAAATCGTTGCACGAAGTGAGTGAACCGCAAACGATCAGACCTGCGCATATTGATTTATATATTGTTTTCATAACTCTATAATCTTAATTCTAAATTCTTAACTCTTAATTAAAACGAAGTCTGGATACCAAATGAAATGCTGGTGCTATTAGGATACATCCAACGTGGGTTCTCTGGATCCGAGCAAGTAAGTGAGCTACTCTTAATGGTGAGTAAGTTATGTCCAGAAACGTATACACGAGCACTGGTCATGTTCAACTTGCTGAGCAGACTCTTTGGGATGTTGTAACCAAGCTGTACCTGACGGAGCTTTGCGTATGAGCCATTCTCAACAAAGTAGGTAGAGGCACGGTTTTCGTTGCCAGTATTGTTGGTGGTCAAAGCAGGAATCTTGCTACCGGTGTTAGCTGTGGTCCATGCACCAAGCATACGGTTACCCTTGTTAGAACCAGCATCGGTAATGCTGTAGAAGTCGGTCTGGAACTTCTGGTCGTTGTAAACGTCCTGTCCAGCAACACCCTGCCAGAACATATTGAAATCGAAGTTCTTATAGCTCAGGTCAACATTAAGACCCCATGAGAAGTTGGGTACTGGATTGAAAATCCAAGTCTGATCCTGCTCGTTGATGATACCATTACCATCCAGGTCGGCATACTTCAAACCACCTACGCGAGCGTTCTCCTGGCCACTTGCCAGAACTTCATCGCGATTCTGGAACAGTCCGTCAACTACATAACCTACGATAGAACCATAAGGATGACCAGACTCTACAAGGTTTTCCTTTGCTGTGTGAACATACGAACCTGTAGTTGTTTCGGGCAGATAAGTAACCTTACTGCGATAGAAGTCCAGATTACCATTTACATTGTAAGTCAGGCCGTATTCGGTTGTATGACGATAGCCAAGGGCAAATTCCATACCCCAGTTCTTGAGGCTTGGACCGTTAAGCCAGCTTGCACCACCTTCACCCATCGAACCCAAATAAGCAGGGTTGATAAGCATATCCTTTACCTTTTTAATATAGGCGTCGACTGTACCATAGAGTGAGCTGCCAAAGAAACGGAAGTCAAGACCAACGTTCCACTGCTCGGTTGTTTCCCACTTCAGATTGTTGTTCTGAGCCTGTGTGGCACGGAAACCAGAAGGGAAGATACCGCTGCCAGCCAGATTCAGGTCGTAGGCTGTAGACTCGTTGCGACCGCCACCGTATGTAGCTGCATAAAGACCATAGCGAGCATAGTTTGAGATAGCCTGGTTACCAGTCTGACCCCAAGAAGCACGAATCTTCAAATCGTCGATCCAGCTCTGATTCAGATGCTGAGAAATACGATAACCGAGTGTAGCAGCTGGGAATGTACCGTAGCGGTTATTCTCACCAAAGCGGCTAGAACCGTCGTGACGGATAGTGAACGAAGCCAGCAACAAATCCTTGAAGTTATAGTCGAGCTTACCGAAGAACGATACCAGGTTGTAGCCCTCCTGAATACCGCTTGCGCGCTGTGTGCCAGTAGCAGCATCGGGATACATATAATCGTAGTTCTCGATAGCAAACATCTGTGCGTATGCATTCGACCACTCGTTGATATCTCTGTGAAGCTCCATACCACCCAGTACGATAAATGAATGATCGGTACCAAGGGTGAAGTTATAGTTTGCGGTGTTTGACCATGTCCACTTAACCGATGTCTTGGCGCCCATATTTGCTGATGGAGTAGAGTTGTTTACAACATCAGAGTGCCAGGTATATGTTACACTGTGGATATTCTCCGACCAGAGGTCGAGACCGAAGTTTGAACGGAGAAGCAATCCCTTGATGGGCTCAATGTTAACAAATGCGTTACCAAACACACGCCACATCTTCAGGCGATTGTCGCGGTTGTGGTACAACTCACGCAGTGGGTTCTGACGGTCGCTCATACCACCTACAGGACCTGAGAATGTTACACCGTCTTCCTCATATACAGGGAGTGTTGGCGACATCTTCAAGGCATTTTCCAGAGGCTGGCAGTCAACCTGATTAGAATATGTAATAGTAGCATTCTCACCGATAGTTACCAACTTATTAATCTTGAAACTAGTGTTGATACGACCAGAGAAGCTCTCGAAATCGGTGTACTTCAGGATACCCTTGTTCTTCTTATAACCAAATGAGAACAGAGCTGACGACTTATCGGTTGCATTTGAAATAGAAAGGTCGTAGTTCTGTGAGAAACCTGTGCGAGAAATGGCCTTCAACCAATCGGTATTGCTAAAGCGCATGGTTCTCTTCGAGTTCATGTAGCCGTCGTACAGACCATTTACGGTAAAGTTCTCCATCTGTCCTGTTGCGGGGTTATAGGCAGAGATTGGTGTGCCGCTGCCTGCATGCAGAGTCAAACCGTAGTTGTTGGCATAAGCTTCAGGATCAAGTCCGTCGTTCATAGCAGCCTGAGCCATAGCTGTAGCATACTCGGCTGTATTCGACAGATCCATCATGCTCTGCTTGTTGTAGAACTGTGCAGTAAGATTTGCAGAGAAGTCAATCTTTACCTTGTCGCCCTTCTTACCGCTACGGGTGGTGATGATAATCACACCATTGGCAGCGCGGCTACCATAGATAGAAGCCGAAGCAGCGTCCTTCAGAACCTGCATCGACTCAATGTCGTTCATGTTCAGTGTGTTCAGATTGGTTGTGGTGGGCACACCGTCGATAACGAACAATGGATCCTGTGAAGAGTTGAACGATCCAATACCACGAATGCGAACGGTACCAGCACCTACAGGCGAGCCATTACTGGTAATAGTCATGCCTGGCACTTTTCCCTGCAGAGCACGCATTGGGTCGGTGTCTGCCGATGTCTTCAGGTCTTTTGTCTCTACTACAGAAACCGAACCTGTCAGGTCGGCCTTACGCTGAGCCTGATATCCAGTTACTACGATTTCTGCCAGCTCTTTAGCATTGTCTTTCAAGGTTACTTGCATGCCATTTTTAGCAGGCAGCTCCTGGGTTTTAAATCCAATGTACGAGAAGACAAGCGTTTTACCAGCTTCTACCTTTAGTTTAAAGTTACCATCAAAATCGGTAATCGTACCGTTCGATGTTCCTTTCTCCATTACTGTGGCTCCAATTACGGACTCGCCAGAGGCGTCGACCACGGTACCACTGATCTCCGTTTGCGCGTACATTACAGTACTAGCAAGGAGAGCAAAGAAACTCAGAATCAGTTTTCTTAGTTTTTCCATTGTTGAATGTTTAAATTGGTTAGTACTCATTGTGAATTTGATTTTTTGCAAAAGTACTCCAATTATAAACAAGAGAGGTTAAATATTCGTTCGTCTCATACAAAATTTGTTTCAATGTAACAAATTTGCGCATAAATGAACGATTTTTTATATCAAGAAAGATCTGATGGGCTGATGCCAAATTCGTCTTTAAAACACTTGGTGAAATAAGATGGAGCAGTAAAACCTACGTCGTATGCCACCTCAGAAATATTCTTATCGGTTGTTGCCAGAAGCTGATATGCACGTTTCAAACGAGCTGTACGCAGGAGTTCCACTGGCGAAGAATCGGTGATAGCCTTCACCTTACGATAGAGTTGCACACGACTCAGGTTCATATCTGCAGCAAGGTCTTCAACACTCACCTCACTATCCGACATTCGAGCTTCTACTACTTCCTTGAAACGGGCAAGGAAACGTGAGTCGACAGTAGGTTCGGATGTTTCAGGCTTTTCTACTCCTGATTCGGCTACCTCTGCAGGTTGCTCTGGTTCTGCTGGTTCTGCAGGCAACTCTTCGGCAGGAATGTTCCACAAGGTATCTATAACACGCTCGCGCTGCATGGTTACCTTATTAAGATGGTAACGGTAGTTCAGTACGATGGCTATAAGCAATAGAAGGATAATACCAACAGCCATCCATGTGATGACACGCTGAGTGTCGAGCTGCTGCAAGTAATTGTCCGACTGTTCATGCAGGAGGTCTACATTACGCCCTTGGCGTGTAAGCTCTTCAGATTGTAATAATAGCACTTTGGCATTATCTTTGGTAACCAGCGATGCCGTCAGGCGATTATCCTTTTGATAGGACTTGCCCTCAAGTATGTCCATCGCTAACTGAAGCACTTCATCGCCATGTGTAGGATAGATATATGAAGCCTCAAGGATAGAGTCGCGAACATTTGCCAATCCATTACCTTCACCAGGAAGGCCGTCGATACCGCAATATTTTGTATGGCGCGAAGCGGGGAGTTTTGAAAGTACTTTCGAGGCGCCTACAGCCATGCGGTCGTTCTGACCAAACACAAAATCAATGTTTGAAAGGTCACCATGATAAGCCTTAATGGCCTTCATGGCACTCTCTTCAGTCCAGTCACCTTGCAGAGAGGCCACAAGCTCAATATTGGGATAACTGCTAATAGCTTTCACAAAACCATTATGCCGCTCTATGGCCGGCGATGAACCTTTCAGACCCATTATTTCTAAAACCCTACCTTTGCCTTTTAGCTTGGTTGCGATATATTCTCCCATCAGGCGCCCCATCTCGAAGTTATCAGCGCCAATGAAAGCGGTAAACTTCTCAGAGTTAGTCTTACGGTCGAAAACAATAACAGGAATGCCTTTGTCGAAAACCTCATCTATAGCTGGCGACACAGTAGCTATCTGGTTGGGAGCCACAATAAGCAAATCCATACCGTCTTTCATAAATTGGTGTATTTGCTCTATCTGCTTCTCATCGCTACCATCGGCCGAAGCAAAGCTAAGTTCGACATTGTTGTGGACATAGGTGCCCATTTTCAGTTCCTCGTTCAACTTGTTGCGCCAGATGTCTTCAGAACATTGTGATACGGCAATTTTATAGGTCTTCTTACTCTTGGAGCAAGAAACCAGCATTGCTATCAAGGCAATTATTATGAAGGTTATTTTCCGCATCGGTTTTATAATTGTCAGTAATCAATGGCAAAGATAGGTAAAAATTGCGAAAGTTCCAAGTTTTTATCTAAAAATATTGCCATTTTGAACAAAAAAAGGTTCAGCCCGAAGCTGAACCTCATTCAATATAAGATACTTTTATAGTGTCTTTAACTTATCAGGAATAACAGGCATGGCGCCATTTTGTGTGCAAACATAGGCACTCACCTGAACGGCTATTTTGTGGGCCTCTTGAACAGGTTTGCCATTGATAATTGAGGCACAGAACGAACCTGTAAACGAGTCGCCAGCACCTACAGTATCAGCCACTTCTACTTTAGGAGTATCCTGGAACGAAGTCAGTCCATCGTCGGTAAATACGTAAGAACCATTGGTTCCACAGGTCAGCACAAGCATCTTGAGATGGAAGTCCTGAACTATTTTCTCACAAGTCTGGCGCATATCCAGGCTATCGTATTCGAACATACGACTAACAACAACCAGTTCCTCATCATTAATCTTCAAGATATTGCAGATACAGAACGATTCTTCGAGTATCTCCTTCGAGTAGAACTGCTGTCGCAGATTAATGTCGCAAATACGGATACAATCATTTGGTGTTGCATCAAGGAACTTGCGGATATTCTCGCGGCTAACCACATTGCGCTGAGCCAACGAGCCAAAACAAACGGCACGAGCATTCTTGGCAATCTCTTCCATCTCGGAATTGAACGGAATGTTGTCCCAAGCAACGTTCTCCTTAATGTCGTAAGTAGGGATACCGTCGCCTGTAAGAGTTACTTGAACCGTACCAGTGGGATAAGGCACACGTGGCATCAAGTAGTTCAGATTGTGCTCTTTCAGAGCCTCGATAGTTTCGTCGCCTAATGCATCCTCACCCAATGCGCTGATAGCGATGGTGTCGAGTCCAAACTGGGCTGCATGATATGCAAAGTTAGCAGGTGCGCCACCAAGTTTCTTTCCTTCGGGAAGTACATCCCACAATGCCTCGCCGAGGCCTACAACATAACGTTTCATGCTTTTACTGAATTAAGTTGCTTGATATATGTGAATAAATAAATGACACCGATAGCCATAACGATTACGGCACCAGCCTGTCCGATAGCATCGCTGGCAAAGCCCATCAACAGCGGGAATATGGTTCCACCAAAAAGTCCCATAATCATCAGACCGCTAACCTCGTTCTGCTTTTCGGGCATAGAGGTAAGAGCTTTAGCGAAGCAGATGGAGAAAATATTAGAGTTGCCATAACCCACCAATGCAATAGCACTATAGAGCATCCACTTCTCTGTGCCCACAAAGAGTCCGCACATAGAGAGTGCCATCATCACCACGCTAATGATAAAGAAGGTACGTGTAGGCAGAATGCGCAGGAAGAACGAGCCTGTTAAGCAACCGATGGTACGGAAGATGAAGTACAGGCTGGTAGCAAAGGCTGCATCGTTCAGTGTCATGCCAAGGCGCTCCATCAAAATCTTTGGGGCTGTGGTGTTAGTACCTACATCGATACCAACATGGCACATAATACCAAAGAACGACAACAAAACAATAGGAGTACCCAACAGCTTAAAGCACTCGGCAAAAGTAGAAGGTTTACCCTCGATTTTAGGTTCATCAATTGGCGTAACAGCCAAAAGTGCTGTAGCCAGGAAACCTACAAACATATAGATTGTGAAGAGGATACGCCAGTCGTAGCCGAAAGATGGTATAACCTGTGTAGCACCCCACATGGCCAGATAAGGAGCCAAGAACGAAGCGATGGCTTTGATAAACTGTCCGAATGTAAGTGTGGATGCAAGATTTCCACCTCCCATCACTGTTGATACCAGTGGGTTCAACGAGGTCTGCATCAGGGCATTGCCGATACCTAACAACGAGAACGAAATGAGCATGATGGTGAAATTATTGCCAAACATGGGTATCATCAGCGACAGCACTGTTACCAAGAGTGAGAGGAGAACGGTCTTTTTACGTCCAATCTTGTTCATCAGCATACCTGTAGGAACGCTGAAAATCAGGAACCAGAAGAACACCAGAGAAGGAAAGATGTTGGCAGTCGAGTCATTGAGCGCCAAGTCTTCTTTCACATAGTTCGAAGCAATGCCCACCAGATCTACAAAACCCATGCAGAAAAAGCAGAGCATTACAGGAATCAGGGCTAATTTGTTAACTTTACTCATAGATTTATTTGACTTTTTTACTATTTCACAATCTCATAAATAGTAGCCTTTCCGCCTTTTACCTTTAACATAGTATAAGGTATAGAAGGGAATACCAGATTAGTCATAGCCATCTTGCCATCGGCAGCAAAAGCTTCAATACTACAGCGGTCGATGAATATACGTAACTGTTTCATGGCACCATGCGTTGGTGCTGTTGTTACTGTTGCAAAAGCCTCGCTGAAACTGCAATCACCACTCTTTGTGCGATCCATAGAGAATGTTTGTTTTTGAGCATCATAGAACATTGTAACTTCCTCGCCATTCGTATTGCTCAGCGTGAGTTCCATAGAACCCTTTATATCTATAACAAGTTCACAAACATCTGACAGTTTCTTCACTTTCTTTCCACGCAAAGCCTGCATCTCCTTAGAAGGAATAACGCCGCAATATGTTTCTTCGCCATCGGCAAACAGGTCCAAATCACGAGGAATACTGTTGGAACTACGGAACTGATGAGTGGGCACCTGGTTTGCATACTGCCAGTTTGACATCCAAGCAATAACCACATGGCGATTCTCAGGAGCATTACTGAACGAAACTGTTGCATAGTGGTCTTTACCATAGTCCATCCATTTGGTGACCTCGGGTTTCGACTCACAAGTAAACTTATGGCCATCGAACTGGCCTACAAAGTATTGTGTTGCGTTTCCGCCAAAAGGTCCTCCTGGGTTAATGTTGCACACCAACATCCACTTCTGCTGACCAGTACCACGAACTGGCAGCTGCATCATATCGGGGCATTCCCAAACGCCACCATGGTTGCCATATTCACGACCAAAGCTGCTTTCAAAGGTCCACTCCTTCAGGTTGGGCGAAGAATAGAACTGCATCTCCTGACCGGCAGCAAGAACCACAATCCACTTCTGAGTTGGTTCATGCCAGAAGATCTTTGGGTCGCGGAAATCTGGAATATCGCTGGTTATCACAGGGTTCTTCTCATATTTAGTAAAAGTACGGCCTCCATCAGTAGAATATGCCATTGATTGCGTCTGAGCCTCTGCAGCAGAGGTATAGTAAGCGATAATGGCATTCTTACCGAAGCCAGCAGAATTACGAGTATCAACCACGCAAGAACCGCTGAATATGGTACCTATGGCATCTGCCTCTATCGCATTTGGCAGTGCCTCCCAATGAACCAGGTCTTTTGATACAGAATGGCCCCAAGTCATATTCTCCCACAGCGATCCAAAGGGATTATATTGGAAGTACAAGTGCCACTCGCCATCCTTATAGAACATACCATTAGGATCATTCATCCAGCCATATACTGGAGAATGATGATACTCTGGACGGAATCGTTCAACGTTTGAGGTATCGAATGTATTGCTGAATTTCATTTCCTTCCAGCATGCAAACTCTTTAAGAACACCCTTTGTACGACGATCGCCATGGAAAATAATATCAAGTGTCTGCCCGTCTTTTATTTCTAATGGCACATAATAATCTACATGATCTACCGACAAGCGGACATTGGGTCGGCGATAAGACTGATTGTCTTTGCCTATCACCCTGACGCTGGCATTCTCTGCCCTTTCTTCTACAGGCAGTAATACATACTTGTAGTTTGTGTCGACACTAACCATCACATGGTTATCACCGAGTACCCTGGGTTGTACCTGAGCCTGTGCCGAGGTCGCCATCAGTACTGCAGCTACGATCGTTGTCATTACCTTTTTCATAAAGTTATTCATTTTATTGTTTCAGATTTTTGCCACAAAAGTACATCAAAGACATGATACATACAATAAATAATGTTTCATTTACTAATAAAAATCGTTCATTGCAACAAAAATACATGCAATGAACGATTTTTAATTCGACTCATAGTGGAACGATAAGTGCTATATCATATCTATCAGAAACTGATGCAGGCGCAGGTCTTCATCGAGTTCCGGATGGAAGGCTGTGGCTATCTGATTTCCTTGACGTGCAGCAACAATATGACCATCGACGATAGCTATCGGGCTACAATCATCTGCTAACACTTTTTCTATATACGGAGCACGTATAAACGTCATTGGTACATCAGCACCTATACCATCAACAGCGCCTGTGGTGTGGAAACTACCCAATTGACGGCCATAAGCATTACGACGAACACGGATATGCATGGTACCCAGATAGC
>Ga0256404_1009126_pt1 | contig 14409 bp, 14 predicted proteins | sample RumenRJG_01DNA_FD_185990 | JGI IMG/M metagenome (GOLD analysis project Ga0256404, IMG submission 185990) | Bovine rumen microbial communities from Lethbridge, Alberta, Canada - RJG_01 | ecosystem: Host-associated > Mammals > Digestive system > Stomach > Rumen | place: Canada: Alberta | collected...
CCTGTCCCCGAGATAACCCAGCCGATAGGCGTAGCAATGGTGCCGGGCATCGTGGTATCTCTTCTTCAAATCAGCGACAATGTCCTTCACTTCTTCCTCAGTCTCAACGGGATAAGCGAAAGATATGAACCGGCTGCCATTGTCCTTGAACAATCCTTCCGCCGGAGCTGGGACGCTCAGGTACGAGTCTTGAATCATATCCACGAATTTAAGGTTTTTCACATAATTTTGCAACGGGGCGGGATTTTTTGTATTTTTGAATAACTATTTGGGTTATATGGTTTATCAATTAAGAGTCACCTTGGCTGGAATCAAAGGATTCTACAGGGTTTACCGGATGGATTCCGGCACCACACTTTACGAGTTTCACAAGCAGATGAGGGCTGACATGGAGTTCCCTCAGGACCAGCTGATAATGTTCAAGGCACTTGACGCCGATGGCGGGGTCGTGGCTCGTTATGGTCTCTTTGACTTGGGAAACGGGACTGTGGACAACATCACTATCGGTGACACTGTCGGAAAAGGTGTCGCCTCCTTTATATATTTCTATGACGTTCCGAACAAGAAAAGCGTCATCATCACAATCGAGGGAGAAGAGGAAGGAAATGGCCCCGCCCCGGTGATCATCGACGTGAAGGGTCCGAATCCTATTGAATTCGAGAACGGGTACGTCGCTTTCGAGGATCTTCCCGACTCCCAGCGCCACCTTCCCGGCCAGAAACCTGACTGGCTCAGCGAGCTTGGCTCCAGCTCTGACGAGGACAAGCCGGAGGACGATGACGACGAGGACGAGGATGATGACGACGAGGACGGGAAGGAAGTATTCGACGGCACTGAAGACCTGGACTTTTAGTTCATGCCGCGCCGGCTCGTCATAATTCTCGGGCCGACGGCCGTGGGGAAGACTGATTTCAGCGTCACTAAGGCCTTGGAATACGGTTCCCCGGTTATCTCTTGTGACTCAAGGCAGATCTACAAGGAAATGACTATCGGTACGGCTGTCCCAGAAAAGGAACAGCTCGAACGGGTCAAGCATTATTTCATACAGACAATTCCAGTCACTCAGACCTACACGGCAGGAGATTATGAGCGTGAAGCCATCACGCTGATAAACAAGCTTTTCGAGGAAGGTCATGACACCCTCGTGATGACCGGAGGCTCAATGTTCTACATCGACGCTGTGTGCGAGGGTCTGGACGATCTTCCGGACGGGGATCCTGACTTACGGAAGTCCCTTTGGGAAAGAGTTGATTCTGAGGGCCTTGCCAGTCTTGTCGAGGAACTTGAGATAAGGGATCCCCAGACATATTCCAGGATCGACAAGAACAACAGCCAGAGGGTTGTGAGAGCCCTCGAGGTGTGCCTTGTCTCCGGCCGGCCGCTCTCCTCATTCAAGTCCGGGGGCAAGAAAAGGGATTTCGAGATCGAGAAGATCGGGCTCACAAGGCCGCGGGAGGAGTTGTACTCCCGGATTGATAAGAGAGTTTTGAATATGGTTGAGGAGGGCCTTGAGGATGAGGTCCGTTCCCTTCTCCCCTACCGGGATCTTCAGGCGCTCCAGACGGTGGGGTACAAAGAGATGTTCGACTATCTGGACGGCAAGATCCCCCTTGAGGAAGCCATCCGGCTGATCCAGAGAAATACCCGCCACTATGCTAAGAAACAGATGACTTGGTGGCGACGCAATAACTCTATCAGTTGGATTGATCTACATTGACATCCGCACCCCTGCCAGAATCCTTCTCCCGAGTAGTTTCCTGGAAGAGTGGAAACTCTGGTAAGCGCTGACAGCGTCCGTGGTCAGGACATTGGAGTCAAGGATATTCATGCAACGCAGATAAAGGCTGCATTTGGCAAGCTTCCACACTGCCTCCACCGAAACCAGAGGAGGATTGGAGGTCTTTTTGCCGGCCACCCGATACACGTATTTTCTCTTTTAACCATTACTATTTTCCCTTTTGACATTTCGCTAAAGAGACAAACAAGTTCCAGACACAAATGACTGATTGGTGGAAAATTATTATATTTGTATATTTAACACCTATCCACATGTCAAGCAAGACACATCTCGATCAGCACTGCGAGACGATCATGCGGGAATACCGGGACAACCTGTCTTGGTTCAAGGAGTCGTCCCGGAAGGTGTACAGCCTTCTGAAAAAGACTCTGGACGACGCCGGATTGTCCGTGGCTGCTCTGGAATACAGGGTCAAAGAGGAGGACTCGTTAGAGGGAAAGTTAGAGATTAAAGGAGGGAAATACCAGTCTCTCAAGGACATAACCGACATCATCGGCCTTAGGGTGATAACCTTCTATATCGACGATGTGGACAAGGTCGCCTCGGCGGTTGAGAGAGTTTTCGAGGTGGATTGGGAGAATTCAGTAGATAAGCGCAAGGCTCTCGAGATCGACAGTTTCGGATACCTTTCCCTGCATTATGTCTGCCGCGTTCCCGACTCAGAGTACAGGATGGAGATCCAGATGAGGACAGTCCTCCAGCACGCCTGGGCCAACATGAACCACGACACGGGCTACAAGTCCGGAGTGGAGATTCCTCCACGCTATCTCCGTGACCTTAGCCGCTTGGCGGGAATGCTGGAACTCGTCGATGATGAATTCAGCAGAATCCGAACCGAGCTGACGGACTATCGCCGTAAGGTCAGGGCGCTGGTCGCGTCCGGAAATCTCGAGGATGTTCCCCTGGATGGCGACACTTTCAGGAGTTTCCTGGAAATGAACCCCTTCAATGCTTTGAACAAGAGGATAGCCTCTGTAAACCAGGCGGAGATCCAGGAGGTGTCGCTGATGCCTTTCCTGCCTCTGTTCAAGGGCATCGGCTGCAAGACCCTTGGAGATATCTCAAAACTCATCAAGAACTACTCTGAGGGAGCATTCCAGATAGCCACCTACCAGATAGGGCTGACAGACCTGGACATTGTCGCCTCTTCCATCGGTCCGCAAGACCTCTGCATAGCCTACCTTCTCAAGCAGGGCAGCGGAAAAGCGGGAATCAGATACATGTTCGACACCCTCAACGGGAAGTCCGAGAGCAACGACATCCTGGCGGAGATGATTGTCCAGCAGGCAAAGGATTTACTTTTTATGAATCAATGACATGGCCAACAACCCTCTTGACACAGAGCTACTTGACAGGGCGATAATCTTCGCCGTTAAAGCCCATGCCGGTACGGAGCGGCGCGGTAAAGGATTCCCCTACATCGTCCACCCGATGGAGGCGATGGAGATAGTCTCGACCATTACCCCGGATCAGGAACTGCTCGCTGCCGCCGCCCTGCACGATACTGTGGAGGACACATGCGTCACTGTCGATATGATCAGGGAGGAGTTCGGAGACAGGGTCGCTGACATCGTTGAAGCCGAGAGCGACAAACGGATTGAAGGGGTCAGCGATGAGGACAGCTGGTTTGATAGGAAAAAAGCGGCCATGGATCATCTGGCTAAAGCCAGCCTGGACGTGAAAATCGTGGCGTTGGGTGACAAGCTTTCCAACATGAGGGCGATAGCGAGGGACTATAATAAAGTCGGGGACGAGCTATGGGGTTTGTTCCACGTGAAAGACCGGAAGGCCCATGAATGGCGCTACAGGGGGCTGGCCGACTCTCTCAGCGAGTTGAAGGACACGCCAGCTTTCATGGAGTTCATGAGCCTGATTAACCAAGTGTTCGGGAAATGAGCATGGAGCCAAAAAAAATATCCCTTAATGACTATGTCCTGACTGGGGGCGGTTTCAACGGTGAGAGTTACGACCACAAGACCGACCCTACAGTCATGTTGAAGCTTTACATGCCAGGAAAGATCAGGCAGCCGCTGGACGAGATGGAACTGGCGAGGAAAGTCTTCGACGCGGGTATTCCCACCCCAGAGCCGGGAGAATATGTGGTGACTGAGGACGGGCGTTACGGCATCAGGTTCCATAAAGTAGTAGGGAAAAAATCATATTCAAGGGCAACCGGCGACAACCCGTCAGAGGTCGGCCGCTATGCGGAGGAGTTCGCTCATATGTGCCTCCAACTGCACTCGACCCACGTGGACACAAGCGAGTTCGAGAATGTCAAGGACCGCTACCTGAGGTTACTCGCCGAGAATCCTTTCTTCTCCTCTGCCGAGAAGGACAAACTCGAGAGATTCATCCGCGACACTCCCGATGAGGACACCGCCGTCCATGGAGACCTGCAATACAGCAACGCCATATTCGCTGGGGACAAGAGTTATTTCATCGACCTGGGGGACTTCTGCTACGGCAACCACCTCTTCGATGTGGGGATGGTCTATCTCTGCTGCTATCTCAGCAGTCCTGAGTTCATCCAGGAGACTTTCCACATGCCCAAGCCCCTGGCGATGAGATTCTGGGACGAGTTCGCTCCCGTGTATTTCGGGAAAGACCGTCCACTGAAAGAGATAGAGGAAGAGATCCGGCCGTACGCCGGTCTCAAGACATTGATAGTTGAACGGGACTGCGGTTCCCCGATGCCGGAATTCAGGGCCGCTTTATCATCGATATTATGAGGACAAAGCTGAAATTAGAGGAACGCATCAAGCGTAATTCCGCCCTGACCGCCCTGCTGCTGGTGGTCGTGGCCGCGTTAACCCTGGAAGCCACCTCGCTCATCCAGTATTATTACTCGGAGAAAGGCATAAAGGAAGAAGCCTCCAGGCGGGCCGAGAGCCAGCTTGAGAACACGAGGCTCAAGATCGAAGGGGTCCTCGACCAGGTCGAGGCGGTGATCAGGAGCAATATCAGGCTCACCCAGTGGGGATTCGACCATCTGGACAGCCTTGACATGATAACCTCCATAATTGTCCGGGACAATCCTGTCGTGAGCGGCTCCACAGTCGCGCTTGTCCCTGGATACAACAGGAAACGCCCGAAATTCGCCCCTTACTCTTTCAGGGATCCTGGCACCGGGGAAATCCTCTCCAGGTCCCTCGCGACAGAGGAATATGACTATCCTTCGAAGGAGTGGTTCACCAAGGCCATAGAAACTGACGCCGGTTACTGGTCCGAGCCCTACATAGATGTCGGCGGAGGAGAAATCATGATGACAACCTATTCCATCCCCGTTCGGGACGGTAAAGGCCAGGTCGCCGCTGTCCTTACAGCGGACATTTCCCTTGATTGGCTCACGAGCTACGTGGGAGGCAACAAGGTTTACCCGGAGGCTTTCAACATGGTGATAAGCCGGAAAGGCGAGATCATCGTCTGCCCTGTCGAGACGCTTGTCATGAACAAGACCGTCCAGGAGGCCTCGAAGGATTTCGGTGACCAGGAGAGGGTCGGGACAGTCATCCGCTCAATGATGAGCGGCGAATCGGGGGTGATGGAGATCCGAGGAAAGTCATCCAGCAACAACCATGTGTATTTCGCACCTGTGGAACGCACCGGATGGTCCATGTCCATTGTGATTCCCGACAGCGAGATATTCGGGGAAATCAAGAAGACCCGCAGGCTTGTGGAACTGCTCCAGATCTTCGGCCTTTTGATGCTGGTCACCATACTCGGTTTTGCGGCCAAGAGCCAGAACGAGTATAAGAACCTATCGGAGAAGAAGGAGAAGATGGAAAATGAGCTGAACATCGCAAGGAGCATCCAGATGTCCATGATTCCCAAGACCTTCCCTCCTTTCCCCGAGAGGGATGACCTCGACATCTCAGCGGTGATCGTGCCGGCAAAGGAAGTCGGCGGGGACCTGTACGACTATTTCATCAGGGACGGGAAACTGTACTTCTGCATAGGCGATGTGTCCGGGAAGGGTGTTCCGGCGGCATTGGTGATGGCTGTGACCCGCAGCCTGTTCCATTCCGTGGCCACCCATGAGCACACCTCTGCGCATATAGTGAACACCATGAACAAGAGCATGGCCGAGATGAATGACAGCAACATGTTCGTCACCTTCTTCTGCGGCATCTTGAACCTTGAGGACGGCCTTCTTGACTTCTGCAATGCTGGCCACAACGCTCCCGTGATCATCTCCGGAGCAAAAAAAGAGCTCGAACTGATTCCGAATCTTCCTCTGGGAATCATGGAGGACTTCGTGTTCAAATCTCAGAAGGCCGTCCTGAAAGACGATGACGCCTTGTTCTTGTACACTGACGGACTCACCGAGGCCGAAAACATACACCAGGAACTGTTCGGTGAGGGAAGGATGATGGATGTGCTCTCCACAAGAAGGGACTCCGTCGGCCACCTCAAGGCCATGGCCAAGGCAGTGACGCGGTTCGTGGGCGACGCCCCGAGAAGCGACGACCTCACCATGCTGTTCATCCACTACATAAAGAGCGAGCCGGGAGTGCTGAAGCGACATCTTGTGATCAAGAATGATATCGGTCAGATAAGTAGGCTGGAGAAATTCATAAGCGGAATAGCTGCCAGCAAGAATCTGGATGAGGCTCTGGCTACAAATATTAATCTCGCACTTGAGGAAGCGGTCACGAACAGCGTGATGTACGCCTACCCTGAAGGTACTGAAGGTGAGATCGAGATCAAGGCCAGAGTCGATGACAACGAGATTGAGTTCATCCTCTCTGACAATGGCATAGAGTTTGACCCCACCGCCAGGCCGGAGCCGGATATCACCGCCTCGGCGGAGCTCAGACCGATAGGCGGACTGGGCATATTCCTGGTGAAGAACATAATGGACTCCGTGACCTATCGCCGTGAGGACGGCACCAATAATTTGATAATGATAAAAAAACTTAAGTGATATGGAAGTAAAGATTAACAAGAACGAAGATGTGACCACAGTCCGCCTTATCGGACGGCTCGACACTCCCGCCTCACAAGAGGTGGGCAAAGAACTCACCCCCCTCCAAGAAAACGCGGCTGGAACCATCATCCTCGACTGCGAGGAATTAAGCTACATCTCCAGCTCGGGTCTTAGGATATTCCTGTCCCTGCGTAAAGCCGCGGCGGTCAAAGGCGGAAAGGTTATTGTCAGAAGCATCAATGACAGCATCCGTAACGTGTTCATGATGACCGGGTTCCTTAATTTGTTCGAGGTAGAGTGATGCCACTGGCGGTGTTCTCAATCAACATCCTGTCGGAAAACCTGCTCCTGCTGGTGTCGGTGCTGGTGTTCTTCGCCATCCTGCTCACCAAGATCGGGACAAGGTTCGGGATGCCTTCCCTGCTGCTGTTCCTGATAATCGGAATGGTGGCTGGCGCTGACGGGATAGGAATACGTTTTGAGGATTACCACCTGGCCGAGTCAATCGGCCATTTCGCCATGACCATAATCCTGTTCACCGGCGGTCTCCATACTTCCCTCGAGGAATCAAAGCCGGTGATGCGTCAGGGCGTGTTGCTCTCTTCTTTAGGAGTGTTTATCACCGCCTTACTCACAGGAACATTCATCTACCTGACCACAGGCAGCAGTATCGGCGGGATCGGAACCACTTTCCTGGGATGTCTTCTTCTGGCCTCAGTTATGGGGCCAACTGATTCGGCATCAGTGTTTTCCATCCTCCGGGGGAAGAAAATGCATCTGAGGGAACGAATGGGTACAATGCTGGAGCTCGAGTCCGGCAGTAACGACCCCATGGCGTACATTATGACCATCATCATGGTCCAGATATTGACTTCCCCCGAGAAGATGAGCGGCAGCGCGTTGGGGATGCTCTGGACCGGGACTTGGATTCTGGTTGTCCAGATAGCCATCGGCTTTGTGGTGGGTGTAGCCATAGGTTACGGGGCGAAATTCCTGCTTGAAAAAGTTCCCCTGCCCGGCAACTCCCTCTATTCGATATTGATTTTGAGCATCGGGTTCTTTTCCAACGGCATAGCGACCCTCCTGTTCGGCAACGGGCTGCTTTCCCTGTACCTCACCTCCATCATCATAGGCAACAAGGCCAAGATACCCAACAAGAGGGATGTGCTGAAATTCTTCGACGGGATGACATGGCTGATGCAACTGGTCATGTTCCTCATGCTCGGCCTGCTTGCCAAGCCCTCCCAGATGGCGCATTCGCTGGGTCCGGCGATATTGATAGCCCTGTTCATGATGTTCATCGCAAGGCCGGCAAGTGTGTTTCTTTGTCTGGCACCTTTCAAGGAAATATCCACAAAGTCCAAGCTGTTCGTGTCTTGGGTTGGGCTGAAGGGAGCGGGTCCCATATTGTTTGCCCTTTACCCGGTCATAACCGGCCTGGAAGGTTCCGATGACATGTTCAACATCGTGTTCATCATAACCCTCCTGTCACTTGTGGGGCAAGGCATGACCCTATCACCTATCGCCAGGAAACTTGACCTTTGCTACGATGAGGATCCGACTGTGGAAACCTTTGGAATGGAAATTCCCGAGGAAATGGGGTTGCTCAGGGACCACACGGTCACTGAAGATGACTTGAGGGAGGGATCCACTTTAAGGGATCTGAATCTTCCCCATGGAATACGAGTAATGATGGTCAGGCGCGGCGAGCATTTCCTTGTCCCTCACGGGAGCATGGAACTTACCGAAGGTGACCATCTTGTGATTATAATGGGCGAGAGCGACGACGATCTGACTTAGAACGGGAGATCGTTGGTAGAGTCGTCCTCAGCCGGCATGTCGTCAATGGACGGGGCCGGTGCCTGCTCTGGCATGGGAGGGAAACTTTCCCTGGCCACCTGGCTGGCAGGTTGGGCTTGAGGTTGGCCGGCAGGAGTAATCCTCCAGACGCGCACATCATTGTACCAGCGCCCGTTATACTCCCTGGCCCTAAGATTGAAAGATACTTTTACAAGGTCGCCGACCTGGAACCTGTCCAGTTCGGCGACTTTGTCATTTCCAAATGAAGTGAAACATACCTCCGCGGGGAAATTCCCATCCTGATATTCAAGGATGAAATCCTGCTTGACCCAAGCGCCTCTGGCGCTTTGTCCGCTTTGTTTGGCTTCCTTACGGGAGATACGTCCCTCCAACTCAAGTGATGGCATCTGCTTATTCCTTAACAGGCTCTACGAAATGCTTCACAGAATCCAAGGTGATGTCGAACACCAGAGGGGTGTTGGGCTCGATACCGTTGGTACCGCGCTCGCCGTAACCGAGCTCAGCGGGAACATAGAGAGTGGCTTTGCCGCCCTCGCCAAGAAGCTGGAGTCCTTCAGTCCAACCGGGGATGACCCTGTTGAGCATCAGCATGACGGAAGGATCGCTCTCGGGAACTTCCTCAATGACAGAACCATCCTTAAGTGAAAGCTTATAGTGGACATAGACGGTGTCCTTGGGACCGGGTTTGGTGTCATTGCCGGGCTCCTTGATGAGGTAGCACAGTCCGGACTCTGAAGACTCGACACCGGCGATCTTCTTGACTTCCTCGAAATACTTGTCCTGCGCGACCTTGTTGACGGCGGCGGCGTAGGCGGAACGCTTCTCGATGAAGCTATTCATGACCTGGCCAATCTCCTCAGGATTAACCTTGAACTGCTTGACGAAATTGGTGTCACGCTGGTTGCCCTTGGCGTTGACGAAATCCTCGGCGCCCTTCTTGATCTCAGCGAAATTAAGGTCACCCATGTTGTAACCCTTGATCATCTGGCCAAGATTTATACCGAGAAGGTAGCTGACGGAATCAATCTCACCCTTTGAAGGAACGAGTTCCTTAGGCACGCCAGCAGCGGGTCTGGCGGAGTTGCAAGCGACTGCGGAGAAAACCACGGCCGCGACAGCGAAAAACTTGATAACTTTTTTCATGTCTATAGCTTTTATGTGTTCTATTACTTTACTGAGGATAAAGGACGTAAACAGTCCCTATATCTCCGCGAATATCGCAAAAATTATTCGGATTTACATTATTAACGCGGATTTGGTTTGTCATTTAGGAAAACTTTAGCTATATTTATGAAAACCGTCTGACATGGAGATCGATTCAGCATTGCTGCACTCAAAACTGAAAACCTTTTTCGGATACGATTCTTTTAAAGGAGACCAGGAAGCCATTATCCGCAACCTGATTGAGGGAAAGGACTCTTTCGTCCTTATGCCAACAGGAGGCGGGAAGTCGCTGTGCTTCCAGCTGCCAGCCCTTGTCATGCCAGGAACGGCTATCGTGATTTCCCCTTTGATCGCCTTGATGAAAAACCAGGTGGATGTCATCCGCGGTTTCGAGGAAAAGCACACCGGCATCGCCCATTTCCTCAACTCCTCACTCGGCAAGGCCCAGATCCAGGAGGTCCGCCAGGATCTTTTGTCCGGAGTCACGAAACTCCTTTACGTGGCGCCCGAGTCCTTGACCAAGGATGAGAACATCGACCTCCTCAAAGAAATCAAAATATCCTTTTACGCTGTGGATGAGGCCCATTGTATCTCCGAATGGGGACATGATTTCCGCCCTGAGTACCGCCGCATAAGGGATATGATCCAGACGATCGGTAAAGCGCCCGTGATAGCCCTAACCGCGACGGCGACCCCGAAGGTCCAGAGCGACATCCAGAAGAATCTCGGCATCATGGACGCCACAGTGTTCAAGTCCTCCTTCAACAGGCCTAACCTCTACTATGAAGTGCGGGACAAGGTGGACGCCGAGAAAGACATCATTCGCTATATCAAACAGCATCCGGGCAAGTCCGGGATTATCTACTGTCTTAGCAGGAAGAAGGTGGAAGAGACCGCCAGTCTCTTGGCCATCAATGGGATAAGCGCCCTTCCCTACCATGCGGGACTGGACGCCAAGACGAGAGCGGAAAACCAGGACCGTTTCCTGATGGAAGATGTGGACGTGATCGTCGCCACGATCGCCTTCGGAATGGGTATCGACAAGCCGGATGTCCGGTTCGTGATCCACTACGACATTCCCAAGAGCATTGAGGGATATTACCAGGAGACCGGCCGCGCCGGAAGAGATGGCGAGCTGGCGGACTGCATCACATATTACAGCTACAAGGACATCCAGAAACTCGAGAAGTTCATGCTCGGAAAACCGATCTCAGAGCAGGAGATTGGCAGGCAGTTGCTGATGGAGACTGTGGCGTATGCGGAGTCCAGCCAGTGCCGCAGGAAGATGCTGCTCAATTATTTCGGAGAGGATTATCCTAAGGATAACTGCGGCGTGTGCGACAACTGTGTCCATCCCAAGCCCACTTTCGACGGCAGGAAGGAAATGTGTCTTGTGATCAGGCTGATCAAATCCCTGCCTGAACACTTCAAGATCGAGCATCTGGCCATGGTTCTCTCCGGACAGACCAACGCGATGGTCAAGTCTTACAAGCACGACACCATTCCTCTGTTCGGGGAAGGCAAGGATCATAGCGACCGGTTCTGGAGCACTGTCATCCACCAAGGCCTGCTTCTCCACCTGCTTGGCAAGGAGATCGAGTCTTACGGGCTCATCTACGTCACAGAAAAGGGAGAGGAGTTCTACGCCAACCCATGGGAGATAAGGCTCGTCGAGGACCGTGTCTTCGTTGGGAAAGACAACGACGACGATGACGAGGACGTGGCCTCCGATAAGGCGGCGATGAGAGGCGGAGGCGGTGATCCGGTCTTGCTTTCCATGCTCAAAAACCTCAGGAAAGACATGTCAAAGAGGCTGAACCTGCAGCCATGGATCATTTTCGGGGATCCTGCGCTTGAAGACATGTCGATTCTCTACCCCATCACATTCAACGAGTTGCATGGATGCCAGGGTGTGGGAGAAGGAAAGGCGAGGAAATACGGCAAGGAATTCATTGAGCTGATCAAGGCTTACGTGGAGGAAAATGACATCACAAGGCCCGCGGAGTTCGTGGTCAAGTCCGCTCCCACAAGGTCGGCCGACAAGATATTCATTATCCAAAGCGTGGACAGGAAGCTCTCCCTCGAGGACATCGCCGACGCCAGAGGCATGGATATGGAAAAGCTTATAGAGGACATCGAAGGGATCGTGTCCACCGGTACCAAGCTGGACCTCAACTATTACATCCGCCAGGTCATCGACGAAGACATCGTCGATGAGATATTCGATTACTTCAAGAACGAGGCATCCTCGGACTCTCTGGAGGATGCCCGTAAGGCTCTGGAGCCCGATTATGATGATATGGAAATAAGGCTCGTGAGGATCAAGTTCCTCTGCGAGGTCGCATCCTAAATCGTCACCATCTTCTGGCGGCGGTTCTCGAAATGCCCCAGGCGACGGAAGCCGAACATCTTGACATACTGCGCGAAATAGTCGAACCGGGCTCCCACCTGGTCGGCCTTGTGCGAATCGGAGCCTAAGCAGATTATGTCTCCGCCAAGTTCCATGTACCTTATCAGGATGTCACGGTCAAGCTCTGGAGTCCTGAGACCGTACTGCCTGTACGTCTTTGTGTTGATCTCAAGTCCTTTCCCGTTCTCTATCAAGTACTTCAGTATCTCATCGATAAGACCAGGGAAATCCCTGTACTGAATACTCTCTTTAGGGTAAGGGGCATATCGGACGATATAGTCGAAATGTCCCATTATGTCGAAATCCTCCAGTTTCCTCATCTCGCGGAGAAGGGTCTCCAGATAACGTCCGTAAGCCTCCTTCCAGTTCTTTCCTTTATAATAAGGCCCGAAATAAGGATCGGTGTCCTCCAGATAATGAACCGACGCTATGACCTGGTCAAAATTCTGGGCGGCGAGAATATTCTTGTTCAGCTCGCGGCTGTCTTCATAAAGGCCGACCTCTATACCCTTGAGCACCTTGAATTTCTTGGCCGCGGCCCTGCCGAATGCTCCTTCCGCGACAAGGTCGTTCACACGGTCAATCTCAGATTGCTGGGCTTTCACATCGAAGACCTCGCAGACTATAGGCTCGAATTCCTCCTTCATCTTGGGGACAAAGTAATCGCAATGGTCGGTGAAGCAAATGCCACCGAACCCTTTGTCCACCGCGGCTTTGACGCTCTGCTCGACTGTGGTCGCTCCCCCGTCAAAAGAAAATTGGCTATGGTTGTGTGTGTCGAAAAACATATTCACGAATATAGCGTTTTTTTATTAATTTTGTGTCTATGATTACTCTGGGATATAAAACTAAGTTCGACAGCGTCACCAGAGCCATAGCGGCTATAGGGATTGGACTGGTGATGGCATTCGGGGGCAACGCTCCCACACTGGTTGTGAAGATCATAGCCGGGCTGCTCGTCGCGGCAGGCATCGCGTCTTTAATATATGGTCTCATAAAAAGCAAGGAGACAGGGTTCTACCGGCTTCTCATGATCAACGCCGGCCTGGACATAGCCCTCGGCCTTCTGCTGTTTTTCAATCCTCAATGGATAGCCGGGGTGATCGTCTATGCCATTGGCATAATCCTTATCCTTTTCGGAGGTTTGCAGCTCATCGCCCTCGCTGGAGCGATGAGCCTTCTGGGAGCCGGATTCTCATCCTTGTTGCTCTCGATCCTGGCCGTGGTCGGAGGCGCTTTCCTGCTATTCAATCCATTCACCATCAATGTGATGAGCATAGTGGCCGGCTGTCTTCTGATCGTATATGGAATAGCTGAGCTGATCTCCGCTTTCCGGATGGAAAAAGCCCGGGAGGAGTTTGAGATCAGGCGTACGGAATATTCCGTAAATCCTAACGCAAGGACAACCACCCCCTCAAGCCTCGAGGACGCCAAGGAAGTCAGTTTCGAGAAAATAGAGGAACCTGAAGACCAGGACGACATGAATTAATATGATCCCGAGGGACACAGTTCAGAAAATCCTGGACACTGCCCAAGTCGAGGAGGTAGTGGCCGATTTCGTCTCTTTGAGGAAACGAGGGGCGGAATGGTGGGGTTGTTGTCCATTCCATAATGAGAAGACTCCCTCGTTCCATGTGGTTCCAGCGAGAGGAATATATTATTGCTTCGGCTGCCATAAGGGAGGATCCGCCGTCGGGTTCGTGATGGACCATGAGCACATGTCCTACCCGGACGCGCTTAGATATCTCGCCAAGAAATACAACATCGAGGTGGTTGAGGAAGAGGAGAGCGCGGAGGACATCGCGGCCCGCCAGAGGAATGAGAGCCTCTATCTCGTCTCCGAGTTCGCTGAAGGATTCTTCACGGAGCAGCTCACCAAAGGAGAAGGTAAAGCCATAGGTCTCAATTATTTCCACACAAGGGGCCTCGAGGATTCGACCATTACTAAATATGGTCTCGGATGGGCTCCTTCCGACCGGCATTCTTTCACCGACGCCGCCAAGACGAAAGGATTCAAGGACGAGTACCTGCTTGAGACCGGCCTTTGCGCCAAATATGATGACAAGCCGGACCTCCATGATCGCTTTGTCGAGAGGGTCACCTTCCCTATCCACTCCGTAAGCGGAAGAGTGATCGGCTTCGGCGCCAGGACACTCAAGTCAAAAGAAGAAGGGAAACCGTACGCCAAATACGTCAACTCCAAGGAAAGCGCGATCTACGTGAAGAACCAATCCCTTTATGGAATATGGTTCGCGAAGGCCGAGATGGCGAGGAAGGACAAGTGCTTCA
>Ga0256404_1009127_pt1 | contig 14408 bp, 14 predicted proteins | sample RumenRJG_01DNA_FD_185990 | JGI IMG/M metagenome (GOLD analysis project Ga0256404, IMG submission 185990) | Bovine rumen microbial communities from Lethbridge, Alberta, Canada - RJG_01 | ecosystem: Host-associated > Mammals > Digestive system > Stomach > Rumen | place: Canada: Alberta | collected...
GGTTGTGCTTGACACCTTCCTGGTCGCTCCATTCTTCGGGCTTGAAGTAACCCTCCACGGTGAGCATTGCACCCTTGGTGAGCTTGTCGAATGACTCGGCGTTCTCGTTCTTACGCCATGCTTCCACGTTGATGAAAGCCGATACGCGACTGTTCTCCTGAAGCGGTTGTGAACTGACGGATTTCTGCATCCTTACCTACGAAACCTGTTACTGCGAAATTGTTCTCGATCTTTTTCATTTTTTTGAATTTTTAGAAGTGAAACATTTATTTTTTACGTTGCTATCAGAGTTGGCAAGGGAAGTATGCTATGCAAGGAATTACCGAATTTTTTCACACCTGGGCCACGAAAAGTTTTTATTGGATGCACGGCAGACGGCAAAAAGTTTTTGAAAAAATTCGAGGAATAAGGCAGCTGGTACTTGCAGAATACGGCTTGCACTAACTTTGCGACGGAAAAAGTAAGTGGTCACTTCGCCCGGAAAAGTCATAAATGAGGAAGTCGGAATAAGAACAATTTAGTGACAGGAACGAAAAGGAGGATGCAAGGCAGTCCAACGCTCCATGAAGTACGTCATGGCCATCGGACGTTGAAGGACATAGTGAGGTACAGCGTATCATTCTGCTCTCAGTAAGAAGTATGGCAAACGAAGAATGCCCTTCGACAAGCACAGGATGCAATGCAGTGGATGGGCTACAACCGAAGAATGGGAAAAGAGAACAGGAATGTTCGGCTAAGACTGTCTGCAAGACAACAGCATGAGACTACTTATAAGAAAGGGGGAAAGAGGAAAAGAAAGAAGAAGGTCAAGTGAGCCTTCAACTCAGGTGAGAACGATAGGTATAAAAAGTTTAGGGGTACGCCATATTTAGCGTACCCCACGATAGTTTGAAGAAACAAGATTATCCAATCTTGTCACAATCGAAGTAAGAACGAGTCATGTTCTGTGGTGCAATCTCAATACCATATTTGTTCAGGAAGAGTTGAACCAGTAATGACCGTTGACTGCTAACACCGATAGGTGGCACGGGCGAGACCGTGCTGGTTTCAATGAACATGCCCTTCTCAAGTCGTTGACGTTTGTCCTTACATGCGGCATTGCCGCTGTTTTTTACTACAATTCTCCAAAGTGCCATTATATATATCGTTTAAAGGGTTTAAGATAAAAGTTCTGTTTCCATTTGCTTTGACATCTGCTCGATGATGCTCTTCCAAAGGCTTGAATCCTGGAGTTGGGTCATTGGAATGTATTGCTTGTATTTCTCGAAGAAGGCAATACAATCAATATCGCTATTACGAAATGTTTCAGGATAACCACTACAGCCAATCAGATCCGACCACTTGATGTAGTCTATATACTTATCAATCAGCTCCGTAGTAAACTTAACGTAACGTGAAATTTTTTCCCAATCCCACTTATCTTTGAATGTTTCAAGATGAACCTCTGTAAACCAATCTTCATCGGCACTTGCTGACAACGAACTCCAGTCCAGTTTCTTTGCAAATTTCTGAAGCATCGGTATCGTCCATTGAATACGGTGGTTACAAGAAATCTCTTTCCAATCAACTTTGTCAGCATACTTTTCCAGAAGAGCTTCTGTCCATTGGAAATTTTCTGACAACTCTTTCCACATCTGTTCTGTAGCTATGTGCTGCATGAACTCATCATTCAGTGATTTTATCATAATCTATGAATTTTGATTAAACTTTATTTTTATTTCACGATGCAAAGTTAAATGAGGCCTACGCCAATCTGTGGCGGAGGCTTAGAAAATATCATTTCATCAGAAGTTTTATTTGGAGCCAGTATTTTGAAAGCACGATATCCATAGATATTGTCTTTGTTTTTCTTTCTTGCATATCTATAATCCTTTTTATTGTAATATCACGATTGCCCGAAGATCTTGTGTGAATTGGGTTGCCATTCCCCACTTAACCATAAATTCACCAGGCACTGACTCAATCCAGTCACTAAACGGCTTCAGTTCCTCCATCAGTAAAGGTCGGCCTTCAGGAAAGAAGAAGAACACCAGAGCATGAATGTATGGTTCAATATACTTGGCGTTTCTCATTATCTGAGCCATCAACAATGCCATCCTGTTTTCCTTTGATGCATCAACAGAAATATCAAAGGCATGGATTTTCCCTCCTTCCTGAAACAAGTCTCTCACATCGTTAATATCGATACTTACAAGACTTTTGGGCGCATTGAGAACATCCATAATGTTACGTTTTACCTTTTCACGTTCTGCATGAAACGTAACCTTTTCGTCAATGAGGTCGAAAACTGGTTTCAGTTTTTCAGCCTCTATACAATTCTGCTCTTTCATATGTATCAGTCTGCTATTAGTTATACGATAAAGCCTATTTTTATAATCAAATGCCATATCTCAATCCCATAAAGAACGGAAATACTTTCGGAACAGGTCGAGACCTTGCTCAATGATTTGTTCCTCATCCTCTGTGTGAGTAGCACCTGCGTATTTCATCAGTTCAAAAGCATCTATCATCTTTTGAATAGCGTTGTTCCACTCACGCATATCCATGAAGTCAGAAGGGCCGCCGTGCTTATCGAGAGCCTTGAATGCCTGTATGCGTGGCACAATCAACTGTGCCAACGTATTGTCGGTATTCCAGACTTCCTCAATTGGATAGTCATGCTTATAACTCCTGCCCTCTGAGGGCTGTTTCTTTTTTCTCTTAGTCATATGTGTCGAATGTTATTGGCTTATCTGCATTATATCCTATGATATTGACGAAAGTTTGATGACCAAGCTTAGGATTTACACCGATAATGTAGTCAGAAGTTGCATGGTTACCTTTGCAGCAGACCCTCTTCCTTATCGTCTCAAACAGTTCTTTCTCTTCTGGTCTTAGAATATCAGATGCTGTACTGTCATCTTGAATATCATTATTCTCACATCCTCGTTGGATATAGACCAATACATGGTCCATTGCTGGGAGCATATCATATTTAGTAAAGAGATTCTTTAGATAGGTCGCACCATCTGTTTTCTCATCGGCATATGACTGAATGTGAACGGTAGCAAACAGGTCAGAATAGAAGAGCCGACAGAGATTCTCCACGGTGATATAGTTTCCCTTTCGTGATAGATCTGGGATAAAGCTAATGATGTTCCGAGAAATATTTCTCATACGCTCATAATACTTCTCAAGAAAGGCTTTACGCAGAAGTCCTTTTCGTTTTGCCCTATTACTTCTGTCTTTGCGTCCCCATTTATACCAAATTATCGCTTTGGATTTCTTCATTAGTTCTTTCTTCTTGGGCTTAGGCAATTCCCGTAATGTAGGAATATTCCCGCCATTCTTACGTATCTCGTAGAAAGCCTTTTCTGCTTCATGTCTGAAATATTTAATATCAGGAATAGAAACCAACTGATTACATTCTTCTCCGATATGAAATCTATCTTCAACTTCCAATTCTATGAAACCATAGAAAGTGGTATGCCACATGCAGCATGCGGCAAGTTCCTCATTAGTCGCCTTTACATCTGGAGCAAGAATGATTTCTTTAGTCAGCGAATGTTCCCAATAATCTCCCTCCATAGGATGAGCGTCAAGGTGAAGTCCTGTGCCGTCTTCCCAGTCTTTCATGGTAATATGGCACACGTCAGCATTTGCCCCTTTATGGTATTGAGGTTCCGTCATACGCAAAAGGTCAAAGTGTAGATTAAACCAACCCAAACAACCTTCCATGTCTGGGTACATACGAACAATGTGCGGTGCAACATTTTCGAAGTTCACGCTATCAATTAATTCTTTAAAAGTCATATCATTCAATCAAAATAGTCACACTTACTCCAATCCAAATCATCTCCATACTCTTCGTTTTCATAAGTATTGTAGTCATGCTCCACATGAATTTCTATATTGAAATCTCTAACCCATAGCAAATCATAAATTGAGAAGTCCAGATGACTGAATAGATTATGGAAAGCATAAGTAAGGTGCATATCTGATGTCAATTCGCGATTAAGTCCCTCATTCCAATTATCTGGTTCCTCGTTCATGTATAGGAATCCATTCTCTGAATCCACATCAGGATCGTCACTACTTATGTTGAAACTATTAACCCCATCTTCATGATATAAAAAGATATAGTCATCGAGGGAGCCATTGAGTACTGCCCACATCTTTTTAGCTCGCATAGACTGAACAGGATGAATCTTGGAGTATTCATAACCCATAAAACATTTGCCAACCACATCGATGCGTCCAATCATATCAGGCTTATACACTTCATTGTATAAGTTAATAGCTCGTTCACGCATTTCTGCCAGCTGCTGTTTCAATGCCTCATTGAAATCTATCAACAACTGCTTGTTTTGTTCGTCCAAAACAAATATACTATTAAGTATTTGCTTTCTTACTTCCAACAAGGCTCTGATAGCCTTTTTGTTCTCTTCATTATACCAATGTTTCCTTTCTGTCTCATGGTAGAGAGAAAGAATCTGTATCTCAATGCTCCGCACTGCTGTCGTGTTAAAAATCTCTTGTACTGTCATAATAGGAATCGTTAGGTGAAACAAAAACTATGATGGTTTTCTTATACTCCACGGCCTCTTGCTCTATAGAAAGCAGAGTATGTGACATATTATGTCCGTCGCCTGAGTACAAATCAGATAAGTTATTTATAAGGTACAGGTTGGAAAAGCAGTTTGTGAATGAAAGAATCTCGAATTCATCAAAGTAAACATAGTTGTGCCAAAAGGAACCATTTGGAATAAAATCGTTCAATTCTTCAGGATACCAAAAGAAACCATGATTATTGTATTCCATCATTTCCTGCTCCAGCCAATCTCTTTCTTTTTCGTCGGTGGCATTTTCTAAGTATTTCGTCTTTACCCGATTAATGACTGCATTCTGTATTTCCTTTTTGGGAATATCAGAATAGACCACAATAGGCAACCCTGATTCTACAGCAAAGTCATATACGTACTGTTTAAGTTCGATAGCTGGTTGTTCCGAACATACAAACCATAATCCAGGTTTGTTCAATTTTTCATATTTCTCTACTTTTACCATAATCAAAAGAATTATGGTGCAAAGAAAACAAAGACCTCCGCCAACTGGTGGCAGAGGTCTAAGAAAAATTCATTATCAATAGATTTTTTGCGAAATATCTACATGCTGAACGACAAATAATAATGGAATTAGTCTGAATTATACTTCTCGATGACTTGTTTGAACTCTTCTGGATAATTGGCTTTCAAATAAGCCATTTGATAGGCCAGCCAAGTGTAGCAAACAGCATGAGATTTATTAAAAGCATACATTCCTTTATGCTCCATCTCATTCCATACCTTTTCAAGAGCATTCTTTTTATGGCCATTCTTCATTCCACCCTCTATGAATTTTGGTTTTAGAACAGATAGTACATCTGTTTTTCTTCTTCCGAGGGCTTTCCTCAGCAAGTCACTCTCACCTCTGTTAAAATCAGCAATCAAGCGCGATAGCATCATCATCTGTTCTTGATAAACAATGATGCCATATGTGTTCTGAAGGTACTTTTCCATACAAGGAATGATGTACTTTATTCCTTTCTTTGATTTTTTGTGCTTGATGAGCGTTGATATATCTTCCATTGGCCCTGGTCGATACATACAATTCAAGATTACCAAATCCTCAAAGCATGTGGGATGAAGTTCTCTTAAAAACTTCTGCATCCTCTGGTAATTGAATTGAAAAACATCATCGGTTTGACCAGTCTGAAACAGCTTAATGGTTTTCTCATCATCAATTGGAATCACATCAATATTGAAATTCTCGTCTTTCTGGGTCTTAATAAGCCGACAAATATCTCTCATTTGGGATAATGTCTTTAGCCCAAGGAAATCAAACTTTATGAGACCTGAAGATTCCACTCGCATTCCCTCATACTGGACACATCTCAATATCTCATCATTGCCATTGGAATCCTCTATACTTACTGTAGAAATGGGTGCCCAGTCTGTTATTGGATCATTAGCGACAATAAAGCCACAGGCATGAATACCCAGACCACGAATTTTTCGCTCCAATACGGCTGTATTATCAATTGCATTATTCAAAGGTAATCCTACTTTACGAATAACCTTTTTCAGCTTTGGCTCATATTTTATAACGTCTTTTATGGAACGCCAAGAATAACCATAATGAGACGAAAGCACTTCATTAATAGCCATTGTCTCTGGTGTATGCAATTGGTTAACTCGCGCTATGGCACTGAAAGCATTTGCTGTGGAGAATGTGCTAAACGACACAATATGAGCACAACAATCCTTGCCAAATTTCTCCTGAAGCCATTCAATTACGCGTTCTCGACCTTCATCATCGAAGTCAATGTCTATGTCTGGGAACATCGTGCCATCTATACTAAGGAACCGTTCGAAAAGCAGGTCATGTTTTAACGGGTCAATCTTAGTAATACCCAAGCAATAACATACAAGGCTTCCGGCAGCAGAACCTCGTCCTGGACTAATCCAAACACCAAGTTCAGATTGCGCGGTGCAGATTACATCTTGTAGAAAGAGGAAATAGCCTGAAGCTCCTCTTTGCTTGATAATTTGCAGTTCAAAATTCAGCCTGTCAATCACATCTTCAGGAAGCATATCTCCATATATCCGTTTGGCTTTGGAAAAAGACAGAAATTCTAAGTAGGCATCTTCCTTGCTTGTTTTTTCATCCCCGAAGCTATCAGGAATATCAATCGTGGGGATAATGGGAGTATGACGTATGTCATAGAACTCAACATTATCAAATATCTCCATCGTATTGGCTATAGCTTCAGGGACATCTGAGAACAATTCACACATTTCTTTTCGACTTCTCAACCAGCGGAACTGAAGTATATTTGTTTTGGCAAATTCTTCCATATTCTTTTTAGTAGCGACACATCGTTGGATATTGTAAGCTGCTAAATCTTCAGGATCCGCATAATGAACATCATTCGTGGCAACCACTTTCACGCCATATTCTTTTGCTTTTTGCATAAGAACGGCATTAGCCTTTTGCTGTTCAAGCATGAAATCACTTGGCGCATTGCTATTTAAATCATAATCTGCACTGCGCTGGAGTTCCAGATAGTAATCATCTGCAAATGTCTGTTTGTACCATTTGATGGTTGCATCCAAACCTGCAGCATCATCTTTGGAAATCCTTGTAAAGACCTCGCTACCAGCACTACCTGAGAGGACAATCAACCCCTCATGATATTTCTCCAGATCCGCACGGTCTGTTCGGGGGTAACCATAGAAGCCATCAGTCCATGCATTACTTACAATCTTAATGAGGTTCTTATAGCCCATCATGTTCTTGGCAAGAACTGTCAGACGATAGCCTTTAATGTCTTCGATGTTTTCTTTTTGTTCTTTGGAACCACGCCTGGCCACATACAGCTCACACCCGATGATAGGCTTGAAAGGCTTCTTGTTTGTCTCTTGCCTTGCGATGTTAATTCGACTAACATAGTCGTATAATTCCATGATACCAAACATATTGCCATTATCAGTAATAGCAATGCCGGGCATTCTGTCTTTGATGGCTGCATCCACCAATTCCCTAATACTGGCGCATCCATCCATTATTGAGTAATGGGAATGGACATTCAAATGTACGAATCGATAAGCTTTCATGTTTTATCACTATTATTATTTTTGCGCAAAGTAAATCTGAACTTACGCCAACTGGTGGCAGAGGTCTAAGAAAGATGTTATTATTTCCCCCAATTATACAATTGGGTCTATACAAAAGTCTCGACGCTTGCAGGTCTTACAGAATTTACCCATCCATACTTCATCGAACTGGTTCATTGCTTGTTCGACAATTTCTGTGTCATCAGTAAGGATGCCAGCTTCAAAGTTTCTTTTATTATCCGTCTTCATACCGATGCCGGCACCTGTAAGGTTTGCGCTACCGATATATACTTCTTTTCCGTCAAAGACAATCATCTTGAAATGAACACGAGGACAGAGAACTCGCTCCAAGCGGTCGTATAGAACGGGGTAGTGGTCAAAGTCCTCCCGAAAGTTTGGGCCAGGTTCTTTGGCATGAATAAGTCTTATCTCCACACCACGCCGGATAAGTTGGGATATGAGAGCCAGAAATGGTTTCTTATCTTTGCCGACATCTACATATAAGTCTTTAATGTCAGCAGTACCAATCCAAAGCATGTGCTTCACGGATTGCACCCGTGAAAGCACTTCCTTGTAATGGTCTGTGTTGGAGATGTAAGTCAGCATACTTTAATAGTTCCCTAATTCTATAACTAATTTCTTGAAAAGACTAAATGCTTCCGAGTATGAATAATATCCCGACCAATATTTATGGTCATTCTCGCTGTAGTCGAAAGATTCACGGTTGGCTATTGAGGCAAACTCATTGCGTGTGGCTAAAGACGTGTTCTCCTTCTCTTCCTTAGACGTGTTATTGTCTGGTCGGTAGAATAATCGGAACCGATATTGGTCTGGATTAGTTTTTCCCCTTTCATAAAAAACATCTATGGCTGCAACGCGATTGTTTGTACATTTACGGTTTATGAACATACAAGTTTCATCTGAATACCAGAAGTTTGGATAATCCCAGTTTTCGTAATCCTCTGGATGACATTCTTTATCTGCCTTAACATCGCATAAGAATGCGAACGAACGCAACTCTCTGATATTACCATTACGCCACTGTGTACTACCTAAAACATAAATGTCAAAATCATTTATCCAGCGACACATAGAACGCCCCATAGAAGACCATATTTCTGGATACTTAATAAAAAAGTATCTCCAATCTTTGATGGCATCGCTTTCTAACGTATCAGCAATGATAGAACTCATAATCGCATTTATATCATTACAAAACTCTTCTCTGTAATTGCAGATGTCAACTCTTTCTTTAAGACCTTCATATAGCCTTGCTATCAACATCTTCATACTGTAATTGTGTGGCTGTCCTTCAAATTCTTCACTGTCATTCAGGAATTTGTGCCATTCTTCCCGGCTACTCATGAATTTCAATTTGTCTCCAGAACGATATCCAAAGCCATAATGTGATGTAAAACACATCAAGCTGCGCTGTAAATTGTATTCGCTAATATTATATCTTACACCTGATTGACCAAACATCAGATGGATAATTGTGGAATACTCCTTGAATATTTGTTTGTTTCTGTGTTCAGGTAAATAGTTGAAAATGAAACCTATTGTACCTCTGCAGAATGATGTTCCCTCAATGGTATTGAAAAGCTGTGCCCACTCTTTATTATCAACAATCCATTCGGCTTTGAATGTTTCTTCCTCAAACTGACTTCTGTAAAATCCAGAACCTTCAGCTGATAAGTTATGTGCAGAAAGCAACTCATAGATGTCATTATCCTTACAGGATGCAGCATAAGAGTGTATTGATTTCAGAATTCGTGCAATGTTTTCTTTAGTAATAGGTGTTCCTAAAATTAGGTTTCTAATCACACGCATCCAATCAAAGAGTGATGTCTTGCCTTCTTGATATGAGAGCAGAGCATAGAAAAGAGGTAGCGTTCTATCCAGACTACCAGCACACATGCTTATTTGGTAGATAGGCTTAGTCGTATTATTTGGATCTTCACCAATGTACAGGTTCATATTATTAAACCTGCTTGCTTCGCTAACGATTCTGCGTGTGCTATTAATGGCAAAATCAAAAAACTCTTCGGGCATCAATCGTAAACGCTCAAACCAAATGAGAGGTATATTGCTTGCTTTTAATAATCTTTCAAAAATACTATCCGTGACTTCGGTGTCATCAGCTTTTGCGTTCAAATCTAATAATACCAGGAGTTCTTCAAATAAGTATTGTTCATTCTCGCGAATGCTTGCAATTGTGTGTTGAAGACTTCCACTTTGAATATGATACAGCACAAGCAAGTTGTAAAAAAAGAACAATTGCTCATCGTCAATCTCTTCTGGATGCTCCTGTTCTATGTTGCGATTCTGCCAGAAGAGGTCGGTCCATGCATTGTCCATGTTGTTTTTCCATTCGTCAGCAAAGGAGAGCAAAGAAACTTTCTCATCCATCCATGATTTCAGATTTTCAAACTCCGACAATTTGCGACCACGACCATTCATTTTGATATAAATATCATCATCTAGGCCATTGCTTTCGTCCATTTGAAGAAAAGCAAAGGTGACGGAAGGGGTCTGACTCTCTACCAATCTATTCCATATTTCTGAAAAATTGTCGAAGTTTATTTTTTGATTGATAAGTTTAAGAGTGCCTAGCATGTTGCTGACAGTGGAATTGTTTAACCAAGAACGAATAAACCAATTCTGATCTATTATGACTTCATCTAAAGACTGAGTAGATGATACTCTAGAAAGAAGTTCTTCTAAATGTTCATGAAGACGTTCGCAGAAGTCACCTGCATATTCTCTTGAAGCAAACTTCATGTGTACTCTGAATTCTTTTGTATTATGACTTCTGGCATAGAGATACAAATAGAGCAGCCACAAGGTCGTAAGTCGTTGCTGTCCATCTACAGGTACAAAACAACCACCTTCTTCATAACCATATATATAGTTTAAATCACAATCCTTCTCAATTAGCGAATCAAGAAAAGGACTTATAACAGCAGATTTTCTGCTTCCCTGCACATAATCACGTTGAAGTCGTGGTATGAGGATTGTCTTATTATTAAATGATTCTATGAAGTTCATTGTGTTCAATTATTTTGTGTAATAGAAATTTAACTTTTGTTCTATATCCATAGTGTATGCATCTGCATCCTTCTGCGTCCATGCATTCAGTGATAGGTTGTTACCTTTGTTATACGCCTTTGTAAACACGGAAAGTGTGCATGGAGGAATATATACTTTTGTTATTCCCTTATCAAAATCATTAGTATTGTCTTCTAGACCATTGGCTACAATAATATACCTCCGCTTTCTTGGAAACAGGGCATTGTGATAGCTCCGGTTGGTATGACTATCAAGTAAGGTGAGGTTCCCTACTTGCATTTTGTCTTTTCCATCTTTATCATTATCTGTTATGGCATCTTCTATATCTTCATCGCATTTTGTCATAATGGTTTTATACAATAAATCAAAATCTTCTTTCTTTTTTGTCTTCATATAGAGATTTTCCATCATGAAAACCTGTTCTGATGGATATTTATCCTTCAAATCGGCCTTTATACTTTTGAGCCAAGAATCTCTGTCGGCAGGATTTTTGAAATCAGAATCAGTATTAGACGCAATGTGTTCTATATCCCATTTTTGTCTATGTAACAGTTCAAAGGGGAAACGTTCAAAGCCTGTTTCCAGTTTTAACCGATCATCATCATGTAACGTGGTGTACTTCTGAAGAAGGGTTTCTACATTGTGCATAACAAATAGAAGACGTAATTCTTTCCTGTCAGAATAGTAGGTGTATTCTTTGACGCTTGCATGTTTTTTTGTTAAAATAGATTTTATATCCTCCTTCAATTTGTTGACAAATTCAGAATGTGAAACTTCTCTGCTTAACTTTAATAGTCTGCGAGCACTGTTCAGGGAGTTCGCGCTTGAATTATAGGTGAGAAAACCGATATAATGATAACAATAAATATCTTCATACATATCCTTTAACCTGAGAAATGTATGTCTTACCTGTTTCCACTTTGATGACAAGGAACCTTTTTCTGGCTTAGAAAAGTAATTTCTGAAGGACCATCTTGAATCTGTTTCGTAATCGCGAAGAGTGCATCCAGCCACAAGATTAAACAAAAAATCCATTCTTGTTTGTCCTTTTCGTGGTTCTGTGGCATTGAACATGTACCAAAAGTGGTCATTTTGAATCTGCTGCTCAATAAGTTCAAATACTGCTGCAGCCTCGTCCAGTTCCTTGTCTGGCAGACCTGAAACACGATTCAATAATAATGCCTTTATCAGTTCGGTATTAGTAAGTGATATTTTTCCACTGTTCAGATTGCGGAATGTTTCATATGATTTTTCTTTAGGAACTTCATACCAAATAACCTGAACAGACTTGTTCCCTTTGCCTTCCAATAATTCGACAAACTTATTTTTGAGATATTCAGTTTCCAAGTCTTTAAGAGGTGTGAATACATCATTTGGTAGAGATTCAAAACACTCTGATATAGTTTGGTATGCCCTATGGATATAGAACAGGTCTATCTGCTCATCGGCCAATTTTGCAGATTTTTCATCAGATACATTTGAAAGGAAATCCCAACGGTTAACAACTGTAATGTCATCATTAAAATCCCTTACGAACTCCATGGTGTAAGGGTTGTGTCCTGTAAGATATTTATACAGAAGAAATAATGTGGTGAGACGTTGTTGACCATCTAAAACGCTATACTTCTTCTTCTCGATAATAGGAACAACCGCTAACGGCTGTAAACAATATACACGTTTATTTGAAGGTGCATTGATGAACTCCCACAAGTCACTGATGAGTTCTTTGACATTCGAGGGTGTCCATTTATATCCACGTTGCTGACTTGGAATTTCATAAACCAAATCTTTTAATTGGGAAAAGTCCCACATGGGTATTTGTTCTATATAATCTTCCATATTTATTCGTTTTTGATGTTTACAATATTTCTCTTGCTATCCACGCACAGGCTTCTGCATCGGCTAATGCATGATGATGATCCTGTAAGCAATAGCCACAAGCAGCTGCTACAGTTTGAAGCTGGTGATTCTCCAAATCTGGAAGCACACGCCGCGAAACACAAAGGGTATCGTAAAACTCGTAATCTGGGTAATCCATCTGATATACTCGAAACACAGCCTTCAGACACCCTTCGTCAAAAGGTTTATTATGAGCGACCAGCGGTAACCCCTCTATTAGAGGTTCTATTTGCGCCCATACTTTCGGGAATACTGGTGCATCCTCAGTATCATCCTGGCAGAGTCCATGCACCTGAGAACACCAATAGTTATAATAGTTCGGCTCTGGCTGGATGAGAGAATAGAACGTATCTACAATCTCACCATTTCGTACAATGACGATACCAACAGAACAAACAGAGCTGCGCTCATTGTTAGCCGTTTCAAAATCTATAGCTGCAAAATCTTTCATTTCGAGTCATCTTTGTATTTGTTCCACATTCTCTTAATCTTACCGGCAATCTCTTTGCGGAGCCAGTAGGGTTCAAGTACCTCCATGTCTTCACCATTCCAAAGCAACTCCTGCTGGAAGTCGAACTCGGGACGGAGATTGAAGGTAAAGATGCTGTACTCTTCGTTGCGTTCAATTTCTTCCTGAGACTCGTGTATCTTCAGGTCACGGATGTAGTTGGCCTGTCCTGCTGACACCTTTAACTTAACAGGTTGAATCTTGACAGATTGTTCGGCTATGATACCAAAACAACCATCAAAGAAATCCTCCGCCGTCCAGTCCTTCGGCATTTCAAATGTCTCATCTGTTGCATGAAGATATTTGATACGATCCAGGGAATAGATACGTGGGCCTTTTTCATAATAATAGGAATAGGTACTTCGAGCAACCATGTACCAACGCTGACGGAATAGTTTAACACAATACGGCTGCACATCGAAGTTGTTCTCCTCATCCTTCCAATAACTGTGATAAGTCATGTTTAGCACACGGTTTTCCTTCATTGCCTCAATGATGGGCTGAAGGTAGTCCTGACCTGACGGCACGTATTCCAAAATAATACGGTCTTTAATGCTCTGGCTGTTTGCCAAGGCATTGCTCACACAGAAAGTGTTGTAAAGCCAGGAACGGAGTCCGTTCTTACTAATATCCTCTTCATTCTCGATGTAGTAACGGTACTCGCCACGCCCTTCATTGGCGATGTTGATGCCAAACATATCCCAGATAACATAACGCCAGTTGTCGAAGGTACGTTTGGGGATATCCACACCTCTGCTAATGTCATCGCGAAGCCATAGCTCGTTCAGTTCTTTGAACGAGATCCTACGTCTGCGATAGATGGTTTCTATCACCCAGACGTATTTGGTTATCAAACTTTGTCCTCTATCGTTGTCCATATTTCTATGATTTTTCTGCAAAAGTAAGACAAGGGTACGCCAAACTGTGGCAGAGCTTTAGAAAAAAGAGTCTTTAACCGCTTTTTCCTTCTATTCTGCCTTCTAATTCTATTTGAACGTTAATATTTATCTTCCATCGGCTATCTCTATTTGATGGATTATCATCTGACGAAGTACTTAAAGGTTGATATTTGAAATACCCGGAAGACGCACGGAGTTGCCTAAACAGTTCGTCTGCCAAATTCTTTTCTTCAATGATATTTTCAAAAATATAGCCAAGTCGCTGCCAAACGACCTTCTTCACATGTGTAGCAAGTGGGGAAAATTGATTTTTAATATCAATTTGTTCTGAGAGTTCTTCGAGAATGGAAGCAACCCGCGACAATCCTCCGACATGCTGCTGATATTGTACGAGGTCAG